>Ga0187851_10000439_pt1 | contig 43347 bp, 39 predicted proteins | sample June2016WEW_6_10_FD_132997 | JGI IMG/M metagenome (GOLD analysis project Ga0187851, IMG submission 132997) | Peatland microbial communities from SPRUCE experiment site at the Marcell Experimental Forest, Minnesota, USA - June2016WEW_6_10 | ecosystem: Environmental > Terrestrial > Soil >...
GGAAAACCTTGCTCGGGGAATCCAAGAGGACGACCATCTTTATATAGGAAGTATTCCTGCTCAAATCCGAACCAAAGATCCGGGTCATCGGGGGCAGTGGCGCGCATATTGGTTGAATGCGGAGTGCCGTCGGGGTGCATGACTTCGCTGAGAACGATAAAACTGTCTTTGCGGCTGGCGTCGGGATAGAGAGCAACCGGCTTCAGAATGCAGTCGGACTTGCTGCCCTCAGCCTGCATGGTGGAGCTACCGTCAAATCCCCAAAGGGGCATGTCGGCGAGGGTGGGCGTCTTATCGAAGCTCTTGATCTGCGTTTTGCCGCGCAGTTCCGGGATGGGCTTCTTGCCGTCGAGCCAGATGTACTCCAATTTGTGCTTTGACATAGGTCTCCTCATGCGTTGGGAATTGTAGGACAGCCCGGCGGTGATTGCGCCTGCGGCCAATTAAGGGATCAATCTCAGAGTAAACCGGGAAAACGTGAATCGCATAAGGATGGCATAAGGAAATGCAGAAATTCTGTGGAAGGCAGATGAGAGCTGAAAAACCGCATTGAAATCAGGGGATCCGGGAGCTGCGAACGGTTGCGGCTTAGCAAGATATCTCGAACAGTGCTGGCGGAAAGAGTCACGACACTGGAGTTCACTCGACCTTCCATTTTGTCCCTTTGTCACATGCTGGCAGCGGTTCGCGGAGTCTCTGCGCCGAACGGCAACCAAATCCGTCCGGCTGCGTTACTCTGAATGATCAGGGGTTCCGGGCCACAATGCACACTACGCGACTCTTCGTTTTCGGCGTTCTGGCTGCACAGCTTGTTGCAGTGCATGTCCTCCTCTCTCAGCAGCTCGCGCAGCAAGCTTCCGGCGAGGACTACGTTCGCGCACACTACACGAAATACGAGTACCGCATCCCCATGCGCGACGGTACGCGGCTGTTCACCGCGGTCTATGTTCCCAAGACTTCGTCCTTTCCCGATGATCCTGGCCCTTATCCGTTCCTCATGAACCGGACGCCTTACAACGTGGAACCTTACGGGGAAGACCGTTATCCTGCGCAGCTCGGACCGTCGGACGAATTTGAGAAGTCCGGCTACATCTTTGTCTACCAGGATGTGCGCGGACGGTGGATGAGCGAGGGCACGTTCGTGGAAATGCGGCCGCACATCGACCAAAAGAAAACGCCGCAAGACGTGGACGAATCATCAGACACCTACGACACGATTGAATTCCTGCTGAAGAATGTGCCCAACAACAACGGCAAGGTGGGCATCTGGGGCATCTCGTATCCGGGTTTCTTCACTTCGGCGTCGATCATCGACTCGCATCCGGCGATCGCCGCGGCCAGTCCGCAGGCGCCGATGACCGATCTCTTCCTGGGCGATGATTCCTATCACGGCGGGGCCTTCATGCTTGCAGCGGGCTTCGAGTTCTATGCGCCGTTTTTCCACCCGCAACAGAATCCGGTGCTGCCAAAACCGGAAGTGCCTTTCGATTTCGGCACGCCGGACAGCTACAAGTTCTTTCTTCAGACTGGAAACGTGGCCAGCCTTGATAAATACCTGGACGGCGCGAGTTGGATGTGGGACGACCAATTCAAGCACGACACGTACGACGACTACTGGCAGTCGCGCGATTTGTCGCGGCACATGAAGAACATCAAGTGCGCGGTTCTTGTGGTGGGTGGATGGTACGATGCGGAAGATCTCGAAGGGCCATACCGGACTTTCTACGCGATCCGGAAATCCAACCCCGATACGCCGGTCACGCTGGTCGAGGGACCTTGGGTGCACGGAGGCTGGGCGCGCAACGACGGCGACCACCTCGGCGATGTGCAGTTCAACGCGAAAACTTCGCTTTACTTCCGCGCCAATATTCAGTTTCCCTTTTTCGAGCACTACTTGAAGGGCGCAGGCAAATTGCTTCCCGCGGCGATCGTTTTTGAAACCGGAACCAATGTATGGCGCCGCTACGACGAATGGCCACCAAAAAACGCGGTTACGAAGACCCTCTATTTTCACGTCGGCGGCAAGCTCAGTTTCGATCCGCCGGTTGAGACTGCCAGCGTCGATGAGTACCTGAGCGATCCCAATCATCCGGTGCCGTTCGTGGGCTATACCACAGACACGGTGCCGCAGCGCTATATGGTCGACGACCAGCGCTTTGCCAGCTACCGGCCCGACGTGCTGACGTACGAGACGGACCCGCTCACGGAGGATGTGACCGTCGCCGGACCAATTTCACCGCATTTGAAAGTGGCGAGCTCAGGCAGCGATTCCGACTTCGACGTCAAGCTCATCGATGTTTATCCCGATGAAGACCCGGCTGATGCCTCCATGCCGAACAAGCGCGTAATTGGCGAAGCGCCAGTCCACATGGGCGGCTACGAGGAGCTGCTGCGCGGCGAACCGTTCCGCGCGAAATTCCGTGCGAGCTGGGAGAAGCCGCAGCCGCTTGTCCCCGGCAAAGAAACCGACCTCGACTTCACCATGCCTGATCTTTATCACACATTCCGCCGCGGTCATCGCATCATGGTTCAGGTGCAGAGCTCGTGGTTTCCGCTCACCGACCGCAATCCACAAACCTTCACCGACATTCCATACGCCAAGCCCGAAGATTTTCAGAAGGCCACCGAGCAGGTGTTTCACCAAAAGGACGCAGCCTCGGGCGTAGAGGTGTCGGTGCAGCCGCAACCATAGCCAGAGGGCGTCAGACGGCGCTCTCGAATCGTGAGGACACAATGACCGTTCGAGCTCGATCAATAATCTTGATTTCCGCATTGCTTTTCGCGACGGTGGCGCCGATGTGCGCAGAAGAGGGCATGTGGACGTTTGACAACCCGCCGCTTAAGGCTCTGGCGGAGAAGTACAACTTTCACCCGACGCAAGAGTGGCTTGATCATCTGCGGCTTTCGAGCGTTCGGCTCAACGACGGCGGCTCAGGATCATTCGTAAGCCCCAATGGCCTGCTGTTGACGAATCACCATGTGGCGCGAGTCCAACTGCAGAAGAACTCAACGGCAGCACACGATTATCTGCGCGACGGGTTCTACGCCGCGACAGAGGACCAGGAGATGAAGACTCCCGATCTGGAAATCAATGTTCTGGTAGCCATGCAGGACGTGACAGCGCGGGTGCAGGGCGCAGCCAAGGGCGCCAAGGATGATGCCGAGGCGCTGAAGGCGCGCGATGCTGAGATTGCCGCGATCGAGAAGGAGAGCAAAGACAAAACCGGCCTGCGTTCCGATGTGGTGACTCTCTATAACGGAGGCGAGTATTGGCTGTATCAATACAAGGCATACACCGATGTACGCCTGGTGTTCGCGCCCGAGGAGCAGGCTGCTTTTTTCGGCGGCGATCCGGATAACTTCACCTATCCGCGCTACGACCTGGACATGGCGTTGTACCGAGTGTACGAAAACGGCAAACCGCTGCACACGGAGAACTATTTGAAGTGGAACCCGAAGGGTGCGGCTCCGGGCGATCTGGTTTTCGTCTCAGGCCATCCGGGTTCGACATCGCGCCAAGACACAGTGGCCGAACTGACGATGGAACGCGAAGTCCGTGGACCGGCAATTGTTGAATACCTTCAGCGGCGGATCGACGCAGCGCAGGAATTTGGGAGACAGAGTGCGGACAACAAGGAGAAGGTTGAAAGCACAATCTTCTTTCTGCAGAACAGCCTGAAAGTCTACGTGGGCCGCCAGGAGGCGCTGTCAGATAAGGCCATTCTGGCCAAGAAGCAGGCCGAGGAAGACGACCTGCGTGCCAAGGTCAACGCGAATCCAGAGTTGGAAAAGGAGTATGGAGACGCGTGGGATGAAATCGCGAAGGCCGTGGACCTTGCCAAGCCTGAATTCAAGAAGCAACTCTTCCGCCGCGGCGACAGCCAGCTTTTCACGCTCGCCATGGAGATTGTGCAGTACGTTGCCGAAGTGAAGAAGCCCGACGGGGAGCGGCTGCCGCAGTACCACGAGGCGGGGCTGGATTCTCTGCGTTACCAGATGCTTTCTCCCGCACCCGTCTATCCGTCGGTGGAAAAGATGTTCATGAAGAACGCCCTGAACCTGGCGAAAGAGCAACTCGGGGCGGATGATGCGTACCTGCAAGCGATCGTGCAGGGCGGCGACATCGACAAGTCGGTGGACGCGCTCGTGGATGGGACAAAACTCGCCGATCCCGCATTCCGGAAGAGCCTGCTCGATGGAGGCGAAGCGGCAGTCGCAGCTTCGAATGATCCCATGATTGCGGCCGCGCGTCGTGCGGACCCCGTGTGGCGCGCCAATTATGTGTACATGCGCGACAAAGTCTCCAGCGTGTTCGATGCCGGAGGCGAGAAGCTGGGCAAGGCTCGCTTCGCGGTCTATGGCAAGAACGCATATCCCGACGCGACATTCACGTTGCGCCTGAGCTATGGCACGGTTGATGGATTTCCATACAACGGAACGATCGCACCACCGTTTACCACGTTTTATGGGCTGTACGATCGCGCGGCGAGCTTCAGCGACAAGGCCCCGTGGAATCTGACGCCGAAGGAAGAGGCGGCGCGTGACAAGCTCGACTTATCGAAACCGGTCGATTTCGTTACCACCAACGACATCATCGGCGGCAACTCCGGCTCCCCAGTCGTGGATCGCGATGGTGAGTTAGTGGGGCTGGTTTTTGACGGAAATATCGAATCGCTGGCGGGGGACTTCGTTTACGACGGCACAAAGAATCGCGGCGTTGCAGTTCATTCCGCCGGGATGCTCGAGGCCCTGCGCAAGATTTATGGAGTGGGCGCACTGGCGGATGAGCTCGAGGGCAAGCAGTAGGCTTTTAGGCTGAAGAGAGCGGGAGCAGCGTGCTCCCGCTTTTTCATTTCAGGGCCGAACTGAAGCCTGGAATCCCGTGAATTGGCTCAATTCGACGTACAATCGAAAGTGGCCGGCAGACCGCGGAGAGGTGGCCGAGCGGTTGATGGCTCCGGTCTTGAAAACCGGCATACCCGAAAGGGTATCGGGGGTTCGAATCCCTCCCTCTCCGCCAAGTAGCTTTACAATCAATAACTTACGAGATACAAACCCTCGATGCCCTTGAAATTCCCCGCAAATTTGCAGGTTTCCTGATCGTGGTGGAACTGGGAGAGCGTTCTCCAGCGGGAGCCACATGAGCCTTTTTGTCGGTGCTTCTCTGTTGGACATTTCAGCAGTTCCCTTTCAATAGCCGGTCATCGACCAAGAAGTTAAGGTCTTGCCAGAGTGCGTGCATTGGCGATTTGCCCTCATCCAGCCGCATGACTTCCGAGAAGCCGGTTCAGCGATACTGGCCGGTGGATTATTCAGGTTGTCTTGGTCGAAGGGTCGCACCGCGGTCAACCGGATTTCCTCTGCTCTGAACAGGGTCCTGCTAAAGTGGCTTCATGCCAAGACCAGGCCGCCGTGTGAATTCCCCATCGGAAGAAATGGCGCATTTCACCGACCGAGAGGATCAACAGCAGCTATTCCTTCGGCATCTTTTTTCCGCCACTGAATCACCCGTGCTGATGTTTTACGGAATTGGCGGCGCAGGTAAGACCTGGCTCCTGAAAAAACTGCGCGATCACGTCCCGCACGAGGTGCCGAAGGCGTTTCTGGATTTCGATAGAACAGCCGGCGGGAGCCGTTTTGTGCAGGATCCTTCCGCGGCCATTTACGAAATCCGTCAGCAACTCGATACACCCGCCCCGCGCTTCGACCTTGCGTTTGGCGTCTTGCGCGTTAAACAAGGCGCGCCTGAGGAGACGAGCTTCTGGGTTGATTTCGTCGCCGAGCTGGCGGGGTTTATTCCCGGCGCGATGACAGTGCTGGATCGGCTGAGCGAACCGCTCCTTGCCAGACTCAGAGGAACCGCGTTGGAGCAGTTTCTGGCCGTCACAGAGGGCCAGAAGTTTGTTCTGGATCTGAGGGCGAAGACCTCGCAGGAGATTCAAGGCGCGCTGCTCGATTATCTCGCCGAGGATCTTCGCAAAGGACTTGGGCGGCACCTGAATCGTGCCGTCTCCGCTGTTCTGTTTTTCGACACCTTTGAGGCCGTCAGTTCAGGTGAGCAAAACGAAGAACACAAGCGCCAATACGAGCAATGGGTCAGGGATGTCGCGTCGAACCTTGAGTTTGCCCTGATTGTGATTGGCGGCCAGAATCAACTGACCTGGGATGAGGTCGATCCCGCCTGGAAAGACCATGTGGAGCAGCACCTAGTGGGCGGCTTGTCGGAGACTGACGCGCGACGCTTCCTCGACGGATGCGGAATTCGCGACCGGCCCCTCCAGGACGCGATCTTGGCTACCGCCAGGGAGGAGGACGGAGGCCACCACTGCTTCAGCCTGGGGCTGTGCGCCGATGTCGTCGACCTGGAGCGCGCCCAAGGCCTTCAAACCTCACCGGAGAGCCTCAAGTTTGTTCCCGGGGATTGGGAGAGGTTGGCTCGTCGCTTCATGAAGTCGCTTGAGTCCGATGTACAGGGGCGCTGGATAGATAGGCTGGCCCTCACCCCCCGGTTCGACGAGAGTGCGGCACGCAATGCGTTCTCAAGCGAAAAGACAGCGGCGCAGGACGCCGCGTGGGAGACGCTTCAGCGCTACAGCTTTATCTTGCCGTTGCCGGGAGACGGCGCATGGTTTTCCATTCGCGATCAGATGAGATGGGCACTTGAGAACCAACCCTCCGCCCACGAGCGGGTCGGCCACGATCACACCTGGTGGCAACGATACTGGGGCGGGCGATCGGCCTCCCCTGTGGACCGCGAGGCATCGCTTGCCTGGTACCACCAATACTGCAGCGATCCTGAAGCCGCTGTCGACAATTGGAATACACTCGCCGAGTCAGCCCGTACCTCCGTGCCGCCGCGCATGAGCGAGCATTTTAGCTTGCTGCAATGGTGGGAGCCCATCGATCCACTGAATACTTCAGCCGGACCGCCAGGGAGCGGAAGGGCGCTCGTGGCGTTGGGGAATGAATTGCAGGATGCATCCCTCGGGAGCCGCAGCCTGAACATTGGCCGCGCCATCGCGTGTTACGAGGCAGCGCTGCGGGTGTACACCGAGAAGGAGTTTCCGCAAAACTGGGCGGTGGTCCAGGACGACCTGGGAATTGCGTGGTCCAGTATGCCGACCGGGGACCTCGCGGGAAACGTTGGCCGCGCCATCGCGTGTTACGAGGCAGCGCTGCGGGTGCGCGCCGAGAAGGAGTTTCCGCAGGACTGGGCGAGAACACAGAACAACCTGGGCGCCGCGTGGTCCACTATGCCGACCGGGGACCGCGGAGAGAGCCTTGGCCGCGCCATTGCATGTTACGAAGCGGCGCTGCGCATGTACACCGAGAAGGAGTTTCCGCAAAACTGGGCGGTGATCCAGAACAACCTGGGCAATGTATGGCGGGCAATGCCGACCGGGGACCGCGGAGAGAGCCTTGGCCGCGCCATTGCATGTTACGAAGCGGCGCTGCGCGTGTACACCGAAAAGGAGTTTCCGCAAAACTGGGCGAGGACCCAGAACTACCTGGGCAATGCGTGGTCCAATATGCCGACCGGGGACCTCGCGGGAAATCTTGGCCGCGCCATCGCTTATTACGAGGCGGCGCTACGCGTGTACACCGAGAAACAGTTTCCGAAGGACTGGGCGGGGACCCAGAACGACCTGGGCGCCGCGTGGACCAGAATGCCGACCGGGGATCGCGGGGAAAACCTTGGCCGTGCCATCGCGTGTTTCGAGGCGGCTCTGCGGGTGTGCACCGAGACGGAATTTCCGCGAGACTGGGCGATGACCCAGAACAACCTGGGCAACGTGTGGCGGGCAATGCCGGCCGGGGACCGCGGAGAAAACCTTGGCCGCGCCATCGCGTGTTTCGAGGCGGCACTGCGAGTGCGCACAGAGACGAAGCTTCCGCGAGACTGGGCGTTGACCCAGAACAGCTTGGGCATCGCGCTTGTCGAAACGCCGGCTGGGGACCGAGGGGAAAACCTTGGCCGCGCGGTCGCGTGTTTCGAAGCGGCGCTGCGTGTGTTCGACGAAAAGAAGTTTCCGCGAGACTGGGCGATGATCCAGAACAACTTGGGCAACATATGGCGGGCAATGCCGAACGGGGACCGCGGAGAGAACCTTGCCCGCGCCATCGCGTGCTACGAGGCGGCGCTGCGGGTGCGCACCGAGAAGGAGTTTCCGCGAGATTGGGCTATGACCCAGGATAATCTGGGCGCCGCGTGGTTCGATGTGCTGACCGGGGATCGCCGGGAAAACCTGGGCCGCGTCATCGCGTGTTTCGAGGCGGCGCTACGAGTATTTACCCAAGGGGAGTTTCCACTAGAGTGGGCGGAGACACGGAACAATCTACTTAAAGTTCAAGAAGAACTGAGAAAACTTGCCGGCTGACAACGCGACTCTGCTTGAAGAATTGTGCGGATCCAAAGGCAAAGCATCGCCAGGTTGCCTTCAGGGCACCGCCAAACTGAATGTGAATCGTACCCAACCAAGCCCTGAATCCTCCTCTCCAATGCGCTTCGAGATGATCTTGGCCGATTGATGCCTCTTGGCCAGCTTGTGTTCAAGGGGTTTACGATTTGCCGCACGAAGCCCTGCAAGAAAAAGTCTTCCGCACGGTCGCGGAAGTATTGTCGCCTATAGGGAAGTTACTCAGATTTCAGATCTGACTTACCGTTTCGGCATCTGACAAGAATCGAGTCGAAAATTCTGAGGAGCTAATTACATAAATTGAAGCAGACAAAACGATTCAGAGAGGCCGAATTCTCCTCTGCCCGTCAAATAGCTGTAGAATCAATAAGTTACGAGATTGATTCCCTCAACACCCCCGAATTTCCCGGCAATTTCGCTAGATCCTCGATCAACATGGAACTGGAGATCGTTCTCCGATAGTGCAGGTGTGCGCCGTTTTGCCGGCACTTCTCTGTTGGCCAAACTTGAAGTTCCGTTTCGATGCGTATTTCAGTGATTGCATGATCCGGCTGTGCGCGATATCGTCTGCATCGAAAAAGCCCAAGCAGCCCGATGGCTGCTTGAGGAGTTGGCAGATTGAAGAATCGGCGTGCTCGTTACGCGGACTCTTTAGACAGGCCGAACGACTGCTTGCGCCAGTCCAGTGGGATCGCAGCGAGCAGATCGTTGAGCGAGAGGGGCAGTGATTCGGGCCGAGTCATCAGCTTCTCGATTGACTGCGGGCTCAGTTGAACCAACTTCATCTGCATACGAATAAAGCGGGGTGACACGCCGTCGGTGGCGGCCAATTGCGCGATATTCGTAGCTTTGCCTGTTGTGATCTGCTCGTACCATTGGCGTGCGCGAGCGATGGCTTTCAGGATGGCCTGACGGCTCGCCTCTGTCGTGATGTTTGTATTGCCGACGATCAGGCGCAGGGCGCGGCCCTGGGAAATGTGGCGGAAGGGGCATTCGATCGAGGCTATAAGCTGCACGTGTGCCTTCGGTGTGCCGGCTGCGTTTCCGGCTCGGCTCTCAGCCATTGGAGTCTTGTTGCCGAGAAGTTGTTGGATAAATTGATTCACGCGGATTCGGATTTCCACCCGGGTTGGGTGGATGATGACGCGGTCAATGACCGCGCGGAGGAAATGCTCTCTGTCGGCTCCGCTGAGGGATTGCCAGGTCGCTGCGGTTGATGTAGCGCGGGCGACAATCCTAGTGAAGAAGCCGGCAGGTTGATTTGCCTCCTCCTGGGCATTATCCCTGATGCTTGCGACCAGGTCATCCGGATCGCGAAGAAGTTTCAGAAAGCGTTCGACGACGGCAGATTCTATATCGGGCGCCGGGATGCGCGTGGGAGTCTCGATCTTCTCTGTCTTTTTGATGACTGCCTGTGAGGTGTAGTAGCGGTAGCGGCGGCCGTTCTTTGCCGCGTGGGTTGGAGTATAGAGCGTGCCTTGAGCGTCAAAGAGAAGCCCGGTAAAGAGGCTGGATTTGGTTGCACGCGGTTTTCGCTTGCCGCCCTGGCGGTTCTCGGCGAGCAGCGCTTGCACCTTAGCCCAGGTCTCAGAATCGAGGATCGCCTGGTGTTGGCCAGGGTAGGTATCTGTTTTGTGACGAGTGAGGCCGATGTACAGAGGGTTGTGCAGCATCGAGTAAAGCGGACCTCTGAAGAAATGGTTGCCCCCCTTGCTGCGGAGATCATTTTCACGTAACCAATCCCGGAGGATGGTGACGTTGCCCAACCGCAGAAACTGATTGAAGATCGTACGCACGGTTGTGGCTTCCGCTTCGTTGATCTGTAACTGGCGGTCGCGCAAGTCGTAGCCAAGTGGGACGTTACCGCCCATCCACATTCCCTTCTTCTTTGAAGCAGCAATCTTGTCGCGGATGCGCTCGCCGGTGACTTCGCGTTCAAACTGTGCGAAGGAAAGCAGGACGTTGAGCGTAAGTCGACCCATTGAAGTGGTCGTATTGAATTGTTGGGTGACTGAAACGAAGCTGACGCCGAACTTGTCGAACTGCTCAATGATTTTGGCGAAGTCGCCCAGAGAACGGGTCAAGCGGTCGACCTTGTAAACGACAACGGTGGAGATCTTGCCGGCGTGGATGTCGGCCATCAGGTGCTTGAACGCGGGCCGGTCCATATTGCCACCGGAGAAGCCGCCGTCATCGTAATGGGTCGCGATTGCCTGCCAGCCCTCGTGTTGCTGACTTTTCACGAAAGCCTCACAGGCTTCGCGCTGAGCGTCGAGCGAGTTGAAGGACTGCTCCAAGCCTTCTTCTGAAGACTTGCGCGTGTAGATAGCACAACGGATGCGGGGGTTCATACTTGCGCCCTCTTTCCCGGCCGTTTGTAACCGAAGAACACCGGTCCCGACCACTTGGTTCCGGTGATGGACTTGGCGACCTCCGTCAGGCTTCGGTAACCCCGGCCCTGGTACTCGTATCCAGTCTCAAGAACTGTGACCTCGTGCAGTTTGCCGCCGTATTCTCGCACATAGCGCGTGCCGATTTTCGGCCGGATCATCGCCTGAACGGCGGACTTCTTACCGTTGCCATGATCCTTGGCAAGTTCGTGCAGGCGTTTGAGAGTGGATTCCTTGAGCCCGCCGTAGGCCTTCTCTTGAATGCGATAGGCCAGGATCGGGATCATTGTTCCTCTGTACATAGCTGGGCTGGGCATTCGGTCGAACAGATCGCGCCAGAGCTTCAAGAGCTCCTTCCGATCCATCGCCGGTAGCTGTGTCAAAAGTCGATCAACCGCCTCCTGCCTGGTGGGTTTTGGTTTGGTTATCTTATTCTGCTCCATGGGCTTGCCTCCTTCGCGGCATGTCCATTTCCGCTCTGCTTGGCCATTAAGTCAAGCAAACCTCTGCGCATCAAAACCGCAGAGATAGAGCGGCGAGATAAGCCAGTTTTGGGGCAGATTCATCGAGAAAACATCGAATTGGAGAGAGGCGAATCTTCAGTGAATCATCATGGAAATTCTCCCTGGGCGAAATAGGCGAATGTGGGCTCGAATTTTCGGGGAAATCCGCAGACTTTCGCCTCAAAAGGGTACTCCAAGTTCGAATTCCGCTCGCTCCGCCATAGAGTCAATATAATCAGCAATTTAGAGAGAATCGTCGACGTATTCTCGGATTTCCGGGCAAACCTGCAGGAATTTGGCTTGGAAAGGGACCGGAGAGCATTTCTTTGCCGCTTTTGCTGAGTGAAAACTCGGCAAATTCTCCAGCGGAGATTCCCGCAGTCCCCTTTCGATCGTATGCTGCGAATAAGCCTTTCTGGCCGATACGAACGTATTTCGCGAGCATGCCGACGACTTGTGTTCCATCTGGCGCATAAGGGCCCGACCGCGGCCTAGCCGTCGCTTCAAGGAAAAAGCAGGTACTGAACCCCCCATTAATCCACCGCCCCCGATGAATCGATGAAATCGACCATAAGCAGCGGCCACGCGTGGTGCGACGCGTGTGCCGCATTTTCGTTGGGGTTCTGCGTGCATGACCTCATCCGCGATGAAGATGCTACCGGCAGTAAGCCGGAAAGAATTAATGAAGATCGTCAATTTACTCGAGGCAGATGACCTCAAGAAGATGAAGACCCGCGTCGAACGGGTCGGCGACATTAAGGATCTAAAGAAGCTTTCTGAGTATTTGAGGAAATTGTCGGGGATGGTTTAGGTTAAAGATTTTCGCTCGATCGTGAGTGTGAGTATTTTCTCCGAATACACATCCAGCCTTCTCATTCTTGGGTCGTTTGGTGGCATATAGAAATTGACCGGCGACGGATCGAGAACATCTCCATCCTCATCCCGGTATACCCAATGAGCGTCTTCCCGAGTGTGGACGCCATGACCGACCAGGTGGGCGCACGGAACGACGTCATCCGGGCATTCCTGCCGCCTCGTGACGGCAAATCCCTTGCTTTCGAGCCACACCTCCCAATCTTTCACCGAGACCGTCCCGAGATAGGCGTCGGGCAGCTCCCTCAGCAACTCCTCTTCGGTGATGCCGACCAGCTTCGCGAAGACACAGACGCCGCAATCTCGCTCGCGGTTCTGCTGCAGCGACTGCATTTTAGGGAACGTACGTCGAGCCGTAGCCATGCTCGTATCTTACAAACGATAAGAGATGTTTCACCTTAATTTCTTCTTCGATGATCCGCGTAATGCTCCCCTAATCGACTTCGATCGTGCGCCGACCGATCTCGGTCTTGATAAAATCCTCCCGGTCTTTCAGCCGGTCGTAGAGATAATTGCTCATAGGATTGATGGCCATGGGGCCGGCCACGGTGATGATGAACTGAAACACCCGCGCCACAACGGCCCCGAGCCCTGACCGCCGTTCCTGCGTGGGCGGCAGCGTGAGCGTCGCGCCCGGAGCGATCTCCTTCGGTTTATTGCTAGTGACGGAATTGCCTGAATCCATTAGGACAAAGGTCGCCTCAAGGACAGAGCGGGCTCGCCCGTGATGGTCATATGAATGCGGCTGATATCTGTGAAAATCCAGGGAGGAGTATACTTAAGTCATTATCCTGCAACAGTAAAGCACCCTGAAGGAGTGGTGCGGGCCATGGGAAAATTCAAAGTTCACTTGAAGCTTCAAGGCCTTGAGTTAGACATCGAAGGCGACCGTGCAGATGTCCCCGCGATCTCGAACGCGCTTTCACGGGAGATTACCGGACTCATTCAACCCGCCGCGGCGCTCACGAATGGCAACGAGCCAACGCCGCCTCCGCCGACGATCGAAGGCGAGCCCGACAATGGCAAGAAACGCACGGCTACGCGGCGACGGACCGGCTCCAAGGGATCGAGCGACGGCGTTGCGAGTCAGGCATTCGACTTTCGGCATGAGCCCGAGAAGTACGGCAGTCCGCAACAAACGTGGACCGTGCTCGAGAAGGCGATATGGATGCTCGCCGTTATCAAGGGCATTCTCAAGCAGAACGAAGTGAGCGGCCCGCAGATCGCTGCGACCTTTAACGAGAAGTTCAAGCAGTCGGGCAAGCTCCACCCGCCGAACGTCACGCGCGACCTCGGCCTTGCGAAAGTGGCCACCCCTGCTCCGGTCGGCGAGGACAAGGGCCTCTGGTATCTGACGAACGAAGGCGATCGCCAGGCCGAGGAGCTCGTGAAGAGCGTCGTTGCGGCATGAATATCAAACAGTTCGGAGCTGCGTGCGCGATCGACGAGCAGACCCAAGTTGATCGTGCGTGCCTGCTCGCGTTCTTTTATTTGCGCACGGAGAAGAAAGAGGAATTCACCACCGCGGATGCCGCCAAGTGGCTCTTCGACTACGGTTACCCGAACCCGAACCGGACGCGCCTCGACGACAATCTCAAAGCGAGCGCAAAAACGATCAGGGGTCTACGCGGATATAAGCTGAAGCTCACCTATATCGCGGAGTTAGACAAGCAGCATCCTCAATTGCAGGAGAAGTCTGAGGAGATCCTCGACCACGGCACCATCCTCGTGGAGGCCGAGTACAAAGACACGCGGAGCTACATCGAAACCCTCGCGAAACAGATCAACCGCTCCTACGAGGAGAATATCTTCGACGGATGCGCGGTCATCATGAGGCGGCTACTCGAGGTCATGCTGATCTTGGCCTACAAAAAGCTCGGCAGCGAAGCGGCTATCCAGGACGTCGACGGGAACTTCAAGATGCTCGAGGGCATCATCAACGACGCGAAGACGAACAGCACGCTCGGCCTGTCGCGGAACAGCAAGGAACTGCTCGAGGTGTTCCGGAAGCTCGGCAACTTCTCGGCTCACAAGATCGAATACACCTGCCACCGGCAATATATTCAGCCGCACATCATGGACTATCGCGGCATCATCACCGAACTTCTCTATAAGGCAGGCCTCAAGACATAAGGAGGCGCCATGATCGTCGGCGCACGCTGTACGAACCGCAAATGCGATAGTGCGAAAAACAAAACGATCTTCAATCCCACGAAGCTGACCGAATCAGGGTTGGGACCGTGGAATGGCCCGTGGAAATGCCCTGACTGCGGGGAAGAGATGTACACGGAGCGACGGGACATAGGAAAGGCCGAGGGCAAGACAAAGCCCGGCAAGACCGTCAGACGCCGCGTAGCGAGCGCTCCAACGACCGCGAAGCTGCGTAGGAAGAAAGCGCTGCCAAAAACGGCGAAGAAGTATAGCGGGCGAAAAAAATCATGAACATCCGCGCGAAGTGCATGGACAAGGATTGCAAGGCCTACAACATTGAGAAATCCGTCTTCGTTGGAGCCCTCCTCGGGTTCGGATCGAAGAACGAACGCGTGAAGTGCCCAGAATGCGGCGAGCTGATGCGGACGACGAAATCCGTCGCGGTGAAGCCCCGCGGCGGGCGGCGGACGAAGTCTCGCAGGACACCGTCGAGGCGCGACAGTGGGCGCAGCCGATAGATAAAAGAATCCTTCAAAACTCGTAAAGTAGAAATAGCAATCCGACGTCTTAATTTTCAGTCAGCTGTTTGAAGAAAATTTCACGCTTACCTTATGGATCAGATTTGTCGGATCAATCGGAAGCCTGTTGAGCGATATCTGGAAGTCCGCCCGACCGGCAACACGATACTTTTGAGTCGCGCTCGCAAAAGCTTTATCGAACGGTCGAATTTGGATAGAATTTCAATGCCTCATCGGGAAGGACGTGATGAGATTTGAGCAAGAAAGTCACAATCGCAATCCTATTGGGTGTTGGCTTGGTTTTCCTGCTCACCCGTTCCAAACCCCAGGTCCAGACCCCCCCAACAGTGGAGTCATCCCCCGCGACTGAGCCGAGCGATAGCTCCGCTCCGCCACAAAACCGGCCCTCATTCGAGGGTGACCCATGTACTTCCGATTGCAGTGGACATGAAGCCGGTTACAAATGGGCGGAAGAGCATGGCATTGACGATGAAAATGACTGCGAAACGGCAGGCGAGACATCGAATTCCCCGTCCTTCGCACAAGGATGTCGGGCCTATGTGAGAGAGAATGAGCCTAGCGACCAGACGGACGACGACTCCGACAATTAAGTTCGTGGGCCGCACTGGAAGTGGATAACTTCGAACCCTAGTATTTCGACACGACCAACGCTGTCACTTTGGAACCTTTGTCTATCTTGATGATTGAAAAAAGTGAATTGCTCATTAGCGATGTGCGCTGGAATTGATTCAGGTATTCTAGTTGGCTCCTGTATCGCTCTTCATCCGCAGGGCTCCGATGTATCTGCTCGTCCAGATAAAGGACGCCTACAGCACCTTGGTCGAACCCGACACTCCTCATCACATCTTCATTCAGTGCTCGAAGGCTAATAACGTTCACGCTTGTGCTGGCATACATTTGTGGAATGAGAGGCTCGAGCGTGAGAATATAGGTTTTCTTTGTTGGATCATCAGCGGTATGTACGGCAGCAAGGGAAGGTTCGATCCTCATTCGGTGCTCATCCCTCACCACGTCTTCTCTGAAGTAGGCAGTAGCGACAAAACTCGCGCAAACCACAACTGCTACAATGCATCCCGCGATCCAATTGAGGGGGACTCGATGGTTCGCCCATCCACGAGTGCGCCGGAACCATCTGAGCGCGGTTGCCGTCCCAAGACCAGCGAGAATGGACCACATGCCCATAAGACTCATCGAGAAGCGCAGTGCGGCACGAGAATCCGTGCTGCCAGATCGCAACTCGTAATAGGTACGGATGTGAAAAGCATAAATCAGCAAATAGCTTACGAACAATAAAAGCGGAAATAGTGCAAGACCTCTTTGACGCAATGCGACGATGACTCCAATTAGCACGAGAGTGATCGCACCCCCGTACCACTGGACGACAAAAAACGAACTGATAAACACCGGCAAGTATGTGATCAGTTCTGCGGGAGTAAGAGGAAATTTGTGCAAAAGTACGACCTCGCTGTTCTGGGTCTGAGATAAATGCAACTGGAGGCTAAATATGAGACCAAGTACTGCGCTCAACAGCATCCAACGGAACCTGCGAGCGGGGAAAGAATCCCTGCGGTTATTTTTGAACCGCAGGAGGAAGGCCACGAGGGGCAACAGAATTGGGAGGAGAATATTCTCTCGCTTCACAGTCAGGGAGAAAAGAAGTGTCGAGGTAAACGCGCACCAGATCAGGAGATCTCGCCAATTGCCGCTGTGCATAGGCGAGACAAAAACGTACCGCAGGCAAAGCCATAGGATCAGGCATATGTATCCATTCGCGATTGGTTCGGCAGAGGTTTCAAGGCCCCAGACGGCAAATACCGGCGTTATCGCAAAGATGAGTGCCGCGCTGCCGGCGACGATAACGTCGTCGGAAATGACTATGCAGATAAGAAAAACGAGAATATCCACGAAGCATGCGCAAACTACATTCGCTATCGAGCCAATAGATGAATGGTATCCAAAAACTTTGAAGAGTACAGAGAGGATATAGGGGTACCCGATTAAGTGTTCCGGGTAGTTGTCAGCTTGCCCGCACGAATTCAAGCTTCCAACAGCGCAAACATCAATCGAATAGGGAAGCTTCGTTCCACTCGGTTCGATTCGAAAGTGCTCGGCCATTTGTCGACCAGCAACCGTGTAAACATACGAATCCTCGTACTCCTGTCCGTGAAAAAATCCCCCTTCCGGAGGAATTCGCCAAATCAACACCAAGACGATGCCGACGAGCAACGGCTTCCAATGGGTTCTCAAGAGCGCGTGCAGGTATGAGTCCGTCAAGAAACAGGCGAGAGACATTAGGACGCTGCCCCAGAAGAGCGTCATCACGACGCCGAGGGCATCAGACTGCGTGAACCAAGTGGCCATTTTGTCCCTGGATCGATACCCGACGCGGCTGCAAGGTATTACGTATCATACCCTTATGATCACCATCTGCGACTTGGGTTCTCCGGGATGCCCCTGCGCTCAAAGCAAATTCCTTCTTAGTTCTCACAGAAAAATAATCTGGCGGCTGAAGTCAAATCTTGGAGTAAAATTCCTGCTATCAGGATTTTGCGGAAAAAGGGAGCCTGTATGCAGAGCGACAAAAAGCAGTTTCTCAGCAGCATCGCGGGCAAGTTGGCTGTTCTCATGGGCGGGGCCGTTGCCGCGACCGGCGTGAATGCTCTGCCCTTCACGACTGTCGTGCCTCCTTCTAACGGAAACACAATCACTTCGTCGACCGCTGCAGCCCAGAGAACGATGGCTCCGAAACTTATCTTGAAGCAGCAAAATGAAGGCTTCAAGATGATTGCGAGTCACGACTCCCATTCTTCGCACTCATCTCACTCTTCTCATTCCTCCCATTCATCGCACTCGTCAAGTGCTTATTGAGAATGGATCAGACTGAGAGCACGGGCACGCCGGGTGCGTCCCACGTGGTCGTTGAGATTGACCTAGCCATCATCGGCGCCGAGGCGCTACTCAAGACAAGCTATTGGTTTTCCCGGGATTTCGTGTGCGAAATACGGAATCGGGACGACAAGGTCGCGGAAGTATGCTTGACTCCGCGAAGCTCGATGCTGGCTTCCGATCTCGCATCGGTGAAAGACGCCTTCACTACGAGCGCAATGGACTTTGCGCTACGCGAAAAGATCGATGCCAAGACCTCAGGTATCCGCGATCTCCTTCTCGCGAAGGCATTTTCAGAGTCCGGTGTTTTGGAAGATCAACCTGCAGGTGTGTTTGGCGACGCCGTCGAGGAGTCGAAGCCAGACGGCATGTTCAGAATCCTGAGCGATCGTCAGAGTTGACGGGAGACGAACTATGGCCCGCGCCTTCTATCCGCTCGAACAGTTTGCTCCTACGCCCGCAACATTTCACCTGCTGCCATTCCGATTTACTCGTTTGAATGGCAAAGAACTCTTAGTAAATGAAGCCGGCGAATTCCTCTTCACTCCGAGCGGAACGGTCCAGCGCCTCGCGGACGAACGACTCGATACGAATACTGAGTTGTATCGGGACCTCAAGGCAAAGCACTTTGTCTATGACGATTCATCGTCCCCGCTACTCGACGTTTTAGCGACAAAAGTCCGGACGAAGTTTGACCACATCTGCGGCGGAACCAAGCTTCACATTTTTGTGGTGACCCTTCGCTGCGAACATTCTTGCGAATACTGTCAGGTATCCCGTCAGACGGCGACTCGTGGCGAATTCGACATGAGCACTTCAACCGCAGATCGAGCCATCGCCATGATGATGGACAGCCCAGCTGCGGCCGTGACGCTCGAGATCCAGGGCGGAGAACCACTGCTTGCCTTTGACGTAATTCAATACATCGTTCCCCGCGCGAAGAAACAGGCAAGTGAAAAAGGAAAGGACCTCGATATTGTCGTCTGCACGAATCTTGCCTGCGTGACAGACGATATCCTGAAGTATTTCCGCGATGAAGGCGTGAAGGTCTCCACCTCGCTCGACGGCCCTGCGTTTCTACACAATAAGAACCGACCGCGGCCGGGCCACAACAGCTATGAAAAGGCCATCGAGGGAATCGAGAAGAGTCGGGCAATTCTCGGCATGGAGAGCGTCGCTGCGCTCATGACGACAACCGCGGCCTCACTAGACTATGCAGTCGAGATCGTCGATGAATACGTGCGACGTGAGTTTCATTCCATTTTTTTGCGGCCAATAAGCCCTTATGGGTTTGCGATCAAAACTCGCCATCGCACCGGATACGAAATGGGGCGTTTTCTTGATTTTTACAAAAAGGGTCTAGCACACATCCTTAAGGTTAACTCGGGAGGGTACCGGATCGCGGAGGTCTATACACAGATTCTGCTCACGAAGATATTGACTCCGCACGGGACGCGGTACGTGGATATGCAGTCGCCCGCAGGAGAAGCGTGGAACGTATTGGTTTATAACTACGACGGTGATGTCTACGCATCTGACGAATCGCGAATGCTGGCCGAGATGAACGACCGGACGTTTCGTCTCGGGAACGTTCACAAGGACACGCGGCGAACATTGTTCACTGGTGATCCGGCGCTTCAACTCTTTCACGCTTCCTGCAATCAGGCCCTGGCAGGCTGTTCAGACTGCGCCTTCCAGTCATACTGCGCCGCCGACCCGGTGTACCATTACTCAACTCAGGGGGATATGTACGGAAGTCGACCTTTCAGCGGATTCTGTTCCCGCAATATGGAAGTCATCAAGCAGCTGTTTTCCATCATTGAAGAAGATGATCGCGAGACCATGCGCGTTCTGTGGTCATGGGTCACCGGACAGCCAATGGTGAAGGAGATCGCAGAATGCGCTTGACCACTACCGGGATCGCGCGCAACTTCGACGCGGAGATTCTAGGGGTCATTTCAACCGAGTTCCTGCCTCTGGAGCAACGTAACCGGAGAATTCTGTTTGTCGGCGCAAACGAGACAGTCCGTGACGAAGACGTAACCGGATACAGGGCGCTTCTCAGCCACGATGAATTCGAGGGCGATACCGGCGCCCCCTACGTTCACCGTCTTCGGGAATCTGATCACATTCGAGACGGCGATATTGTCGTACTGGAGCCAGCGATTGGCCTTGTGCGTTCACTGTATCGCCCCTACGAACTTCATCATCACCTGTTTGTCACCGAAAGGTGCAACAGCAATTGCTTGATGTGTTCACAGCCGCCCAAGGACAGAGACGATATCCAGGCACTAACAGCGCGAAACCTAGAATTGATCAGTCTGATAACGCCTCACCCACCGTACCTGACCATCACGGGTGGCGAACCCACGCTTCTCGGTGACAATCTCTTCAAGCTGATTACAGAACTCAAGCTGACGATGCCCGAAACAGAATTACACATGCTCACCAATGGTCGAACATTTGCTTGGCCGGCTTATACAAGACAATTTGCGGAAATTCGACACCCTAAGATCAGCCTTGGCATTCCGCTTTATTCCGACTTCGCTGGCGCACACGATCACGTGGTTCAAGCGAGGGGCGCCTTTGATCAGACGGTCGCCGGTCTACATCATGCAGCACGGAACGCGATCCGTGTCGAGATCAGAGTGGTATTGCACAAGCTGACGATCCCGCGACTCGTCAAACTCGTGGAATTCATCTATCGCAATCTCACATTTGTCGAGCACATTGCGCTGATGGGTTTGGAGTACACCGGCTACACCCCTCGCAATATCGAGGAACTGTGGATTGATCCTCATGATTATCAGGACGAACTTGAAGAGGCAGTAGAGTATCTTTCGATTCGAAACATGAACGTGTCCATATACAACCACCAGCTTTGCGTCCTGAGGCCCTCATTGTGGAGCTTCGCGCGAAAGGCGATCTCCGATTGGAAAACGCTCTATCTCCCGGAGTGTCAAACGTGTGATGTCCTTCCCGCATGCGGCGGTCTGTTTCAATGGGCGGTCAAGAAGCACAGTGACCACATCCACTCTATTACGCTTCCGAAGTCCGGCATAGTCGAACAATGCACCTGATCGTGGAAATTACCGCACCGGGAGAACCATCTTTTGATCGAAGAAATCCTTTCAAAGACCATCGACCCGAAAACACCTCTGGAGGAGCTGGAGTATTACGAGTTGAGCCTTCTTGACGAGGCCAATGAGCTAGGAACTCGACACCGAATTCGACAGGCGCATGGCGCATGGAGCGAGATTGACGGCCAGATCATGTGGGACGGGGAAGAAGTCGAGTATTTCTGGATCCTTGCGCAGGCAAAGGAACGATACGAGCAACGCAGACGCACATTGGCTGATAAGGGGTTCATCTACTCGGATATGGACCCCATCTTGTGACCTCTCCCAGGAGTATTCTGTTCTCGGATTCCGATTCATGATGGAGGGGAGAATGAGAACGCGCCTATCGTTCCTATTCGTGTTGCTGGCATTTACCTTTATGCCAGCCCTTGCGGAGACGCTTTCAGCGGCGGACGCCAAGAATCACGTCGGCGAGAAGGCAACAGTCTGCGGAAAGGTCGTGAGTGAACGCACCGCCGCCAGCAGCCGAGGAGAACCGACATTCATCAATTTGGATGCTTCCTATCCGAATCAGGTATTCACCATTCTTGTTTGGGGAGACGACAGGAAGAACGTAGGTGAATTGCCACCCGAAGGATCGCGAGTGTGCGCTTCGGGTTTGATTCAGGACTACCGCGGAGTGCCTGAAATCGTAGTGAAGAGCAGCGGCCAGTTTAGCCGATAGACTCTTAAGCCGAATTGCGCCCCCTCAACCCACAGCGCTGGGCTGCGAGGAGTGCCCGCACGAATGTAACGCTGAATCGTGGCGCCATCAACGTGCAGGTAGTTCGCAGCTCCTCGCGTCGTCATTAACAGTTTCATATAAACTACTCCGATTCAGGCCATTCGTGGATTTACCAGAATTGGAACGTTCAGTTATCCAAACAGGTGGGGTACTTTCCTCCAACTGCCGGTTTCACATCCTTGCAAAGAGGAAGTACCGCGGGGAAGATCTGCCCCAAGCTCCCCTTACAAGTTGGGTGACTTCCTTTTGCCGACATCACGTCAGCGCACAGCGGAATGCCGTCAGGGAAGAGTCTGGTCTTGCAAGCAGCCATACTCTCATTAGCGGCACGATTCGCACAGGCTTGTTCCTCTCGCCACTCTTTGAGGCAGGTTTCCGGCTCCTCGCGGTCCTTTTCCTTTTCACAGACAAGTCTTTCCGAGGCTTCATCGTGTGCTGCTTCCAAATGTACGGATGAAGTGTTTTCGCATTGTTTCATCAATGCCTCCTTTGGAAAACCCTTAGTGTTGAAAACCCAAACGTGAGTTCCTTCTGAATAGATTTCCGCTTCTACTTGTATCTTGGAGGAATACACTACATCCCCAACATCCAACCTTGGCAAAATGGCATTCTTGAAAAGAAACACAAGATCGGTGCCCTGCGATTGCGCTTCTTCTTTGTCCACGCGCGTGAGTATTTCTGAGTCAACGTCTTCCAGAATGCTGGTGGTCGATATAGACATACTCGCATCGCCGCCATCCTCACACTGTGCAATCAATCGCGCTGTTCCATCAACCGAACGAACTGAAAAGCGGGTATAGGTGACATCTGTTACAGGGTCTGTGTACTTGCTCATCTGCCACGGACTCGCAGCTTTGGTTTGAGAGGCGAGAGTAGTGGCAACGGAGAGTATCAGTGCGAATATGATCGTGCTCTTCACTAGATTTCCTCTTTCCGCTTCATTCCTGTTCATCGACTTCATTGTCGCCGCGTTCTTTGCGGAGATAGCCGATGAAGTCGTGACGCCATTCTGATTGTTCCGATAGTGGTGGTTCCATTATAGTGAGATCGTTAAACTGGACATCGGTGGCAGACTCGGTGAATCCGTCCGCAGCCGCTTGATGCTCCAACACGCTATGGCGAAATTGAGTAATACAGAAAGGAAGAAGTTTTTCCTGGACCGGCTTGAGGATCATCGCCAAAACCTCAGAGACGCGATTGTTGCAATGGCTGGGGGAAAAACGCCTGCGGCGCTTACGATTGCGACCACAATCCGGGCCCTTGTCCATGAGACGGGTCGCAGCATTCCGCTTCTGAAACGCATTCGTTCTGATTACTTAGCTCTCGGCGTACTCGAAGGACCGTGGGCCACTGCAGAATCGCTCTCACCTCTGAACCGCAGAGTCACGCTGATGAGCTTGCCATTTGCGGTTGAGATCCATCAGGAGCCACCACGGCTTTCACTTAGAGCCAATCCTGACATGAGCACCTATCGGGAAATTCTCCTTGGGGCCTGGTGGACAAAGCCCGTGCTCAAGGTCTTCGGGTGCGCACCGCTCACGCGCAGAGAAGTCGTTTTGGGCGTTGCCGACAAGGAGGGAGCACACGTTGACGACGACATGTCAGACAACTACCGGAAAGTACTGGAGAGCCAGCCGCTCCAATTTGCCATCGGCGGCGTCGTCCCGAGCCGGTCAATGTGACTCGCTTTACAGTGGGACAGTCGGGAATTGAACTTCTCGATATGCTCGACCGGTCATTTCCGGTCAAAGATAATGGTGCTGCTTAGATCTGGCCTTTGGCGTCGCCTTTCCGACCGAATCACCTTTCAGGCGGATGCGACGACTTCGTCTGCGTGCGGTTAGCGCAAATGCTGGATTGGCCTTGTGCATCCGAACGGCAGGCGAATGGCACCGTATGGCCGATCCCCGTGGCAGGAATCGCCGGAAATAAGGGTTTCAGTCCATTCCGACTTTGCTGATAGCAATGCCCTGCTGGCGAGCAGTTTTCTTATAGCAAACTCGCAAGTCGCATCTGGCGGACCCGCGCGGTGGTGGGGGCAGGGAATCTGACACATATATGTTGATACGCGCTCATCGAAAGCACATATATTGATGCGCGTTTCCGGTTCGCCGGGCCTAGCTTTCTAACTTGCCGGAAAAAGACGTATCGGAAGCCAGCTGTAGAAAGAGCGCAAAGATTGGGGGCGGAAAGTCTTCTTCCTCTCGCCCTATTCACATTTCAGATGGTGGACTCCGTTGCCGTGGCGATGACGGAAGCTTGTTCCGCCCATACGAGAGGGATTCTGCGGACCAAGGAATCGAGCGATACGTCGGGAGGGACTGCGCCGTTCAGGATTGCCGCGATGGAGGTTGGACTGAACGAGGCGAAGGAATAGATTCTCTTGACGTAGGAGTGATTCAGCTTGTGGATCCTGGCAAGATCCCGAATCCCGGAGGCTTCGCCCGCAATGATCTGGTCTCGCCATGTGCGAGCCCGGGCAATAGCTTTTAGGATTGCCATGGTGTTGGCGGCGGGCGGAGGCTGCCGATCGCCAACGATCAGACGCACCGCCTTTCCTTGAACTGCATGGCGGAAGGGACACTGTAGGCGAAGAACATCGTGACCGGTAGTAGATGGCGGCGCTGTCTTCCCGGCTAATTGATGAATGAGCGTGTCCTTGCGGATCAATACCTCTACTTCATCCTGATGGATTACGACACGTTCAAGAATTGCTCGTATAAAGCGTTCCCTGGTATCGGACGAGGCCCTCGCAGAGGATGAGACTTTCTCCGACGCCTGACGGAGGAGATCCGCAAAGCGCCCGCCACGGCTCCGTTGGCCGGACGGCACGAGTGCGCCAAGAACCTGCTTCGGCGATTTCAGGAACGCGAGGATTCGGTCGGTAACTGCAACTTCGAGGTCGTGTGCCGGGATGCGCGCCGGCACATCGGTCTCCACGGCCTTGTGGATCACCGCCTGCGAAGTGTAGTAGCGGTAGCGGCGGCCGCCTTTTTTCGCATGCGTTGGAGTGTACAGGTTGCCTACCGCGTCGAAGAGGATTCCTGTGAGCAGACTTGCCTTGGTCACGCGAGTCTTGCGCCGTTTGCCCTGCTGATTCACGCGAAGAAGTTCCTGCACCTTGTTCCACTGCACCCGGTCGATAATCGCCTCGTGCTTTCCGGGATAAGTGGCGCCTTTGTGGAAGATTTCGCCCACGTAAATGTGGCTGCGAAGAATCAGATAGAGGCCACCCCGGGAGAAGCTCGTTGCCGGGGGATTTGTCCCGATGAATCTTGAGCGCGGCTTGCTCCGGATCCCGTTCTGATCGAGATACTCCTTGAGGGCCATGACACAACCCAGACGAAGGTAGTTCGAGTAGATGGTGCGAACGATCGCCGCTTCCTCGGGATGAATGTGGAGTTTACGGTCGCGCAACTCATAGCCGAGTGGAACAATTCCTCCCATCCACATGCCGCGCTTCTTCGAGGCGGCGATCTTGTCGCGGATGCGTTCGCCCGTCACTTCGCGCTCGAACTGGGCAAAGGAGAGGAGGACGTTGAGCGTCAGCCGGCCCATCGAGGTGGTGGTGTTGAACTGCTGCGTCACGGAGACAAAACTGACCTTATGGGCGTCGAACTTTTCGATGATCTTGGCGAAGTCGGCAAGCGACCGGGTGAGGCGGTCTACTTTGTAGACGACAACGGTGTTAATTTTGCCTTCCTGAATGTCGGCCATCAAGCGCTTCAGTGCGGGCCGTTCCATGTTGCCACCCGAGAAACCGCCGTCGTCGTAATGTGCCGCGAGCGCATGCCAGCCTTCATGACGCTGACTCTGGATATAGGATTCGCAGGCCTCGCGCTGGGCGTCGAGCGAGTTAAATGACTGCTCGAGGCCCTCCTCGGACGACTTGCGTGTGTAGATGGCGCAGCGGATAGCAGCCGTCATGCCGCCCTCTCGGTGCCGCGACGCTTGAGGCCAAAGAAGGCCGGACCCGACCAGCGAGTTCCGGTAATGCTGCGTGCGATCTCTGAAAGGCTCCGATAGATGTGGCCGTTGTATTCATAGCCTTCAGGCAGAACTGAGACTTCGTGCAATTTCCCCTGCCATTCACGAACGTAGCGAGTTCCGGCCTTGTGACGGAGCGTCAGCCCTTCGATCAGTTTGCTTCCCTGGGAGCCGTCTTGAACGAGTGCGCGAAGCTGCCTTTCAACGGATCCTTTGAGGCCGCCGAATGCCACTTCCTGCAGCCGATAGGCGATGATCGGGATAAGAACCTCACGCCGGAGAGCGGGATTTGGGGGACTCAGGAAGAGGCGCTCCCAGAGTCGGCGGAGGGCCTTGCGGTCCATCTTCGGCAGGGCCGCAAGTTGCTGATTCAGCGATGGCTTTAGGGTTGCTTTCGGGCTCAAAAATGGACCACTTTCTCCGGCAGTCCATTTCCGCTCTGTTAGGGCAAAGAGTCAAGGCAGAAATTGCCAAAAGCGGCTGAATAGGTGGCCTGTTTCAACCGCCATATTCGATTGGGTAGCGACGGGAACAGAGCCGTTCGAGTCCTTCGAAAACCGCCAGCGATCGTGCATAAGGTTCAAGGCTCTCGAGGGCCTGCGATGTCGAATCCACCTGATCGTCATGCTTCGATCCGGGGAATCCGGTAATCTCGCGGATGTACTCGTCGAGCCAGAGCGCCTGGTTCGGAAGGAACACCCGGCCGTTTTCGAATTTGATCGAGTGGGCGGCGAAACGCACTTGCTTATCGCTGCCGGGTGCGGGTTTGTATGCTTCGGCGCAGTAGACTCCTTCCGTGGTTATTTCCTGGATGAGCGCGGTTCCCGAAGCCTGATCTTCGATCACGACTTTGAAGGGCTGGAACTTTTTGAAGAGTTCGATGGCGCGCCTTTTCAATTCAGGGTAGGTCAGGCGTTCGCGGAAGACATCAAGTAGGTAATAGTTCCTGCCAATCAGCTTCCAGGTTGTGCAAACGCTGTAATCATTCGTGTCGCGGATCTTGCATGCCGTGTCCCAGCTCTGAAGAGTCCACGAAAAATCGCTTGGGAACTGACCTGGCTCGTAGAACTTGAGCCAGCTCTTCTTGACTAAGCCGCCCTCGCGAGACATTGGGCTCTGTTGATACTGGCTTTGGAAGTTGTATTCGCCGACTGCCTCGCGAATCTTCCGATAGGTTTCGACCGAATCGCGTTCCGCGTGAAGGGCCTCTCCCGCTTTCCGTTCAAAACTTTTCTCCCCGAAGATATTCTCGTAAAGATATTCCTCGTCGTCGATTGCGATCGCCGGCAGCGAAAGCACTTCCCATGGCTCGCGGTCGGTTACCTCCCCGACCAGGTCCTCCTGGTGCAGTCGCTGCATCACGATAATGATGACGCCGTGTTCTTTCGAGTTCAGACGGCTCAAAAGTGTGCTGAAATACCACTCGTTTGCCGCCTTGCGACGCGTTTCAGAAAGCGCGTCTTCGGGCTTAAGAATATCGTCGAGAATGATCACATCGGCGCCGCGGCCCGTCAACACGCCGCCGACGGAGGTCGACATGCGAAACCCCTGAGCCACAGTCATGAAGTCGTTGACCGCTAGCTTCGCATCGGAGAGAGTCGCAGCAGGGAAGAGTCGTCTATAGAAGTCGCTATTCATCAAGGTGCGGCAGTCGCGCGCGTGTTTGTCGGCGAGATCCTGCCCGTAACTTGCGCAGATGATTTGAATGGTCGGGTCGTGCCCCAGCAGCCAGGCGGGGAACGCTACGCTCGCCGCGTGCGACTTTAAAGTGCGAGGTGGGAGATTAATAATCAGCCGTTTTGTTTCCCCTTTGCGACATTTATCGAGTGTCGCGGCGAGTAATTCAATATATTGTCCAGGCAGGAAGGTTGACTGAGGGTTGAGCTCGTAGAAGGCGCGCTCAATGAACGCATCGAGATCCCTGCGCAGAAGCGCATGATATTCGGCCGTGGAGAGCGGAGAAGGGGTGGTCATTGTGAGTCCTCCTGGTCTTGCTCGATTGGCGACGAGCGGATGTTTGACATCCGGCGAAGTAGATTTTCAACGACCGGTTGGTCGAGTTCAGTAATTGGAAGAGTGCCGCCGGAGTTGACGGTATCCTCTGACCGTTGAATGAGTCCGAAGAATTCACGGGAAGCGCGCAAATCACCTTGCGCGGACTTATTTCCAAGCTGCATCATGGCAGCCTCTAACTTCGTCACCGTGCGGGAGCCGCGCGGGCCGTTCACATGTACGCGCTGCCGGCTTTCTTTGATAACGATGGTCGCGAGGTTCTTAGAACCTTTCGGGCGGCCTTTCGGATTTCCCGACTTGCCCTTCTGAAAACGGGATTGACGCGGGGGCTTCCCGTAGCCGATGAGATCTTCGGCTTTATGCTCAGGCATACTGCGCCTCCTTCTTTGAGGCAATATCGTTAAATCGCACGCCAGTGACAGAATGAGTTGCAAGATCGCCAGTTTGCTTCTGCCAACGACGGACAGCGACGTCTACATAAAACGGGTCAATCTCGATGCCGTAGCAGATGCGGCCGACGCGCTCCGCAGCCATCAAGGTGGTGCCCGAGCCGAGAAACGAATCGAGTGCGATATCGCCGCGGGCAGTGCAGTCGAGGATTGCGTCCGCGACCATCGCGACGGGTTTTACCGTGGGGTGAACAGCAAGCAGATTTCCCTCATCGCCCTGTTTGGAAAATGTTTGAACGCCAGGGTAGCTCCAGACGTTTGTCCGGTTCCGACCAAATTGGCCGAGTTGGATATTGTTCCGATGAGGCCCTTTGCCGTTCCGGAAAACCAGGACCAACTCGTGCTGCGAACGGTAAAAGCTCCCCATTCCGCCGTTGTCCTTGACCCACACGCAAAGGTTCAGGAGCTCGTCGTAATTCTGTTTGCCGGCCGAAATCAGATCTCCCACGTGCCTCCAATCAATGCAGATGAAATGAACAGAGCCCTGTGCGCTGTGCTTTGCTAGCATGTGGCAGAAGTTGTTTACAAAGGCAAAGAACTCGGCATCGGCCATTTCTCCCGAGGCCATGGCAAACTCGCGATGATGTATTGATCCGTTCCCGGTCGCATGGCCATCAATTCGTACGTTGTAAGGCGGATCAGTGAACGCCATCGCAGCTCGACGATTGCCCATTAGAGCCTTGTAGGCCTCCACATATAGAGAATTGCCGCACTGGATCCGATGTTGGCCCAATAGCCAAAGGTCACCGGGCTCGGTGACGGGAGCCTCGTCCAGTACTGGCTCCGGCAGCGGGTCTTCCATTTCGGAGGCCCTTTGGGCTTCTTCGAGGATCACGTCAATCTCGGGAATCTCAAATCCGGTAATCGTTACGTCGAAGTCAGCGCAATCAAGTGTAATCAGGTTCTGCAACTCGATCGCGAGGATCGACCTGTCCCAGCCCGCGTTCTCGGCCAGCTTGTTGTCAGCAATGATGTAGGCCCGGATCTGTTCGTCCGAAAGCCCCTCAAGGCGAATCGTCGGAACCTGGGCCATTCCCAGGACCTTGGCGGCCTCCACCCGGCCATGGCCGGCGATGATATGGTCCTGCGAGTCCACTAAAGCGGGGTTTGTAAATCCAAACACACGAATACTCTCCGCGATCTGCCGAATCTGATGCTTGCTGTGCGTTCGCGCATTCTTCGGATTGGTCTTTAATGCGGATATCGGCAAGAAAACGATCGATAGTTCGCTTGCTCTCTCGCAATCCATCGCCACTCCTTTGCCCTGACCGGGTTCTCGGGCCGAGAATTGATTTGCCCCTGCTTGTGGCAGCCGAGCTTATCGGCACAATTCCGATCAGATTCGCTCCTGTTCTGCGAATCAATCCTTGGAGAGGAATACCCAGGCGGAGTGGACAAGAAAACGGTGTCTTTGGCTGTATTTAAAGGGTGTTGCGGGACATCCCAAAAGTTGTCCAGCGGCAAGGGACGGACAACTTAAATCTCTGCGAAAATGGGCTCAGCTGGGCGAAGAGCCTTCTTGTACCGGTCGCGGGCGAGGTAGAGTCTCCGGCGCACACTGCGGGCGAATTGGGGACGCCGCACAGCACCAGCAAAAGTCCTGATTGCGACTCTCGAATGCTTTTGGTTGTATTCCGAGATTGGCTTCCATTGCGCTGGCTGCAGATTATCCTTGAGCTGAAAGCCCTCCGCGTCCAGTGTCGACGCAATGGATTCTAAGGAAGAGGCAGAAAGTTCATCGTTTTTCCAATGTTCGATAAAAAGCGGCCCAGCGATACGATCAAAATCGGAAAGAGGGCCTAATTCGAAAGGTGGCTCATCCACTACGAGGCCGTCTTTATCTAACCACCAGCGCAAGTGTGGGTAATTGAGAAGAATCCCTTCGATCTGTCGACCAAGCTTACCAAAATAGACATGGCCCCGAATGAATTGCCCCTCCTTCAGCTTCTCGGAGAGAAACTTAATTGGAAATGGCCTATGTGACGAACGACTCATCTCCATCAAATGATCAAAGCGCGTCGACCCGGCAGGCAAGGTCAGGCTTACGAAGTTTCCTTGCAATATGCCCATATCTCCATGCGCGTCTTTTGTGCGTCGCGCATCGAAATGTTGACCGTAGTATTCCGGAAGGACGCTAGGCATTTGATTCTCTTTATTTCGTCCAGTTTACTACTCAATGTGATTCGGCGTTTCTCATTCAATGACGATAGAGTCACGTAAGCTCGACGACAACCCGACCGGGTTGCGGTGCCGTTGCAGTCATCGATTGGGATGGAATCGTGGCGGTCGTTCGGACTGCTGGGATCTTGGAAGTGAGTTGGCCAAGAAAGGGTATCCGTTGCCTTCACCGTCAGCCAGGATACTGGAAGGACCGCGGCATGACAATTCGGACTGAAAGATTGGTCTTCTGTGTTAAGAACCGGAATCCTCCAGACTTCCTGTCTGGTTCAGAAATGACGGGGCCGATCACTGCGCTACGTTAACAATCTTGCTGGTGCAAAACATCGGACACTTCACCGGCACCTTGCAGCGACAAACAACACCGGAGCGGAAAAGCGAATGCAGTTCCGTGGGCCGTGACTGCAGTTCAGGAGCATCTGGTTAACGATTTCGGTTGAGTCCTTTTTCATTGAACAGTGATCAGATCATCGATTTCAGGATCCACTTCAATGACAACATCCTTGAACTCGTCGAACAATCCTGAGTTGTGCATCTGCCAAGCGATAGGACCAACCTTCCCAGCTGCCGGATCCCGAAAATCGAGAATCTCCAGTGCTCGCGTTCCGACAGGCTGGGCCACAGCCATGCGTGCCTCGCCCTTCCTAGAATCCGCCAAGATTTCCACTTGGCTCCAATGGTGCGGGTCAAAACTCGCCTTCTTGATGGACATGAATTCTTCCCCGCCTGCGGTATTCTTCCCCGGCCTATAATCCCAGTGGCCTCCATTCGGCACCTGAAACTGGGTTCCACCTAACGCGTCGAGCGGGACTTCCTCTTGCCTCACATGGGTCACCCATCGGTTCTCCTCTATCAGGTGCAACGGTGTTGTCCCTGCGAAGCTCTCCCACCTTCGTTCGGCTAACATAACTAGCCGTTAAGCTTTTCCACTCAATTTGTTTCACCACGCAGAACAGTGGTGCGATTGGAAGTTTCAAAATGTACGACTTTCAACCCGCAGAGAACCGCTACGTCCTCCGCACGTCAACAAAGCCTTAACCGCTCGTGCGCCCGCCCGCGCCGCGTTCATCGCTTCTACCGCAACTTCCGCCGTGGAAGCTGAGAGGGCCGCAAAAATGCCGCCTGTGTGGAACCACCGCGTGCCGTTTTTGCTGCCGAAGATCGTCTCCCAGTCGAAGTCGCCGGGCTTTACCTGGCTGATGGCCGTGTTTCCACGGTCTGAGCAGCCCACTGCCGCGCGCGCGCCGTAACCGCGCTCGGTAAAGTTCAGGCCGTTGCGCACCGTGCGGCCAACGCCGTCATAAGCAACCCATCGGATCAGCGAAACATCAACGCCGCCCTGCAGAATGAAATCTTCAACCAGCCGGCCCACAGGATTATCCGCCAGCGCCGTCACAATCCCTGCGCGAAGCCCAAAGCAGCGGCGCAATCCCCGCGCAACGTTATACTCGCCGCCGCCTTCCCAGATCTGGAACTGCCGCGTTGTGCGGATGCGGCTCTCGCCGGGATCGAGCCGCAGCATCACTTCAACCAAGCTCAATACATCCCATCGGCGTGAGCTTTTAGGAATCGCAATTGTGTCCATGTCCAAGCTAGGTCTCTTACCCGAAAATCAAATGGTTTCCGCGGCAGTTGAGAGCGCCCCAGAATGGAAAGTAACGGATCAGTTTCGTAGAGGCACCGTGACAGATTGTTTGTTTGTCTATTGCACAAACTCTCCGGGTGTGGAAGTGCAAGTGGGGGAAACGATATTTTCGGTAATCGTTGTCGCCGGGTCTACTACAAACCACAGCATCGCTCCGGCAGCTAACAGCGCGCTCCCGGCGTAAAGTCCGCAGGGCCACCCAAAATAGGAGGCGATGAAAGGTGTCACGACTGGAGCGAAAAAGCCTCCGAGATTGCCGCCGGTGTTGAGTATAGCGGTGGCCGCGCCACCGTTCTCACCGCTCATATCAAGCACCGTTGCCCAGAACGGCCCGTCTCCGGCGGAAGCGAAACCCAATGAGAGCGCGAGGACCAGCGCCACGGCAAGAGGCCTCGTCAGGTTGATGCCAATGACCAATAGCGCGGCGCTCACGATCAAACATACGAGAGGGACGATACGCCGCCCTGACTTTCGGCCTAGGCGCTCGACCAACCGGTCCGAAGCCCATCCGCCAAGGGGAGACATGATCATCCAGGAGATAAAGGTGAGGCTTGTATACATCCCCGTCTCGATTGTTCCAACTTTCCGGATTTGGCCGAAGTAATAATAGATCCAGAAGAAAAAGATATATTCAAAATAACCGACGGTGAAATATCCAATACAGAGCAAGAGTAGATTACGACTGGTCAATATTCTGCCCCAAGGTGTACGGAGCGGTATACGGTTAGAGGATGGCGCGGAATCGGTCACCGGCTCGCTCACTGCCTCGGAAAAATTGCAGAGTGCCGGGTGCAGGCGGGGGTAGTCGCGGGCATACCAGAGCCATAACCCGGCAAGCGCTGCCGTAGCCACACCCGATAGGCAGAAGGAGAAACGCCAGCCGTAACGGGCGATCATCCAGGCGAATAAGATCGATGAGGTGGCGCTGCCTACTCCTGCCCCCGCTGCGACTATACCCCAGATCCGCGCCCGCTTTGTCACTTCGAACCAGTTGAAGATCATTCGCCCGCAGCAAGGGTAGATCGGCGCGGTGAAAACTCCGAGGGCCAGCCGGATAATGATGAATGAGGGAACGATCCCAAATAAAACGCCGAGGCCAGGCTTCCCGCCTAAAGCGGTGAGCGCCGTCAAAAGCCCGGCACCAATACCCATCACTGTCATCACTCGCCACGGTCCAAGGCGATCCGTAAGCCATCCGCACGGAATCATCAGCAGGGCATAGCTCAGAATGAATGCTGAGTAAACGCTTCCCATCTCTGTTTCAGAGAGGCGGAATTCCTTGATAATACCGGGCCCGGCGATAGACATGATTGTCCGGTCGAAATAGGTCATCACGCTGAAGGCAAGCATCAAAGCGACAACCAGCATCTGAACTCGGGCACGCTGCGAGGCTAAGTTGGAACCGGATAGCAGGAGATCTTGTGGCACGCGATTTCATCCTGACGCTGCTATTTTACGAAAGGAGCATCCAGTATAGCGCACTTCGGTTCAGTTTTGTATTTTTGATTCCGAATTTTGCTTGACCCTATTTGATTTCGGAATGTATCCTTGTTCGGTGGCTATAGCGATCAAAATTCAACAACGGAAAGGTAGCCCGGATGTCGCTGCCCTAACAACATTGGAGGAAATAAATCAAACGCGACACGGGCAGGTTTCGATATCATGAAGCCAATAGAGAGTTTACGATCGATGGGCGGGAGCAAAAGATTGGTTAAGACCGCGACTTCCAAGGGGCCGCGCGGCGGTGCTCATTATTTCTCGCGTGCCGTGGGTAAGGCTTTGGAAGTTCTTGAGTTTCTACATGTTGAGCTGAAGCCGCAATCCCTAAACGAGATTGCTCAGCGGATTCAACTTTCAAAAACATCAGCATTCCGGATTCTGCATACTCTAGAAACGCTTGGGTGCGTAACCGTCGATGCGCGGGGTCAATACGTGCTTGCCCCTGGAATCCATGCCGTCACCCCTATGCAGTGGTTGGGCAAGCTGCATCGCCTCGGAGTGCCTTATCTGGAGGCGCTCAGCCGGGAACTTTCCGAAACTTCTAGCTTGGCCGCGTTATTCGACAACCGGGTCGAAGTGATAGCGGTGGTCGAGAGTCCCTATGCAATCCGAATGAGCAACGTTGTGGGGCACATCTTACCCCCAAACGCCAGCTCTCTGGGCAAGGCAATTACCGCGTTTCAGTCTCCAGACCAACGGGAAAGGCTGCTGCGGAGCTTTGGGGCTTATCGATTTACGGAACACACCATTACTGATCGAAATGACTTGAACCTAGAGTACGAGCACATACGGCTGCAGAAGTGCGCGATTGATCGGGAAGAGTGCAACGATGGCGGGGTCTGCTTCTGCGTACCTATTTTCGGGCTGAACGGGCAGGTTTCAGCAGCGATCAGCTCGTCGATGCCTAAAACACGGCTGAAGGACAAGGCGCATGAAGAGGCAATCATCGCCTCGGTCCGGGCAGCGGCCGAGCAACTTGCCATGGATCTGGCGAAGTCTTAAAAATCCGCAGTGAGTACAGCCGAGAAAGGCTCCAACCGCCCAAACAGAAATTTGCGGCCCCAATACCGTTCGGCTACCCGGGGCCGGAAGGTACTTGCTGATGGCCGTACCCGCTTAATTTGATGACCGCCCAGACCCTCCCGGCCCCTCCCCTTAAGTTCATTAACATGATCGACTTCCCTTGTTCTAAGTACACGCGCCCCTCTGTCTCAGTTCTCAAGCCAGCTGACCGCAAATGGCGAAACTAACTTCGTGAGCCTCCACAGTCAACCGGTGGAACCACAGATCTCTCGGTTCCCCTACGCTCCCGATGGTGGTGCTGAGTGAACGGACGCCACCCTTGTGGGAAACGAAGTGCCAGGCAACGGTCTACTTGGAGTTCTAACGACCCATTGTCGATGATTTAGAAATGTATTCCATAATATAGATGAAATAGATAAAATGCGAACTATTTTTCAGAATGTTCAAAAAAAGCTTGCATTCGTACATTCCGCGGTGATATATCCAAGACCATTCGGTTTACGGCCAATAGCGGGAGGCGAAATGAAACACAGGTTCGTTCTATGGATGCTGACGTTTGGGACTCTTCTGTTGCTCACGGTTTCTGCCGGCGGGCAGGTGACCACGGGCACCATCATGGGCACGGTCCTGGACAATTCGCAAGCAACCGTCCCAGCGGCGAAAGTAATAATCACCAACACAGAGAAGGGCACGTCAGAGGTTTATCAAAGCGATGAAAGTGGCCTCTACAATGCGCCTTTTCTGATTCCCGGCATTTACAGCGTTAGGGTGGAGAAGAGTGGGTTTCAGCCCCAGACTCGTACCGGTATAACCCTGCAAGTGGACCAGCAAGTGCGGATTGACTTTACCTTGACTGTCGGAGTAGTCACGCAAGAAATCACCGTAACAACGGCGCCACCGCTGGTGGAAACCCAAAATTCGTCGCTGGGCCAAGTTATTACACAAGCTCCAGTGGAAAACTTGCCCTTGAATGGAAGAGATTTTGGGAATCTCGTGTATCTAGTTGCCGGGGTCACCCCAGGCGTGCAGGGGACAGATCTCGGAGGCTTCAGTACTTTCAACCCCCGCGGCACCTCCGATTTCAATGCGCTGGGCAGCACAGGGAATGGAAATGCCTGGCTGGTCGATGGAATCGTCGACAACGAGTATAGTTTCAACACAATACTGGTCAAACCATCTATCGAATCCATCGAGGAATTTAAAGTACTCATTGGCACATTTTCGGCAGAGTTTGGTCGCGGGCCAGGTGTTGTTTCTATCTCCACCCGATCGGGCAACAATAAGTTTCACGGTTCCGCCATGGACTTTCTCCGCAATACCGTCTTCAACGCCCGGAATTACTTTGCCGCTCCTACCCAGCGTAAGCCCCCCTATATTCGAAACCAGTTCGAGACCACATTCGGGGGGCCATTGGTGATTCCGAAGTTGTACGACGGACACAATCATACTTTCTTCTTCATCGACTACTTCGGACTGCGTCAGATTCAGGGTATCTCCAATGTAGACTCAGTTCCCACCGCCGCAGTGCGGCAAGGAGATTTCAGCAATTTCACGGATAGCTCCGGCAACGTGATCCCGATCTACAACCCTCTCACGACCACGATTGTCGATGGTCAACCGGTACGCCAGCAGTTTCAGGGAAACATCATTCCGCCGGGCCTCATCAACGCGGTGGGAGCGACGGTGGCCAGCATCTATCCTATGCCGAATGCCCCCGGCAACTTCCAGAACTATTACAATACGGCGAATCGAACTATTGACGACAATGGGGGCAACCTCCGCGTGGACCATACATTCGGTCCGAACGATTCATTCTTCTTGCGCTTTAGCTACGAGGCCTATGATTTAGTCGCGCCTCAGGGGAGATCCGCCTGCTGCCTCCCTTCGGATCCGGCCCAAGCAAAGCTATATGACCTCGGCCCATATGTATCGGGAATACAGAAAACTTCTCTGACTGCGAACGGTGTGGCAGCCAATTATACCCACATTTTTAAGCCCACCTTGGTGAATGAGTTTCGCGCCGGGTATGCGCGGTCCGGCACCATTTCGGTCGGGTCCGATTACGGCCACAATGCTGATACCGGGTTGGGTATCCAGAACGTCAACCTGTCGCAATTCACGAGTGGATTATCCAATTTGTGGATTCAGGATTATACGGGTCTGGGAGGCGGCCCGGATTGGCTTCCTGCTCACCCTCTCGATACTGACTCGCAAATTGAGGATAGCATCTCGTGGCTGAAGGCGCACCATCAGCTTACGTTCGGGTTCAGAGGAGTCCATACGGATGATATGCAGGAAGCAAACGAGTCGACGCGTGGTGACATCTATTTCAATGATAACTTCACCAACGACCCGACAAACCCCAACGCCGAGTCCGGCAACGGCATTGCCACGCTGCTCCTCGGGTATTCAACTGGCGGCGCGAGAGGGTTTCTCGATCAAGGAGCTTTTTATATGGCGGCTAACTCATATTCCGCGTTCTTGCAGGACGATTGGAAGGTGAGTTCAAAGCTGATCCTGAACCTAGGCGTTCGCTATGACATTTTCGATCCTCCGGTTGAAAAGCGCAACCGGTTTGCCAACTTCGACCCGAACACCAACCAAATGATCTACGCAGGTGTTAACGGGACCTCCCGCGCCGCCGGTCTGCAAACCCGCTATCTCAATTTTGCGCCGCGTGTCGGTTTCGCCTACGACTTAACAGGCAGAGGCAAGACAGTGATTCGGGGCGGTTATGCTGTCGTCCGGTTCCCGGTGCCACCCGGGGCGTCCGAAGAACTGGGCGTCCAGGCCCCATGGCTTATGTCACAAAGCTACTCGCCGGCCGAATACCCCCTCGGAACGGATATGGCTTCGGTTCCTACCATTGCCGATCCGTTCGGCCCTCCCGTGATTGTTCAGCCGACTAATACCGCGCAATTGAACGCGGCCAACCCCTATGTGCTCGGTCAGAACTTTAGCAACCTGACTCCTTACATGGAAACTTATACTTTCGACGTGCAGCGCCAGATCACTCCCAATACACTCCTGCAGATCGGCTACGCGGGCAGCCGAGGGATCCATATCCTGGAAGCGATGAATCTTAATGAGGTCGAACCTGGCCCAGGATCGATGGCTTCACGGCGTCTGATCCAGTCACTCAACAATGTCAACGAAATCTATTACATGTGGAACGGAAATGGTTCGAATTACAACAGCTTGCAGGTCAAGGCACAAAGGAACATGTCCCGTGGAATGCAGTTTCTCGTTAACTATACCTACTCGAAATCGCTCGACTACAACATAAGCGTAGATAGTGGCGGCGGCGTGGTGTCCTCTCCGCAGACTATCACGAATATGAAGGCTGGGTATGGCCTCTCAACGTTTGACCTCACGCATCGGCTTGTAGCGAGCTGGATATACCAGTTACCTTTCGGACCTGGACACAATCTGGCACCCACCGGCATCCTGAGTTATGTTGTCGGGGGCTGGAATTTCTCCACCATCGGTACGCTCGAAAGCGGTATTCCCTTCAGCGTGAATCTGGCTACTGGAGTGACCAATGGAGCCACAAGCTGGCCTGACCAGGTCTGTTCAGGAAAACTTGATCATCCCGGCCCGTCGGCGTGGTTCAAGACGTCCTGTTTTGTCCCGCCTCCTACAGACCGTTACGGCAATGTAAGCCGCACTCCACTCCGTGGGCCAGGAACGATAGACTTCGACTCAGCCTTGGCCAAAAGCTTCCCGATCAAAGAAAACCTCAAATTGGAATATAGGGCCGAGGCATTCAACATAATCAATTCGCCAAATTTCGAGCTTCGCTCCAATGGCGATTGGGGGCAGATTGGTTTGCCAGATGCGAATGCGATCACCGGGACATTTATTGACAATCGGGAGTTCCAGATGTCTCTGAAGCTGACATTCTGACAACTTATTCACTGAAGTAAGCGCAGGGTGCATCGCGCCTAAATCCAGGCTAACGCGCAGCGATAGGGCTGGGCCAAAAAACGAGAGAGGATTCGCTCATGAAGATTGCATCAATCGAGGCGTTACCGTTGAGAATTCCCCCGGCAAAGGGCACGTCTGTGACCGCCGGACTGGACGTATCACGAGAGGCCGAAACTGGAAAGGAACAGCACTATCACGTTGTCGGCCAGTACCGGGCGATGTTCTCGGACAATATCGAGACGGTCATTGTGAAAGTGACAACGGAAGACGGTCTCGTGGGGTGGGGCGAGTCGGGGATACCGATCGCCCCGCAAATCGGCACGAACATTATCGAGGAGCTCTTTAGCCCGTTTTTGATCGGTCGTGACCCGCGGGACATTTACGCCCTGTGGAGCGTGATGTACGACGCGATGCGGGACCGGGGCAACGTCCCGGGGTTTGTCTTGGAGGCGATTGCCGGCGTAGATATTGCCTTGTGGGACCTCACTGGGAAAGCGCTCGGCGTCCCTGTTTACCAATTGCTCGGCGGAGCGCGACGCAAGTCCGTTCCGGTATACCTATCCGGACTGGACCGCCCGACGCTTGAAGAGCGGGTTGCTTATGCGCGGGAAATGGTGGGCCAGGGATTCAAGGCGTTGAAGATATTTCTCGGCAAGGGCGTCGCCGAAGATGTCGAGAATGTCCGCGCACTTCGGGAGGCGTTGGGGGACGACGTCACCCTGCTTGTCGACGTGCAATGGCTCTACGATACCTCAACTGCTATTGAACTCGGGCGCGCGCTCCAGAAGTACGGGGTTTTTTGGTTGGAAACGCCGTCCGATCCCGAGGACATCACAGGCCATGCAAGAATCGCGGAGGCGCTTGATCTGCGTGTCGCCATCGGCGAGAGCTACCGCACTCGCTATCAATTTCTTTCGATACTCCAAGCCGGCGCGGGCGATGTTCTCCAGCCTGACATCGGCCGGGCCGGAGGTATTACGGAGATCCGCCGCATTCTCGAACTCGGTGAGGTCTTTCATGTTCCGTTCGCGCTGCATTGGGGCATTGGCTTAGCGTCGATCCTCGCCGCGTCGATTCACGTCTCCCTCGCCTGCCCAGGACTGCTCTACCTGGAATATCAGCCAATGATGCATGAAATGACGTCACGTTTTAACCGCCGACCGCTCCGGTGCGAGCGTGGGCACCTCCTGATGCCGGAGGGGCCCGGTCTGGGGATTGACATCGATGAAGCCGAGGTTCGGAAGTACGTTATTGACGCCACTGAATCGCGGTCTACTACAGCGGCCATGACCATCTAGTTGGAAGGAGAAATCCGGTGCTACTCAATATTGATCGGGCACGAAAGATTATGGCAGAGCGGAGGCTAGACGCACTCGTCGCTTCCAGTCAGGAAAACATCACCTACTCGACGGGTTACGTAAGCTGGACCATTGACACATTTTGCGACCTAGAGGTCTACGGGGTGATTCCGCGGGAGGGACCGGTGGCGATTATCATCCCGGTCGACGCGGTGGACCATCTCGCCGAACGGCCTATCGATGCCTCCGTCGTCTACACCTACGGGACTTTCCCGACCATCTGGCAGCCAGACGTTCCCCTAACCGGGTCGGAAGCAAACCTTATCGCGATCCGCGAAAAGGCGAAACACCACTCGTCTGGAATGACCGCGCTGGCTCATGCCCTCGACGATCTGCATGTCGGCGCGGCGATCGGGATCGACGAGCGCGGCATGTCCCCGGCCAAGTGGAGAACACTCGTCAATGCGCTGACCGGCAGGCAGATTAGCGAGGCGTCTGAAGATTTTCGGCAGATCCGCATGGTAAAAACCGAGGACGAAGTGGATCGGATGCGATTCGTAGCTAGAGCTGTCGAGCAAGCCATGCTCATCTGCTTTCAGCGGATTGATGTAGGAGTGACCGAAGCGGAACTGGAGATGACGTTTCGCCAGGCGGTGATCGCCCGCGGTATATTGCCTTGGCACTTCGATACCACAGGTGGCACCCGAGGCTCCGCCAGCTTTCCGGCATCTGACTACCGCTTGAAGGTGGGAGACGTCATCCGCTCGGATGTGAGCGGGCGTTATCGCGGGTATTGGTGTGATACCGGCCGAACTGCCGTGCTCGGCGCTCCCCCGGAAAAATTGGGACGATACTATGAGGCTCTGGAGACCGGGATCGCTGCGATCTTGGGCGTGACCAAACCGGGAGTTCCGGTGAGTGAACTGTTTCGCGCCGGCGTGGATGCCGTGCAACAATCCGGTATTCCGCACTACCAGCGACATCATGTCGGGCACGGAATCGGGGCCGAATTCTATGAAGCCCCGATGTTAACCGGGGCCGGTCAGTCCTCTGCCATCCACCAAAAGGGGAGTTCGGACACAGTGCTGGAACCCGGGATGGTCATCAACATCGAATTGCCTTACTACGAACTCGGTGTGGGAGGCCTGCAGATTGAGGACACACTTGTGATCCGGCCTGGAGGTTATGACCTCCTGACCATTGCGACACGTGAGTTGTATGCGCTTTCGCCCAAGGCACCGGATACTGTGCAGGTCATCCAATCTATCGGATAAACTGTTGAGCCGACCTATCAAACAACTTATTAAAGTGCCGCAGCTGGGCAGCGGAGGGTCAGGAAAAAGAGATGGCGAAAGAGATTTTTGGAAATCAGGCGCTGCTCGTTACGCCCATGATGCCGGACGGCTCCCTCGACATTAAGAGTCTACAAGGCATGATCGACTATGTCATCGAGGGCGGCGTCCACGGGATATTGCTATTAGGCAGTACCGGGGAATTCTTCTCACTCACTGCGAGAGAACGATGCGAGGTCATGCGCGCAGCGGCGGATCAAACCCGCGGGCGGGTGGCCCTAGGCCTCGGTACCGCTGATACGGGAACCGCGCTCGTCGTGCAAACGACAGCCGAAGCGGCCGCTATTGGAGCAGACTATGTGTTAGTCACGCCCCCATATTACTCTCCGCTTGCGATGAATACGGAGGAGGGCCTGCTGCAGTTCTTTAAGGCCATTGGTACGGCTTCTTCTGTCCCGGTGATGCTTTATGACGGGGGTGCGGGCATCGAAATTCCGACCGCCGTCATTCGCCGGATCTCGAAGGAAGTTCCTAAAGTCCGTGCCATCAAACTCAATGTGGCTAATCCTGCGAAGGTTAGCGCCGTGAAAGATGCGGGGCTGCTGGCATTCTGCGGGACGGACGCGTTGACCATGCTCATGCTGGGGTACGGCATCGATGGATTTACGCTCGGTGTCGCCAATCTGCTGCCGCGCGAAACTACGGCGCTCTACGATCGATTTAGCAAGGGAGAGAAACAGGCCGCTCGGGATGTGTTCTATTCATCACTGTTGCCGTTTATTAACGTGACCTTGGCCTCCCTGCCACAGTACATAGCGTGCTTCAAGATGGTGCTCTATTGGAAGGGGCTCATTCAGTCCCCGGCAGTCCGGCCGCCGCTGGTGCCGCTCGACGAGACGCGGTCGACTGAACTGAAGGCGGTCGCGCAGCGAATAGGGCTGATCTAAGCGGAGATCTCGACGGAGGAACCAATGGGATAAGAAATCGATTAGCTCTCTGCTAAAGGCTTGGGATGCCGATCAGAAATACAACAGCCATTGAGAGCATCCTGTCGTGGTACAGCAAAGCTGGCGACCCTGGGCTACTGACACTTGCGCAGCGCAAGTGTCATGACGTTCTATCCCGCAAATGGGCCTTCGGGCAAGGCGTCAAAATTCGGCTTAGCTCGAGAAGAAGGAAAATGTCAGACTTGCGATTTCGCTTGCACAACAACGAGACTCTGTTTGGCGTATTTGCGAAAAGCAATGACCCATTTTTTATCGAGATAATTGGCAAAGCCGGATTCGACTTTGTGATACTTGATACTGAGCATGGGCCAAATTCGCCGCGAGATCTATATCCGCTAGTGTTGGCCTCGGAGGCAAGTGGTCTTCTGCCAGTGGTACGCGTTGCTGCACTTTCTGAAGCCGAGATCATCCACGCCCTGGATATAGGCATTGCCGGGATTCAAATACCACACCTGAGCAATGTGAACGAAGCGATGAAAGCGGTTGAACTATCGAGATTCTGGCCCGATGGCTCCCGAGGTGTATGCAAATTCGTGAGAGCCGCCGATTTTTCCTTGAAGGACCCGCACGACTATTTCGAGGAAGCGAATAGAGTTGCAGTTATCGGCATGGTCGAAGGCGTAGAGGGAATCAAGAATTTTGACAAGATCCTCGAGGTTGGTGGGATCGATGTTTTCTTCATCGGGCCATACGACCTATCACAGTCACTGGGTGTGATTGGCGATATCAATAATCCCCGAGTTTGCGAAGGGGTGTCAGCGATTGTGGCAAAGTGTAAGGCGCAAAATCGTGCTGTTGGAACATTCGTTGACAATTTTGAATCCGCAATGCGCTATATGGATCTCGGCGTTCAGTTTTTGGCATACTCAGTAGATGTAGGCATCTTTGCGGAGGCATGCCGAACCATAAACAATGAACTTCGGCGAATTCGATTGGAAAGCGATCGTATCTCTCAGAACAAGGATACGGCTGATGTGTAAACGGCAGGTCTGGGAGGTTAATACACAAGCGGCCAAGACTGGAAGGATGTTAGCGAGTCAGCGATGTATGGAATTATTGTAGAGCCGGCGGCAGTTCTCGACGATGGAGAAGATGGCGAAGCTCTTTGGGCCCGCTTCCTTGTTGCCCAGGTTCACTCAGTTCCGGCGGTCGATGGTGACCGACCAAGCTGAATTTCCACCCGCATTCTCCACCCGTGATTGGCCCGTGATGCACGTATTTCCGCGTATTCAAACGGTCTCAGCAGCTTTGCCACTACAACCTAAGTGGCACGCTGGTCGTGATGACCTAATGGGATGGACCCGCCTCGTAGAGGTGAGTTGATAGGCTCACCACGAGGAGGACGAACCATGAAGGTGGTAGCGGCTGTAGGGCTGGACATTGCGAAGCAGGTATTTCAGGTGCA
>Ga0187851_10000441_pt1 | contig 43301 bp, 36 predicted proteins | sample June2016WEW_6_10_FD_132997 | JGI IMG/M metagenome (GOLD analysis project Ga0187851, IMG submission 132997) | Peatland microbial communities from SPRUCE experiment site at the Marcell Experimental Forest, Minnesota, USA - June2016WEW_6_10 | ecosystem: Environmental > Terrestrial > Soil >...
CCGTCCGTATGTGGAATGGAATCCGCCGCAGGAGCCGCCGGAAAGCGGATTGTATGCGGCGCAGTTTGCCATTGCGCTGATCGACCTTATGTATTCCATCTATACGGATTCGCAGTTGGCATTCCCCGATAACCGGATTTCTCCGCACGCGCAGTGGTGGATATGCCTGTTCCGGCGATGGTGCCGGGTGGATTTGGTCCAGGAGACCTGGGCAACGCACGAACTGGTGTATTCGAGTGAGTTCGGGTTGTTTGCCAGGCGGGAGCTGGGGTTGCCATAGCGCGAGGCTCCGGCAGCGTCAAGAACCCGGTGCAGTTGACAAGGGAGACGGGCTTCGTGTACTTTGTAATGCAAAGTGAAAGCGGCATGAACGATCTGAACAAGGCGCTGGGCGACATCGGCAGTATCCGCAGGCAGGTTGCCCATAGTACAGAGTTCCGCGGCTACGGCCCCGCAACTCTTGCCGGCACGGGCGCTTTTGCTATGGCGGCCGCCGGGGCTCAGGCGCTGTGGCTGCCCGATCCGGCAAATCATATGCCGGCCTACCTGAGCATCTGGATCTGGACCGCGGTCTTTTCGGCCGCCTTGATTGGAACCGAGATGTACGCGCGCACACGCCGCGTTCATTCGGGCATGGCGGATGCGATGATTCGCATGGCCGTGGAACAGTTTCTACCGTCGGCGGGCGCGGGCGCGCTGGTGACGGTAGTGCTCGTGCGCTGCGTTCCGGCGGCGGTTTGGATGCTTCCCGGACTCTGGCAGATCATCTTCAGCCTGGGTGTGTTTTCGTCATGCCGTTTTCTGCCGCGCGCTATGGTCGCAGCGGGAGCGTGGTACCTGCTGACGGGCCTGACCTCGCTCTCGCTGGCCGGCAGCCGGGCGCTTTCTCCATGGGCCATGGGCATTCCGTATGGAGCGGGGCAGATGCTGGTGGCGGGGATTCTGTTGTTTGCCGCGCGGGAGGACAGGGATGAAAGCTAAGGCCCAGACCAAGGCTCAGGGCAGCGAAGGACGCTTTGCCTATGAAGGTCTGAATCGCGTGATTCATGAGCGCGCGCGCCTCAGTGTGCTGACCTCCCTGATTACGAATCCGAAGGGATTGGCCTTCGGCGATCTCAAGCAGCTTTGCGCTCTTACCGACGGCAACCTGAACCGGCATTTGCGCGTGCTGGAAGAAGGAAGGTTGGTTGAGATCGTAAAGAAGACCGACCGCAATCGTCCGCTGACGGTCTGCCGCATCACAGCTTTTGGCAAGGCGCGCTACATGGAGTACCTTTCCACGCTGGAGCAGGTGGTTCGGGATGCGGCGAAGGTAGCCGAAAGTGGGCCGGCGTCCGGCCCGCTGCATGGCTTGGCGCCATCCCGGGCCTGAGCTTTTTTTTATGAGTTAACTTTGTAATGCAAAGTGAAATGCACAAGGGATTGTATGTGGCCATCATCATGGACGGCAATGGCCGCTGGGCAACGCGGCGCGGACTGCCGCGAGTGGCTGGTCATCGGGCCGGAGTGGCCGCCGCGCGGCGGATTGTGGAACACGCGCCGGACGCGGGCATCCGGCAGCTTACCCTTTACGCGTTCTCATCGGATAACTGGCGCCGGCCGCCCGACGAGGTGAAGAGCATTTTCTGGCTGCTGAGGGCCTCTCTGCGCCTGGAGACGGAGAGACTCAGGCAGCGCGGCGCACGGCTGGAGGCGATCGGACGGCGCGACCGGCTGCCGGGTCCGCTGCTGCGCGAGATCGAGCGGGCGGAACGCGTAACGGCCGCGGGACGCCGGCTCCATCTGCGCGTGGCCATCGACTACTCGTCGCGAGATGCCATTGCGCGCGCCGCCGCCGGCGTTGCCGGCGCGCTTTCACCGGAGCGGGCGCCCTCGGCAGAGCTGATGGGACGCATGCTTGCGCGGGCTCTGACGGCGGAGAGCGGTGAGGTGGATTTGCTGATTCGCACCGGCGGCGAGAAACGTCTTTCGGACTTCCTGCTGTGGGAGTCGGCGTATGCCGAACTCGTGTTTACCGATCGCATGTGGCCGGACTTCGACGCCGCCGATCTGGATGCCGCACTGGGAGAATTCAACCGCAGGGAACGGCGTTTTGGCGGCGTTCCCGAAGCCGCTTTGCTCTCCACAGTGTTATCGGCGGGAGGCGCGTGATGATATTCCCGGTTTCACGTCTGCTCACCGGCAGGCGCCCCATTCAAGTCAAATTCATTCTGCCCGCCCTGACTGAGGCGACCAGCCCTTACTGGCGTCCGATCAAGTATTCGCTGTTTCCGCCGCTGGGGCTGGCCACGCTGGCCGCATATCTGTCTCCGGATGACCGCGCGGTCATTGTGGATGAACATGTGGAGCCGCTGGCCATCGACGATGAGCCGGACGTGGTTGTCATCCAGGTTTACATCACCAACTCGTACCGCGCGTACAAGATTGCCGACCATTACCGGAGCAAAGGCGTGTTTGTCTGTCTCGGAGGGCTGCATGTTACCTCGCTTCCAGCGGAGGCTGCCGCGCATGCCGACGCCATCTTTCTGGGGCCCGGAGAACAGACCTTCCCGGAGTTTCTAAAGAACTTTCGAGCGGGGGGCCCGCGGCGCGTTTACACCTCCGCGGGGGGGCGCACGCTGGAGGGTCTTCCGCCGGTGCGCCGCGATCTCATCCGGCGCAACTACTATCTCGTGCCTAACTCCATCGTGGTGACGCGCGGATGCCCGCAGCATTGCGACTTCTGTTACAAGGATGCGTTCTTTCAGGGAGGGCAGGGATTCTACACACAGCGGGTGGACGATGCGCTGGCGGAGATTGACCGGCTGCCGGGACGCCATCTCTATTTTCTCGACGATCATCTGCTCGGCGACCGGCGTTTTGCCGAAGCGCTGTTTGATGGCATGAAGGGCATGGGGCGGCTGTTTCAGGGCGCCGCGACGGTGGATTCCATCTTGCGCGGCGACCTGATCGAGCGTGCGGCGGAGACGGGGCTGCGCAGCATCTTCGTCGGCTTTGAAACCCTCACGCCGGAGAACCTGAGGCGCAGCAACAAGCGCCAGAACCTTGGCCGCGACTACAAGGCTGTAGCCGGCCGCTTGCATTCGCTAGGCATCATGATCAACGGCAGCTTTGTCTTCGGCATGGATGATGACGGCGAAGACGTCTTCCGGCGCACGGTGGATTGGGCTATCGAGCAAGGCATAACCACGGCGACCTTTCATATTCAAACGCCGTATCCCGGCACGCAGCTGCATGCCCGCATGGTGCGCGAAGGGCGCATCCTGACCGCCGACTGGAATCTTTACGACACCAGACATGTCGTCTATCGCCCGGCGCGACTCGAGTCCGAAACCCTGAAGGCGGGGTACGACTGGGCGTATCGCGAGTTCTATAGTTGGAATTCCATCGCCCGCGCCTCGCTGCATCACGGAACGTTGAAGCAACAGGCGAAACACTTCTTCTATGCCTCCGGCTGGAAGAAGTTCGAGCCGCTCTGGGATCTGATGATCCGGGCCCGGCAACTTACACGGGCAACGCCGCTGCTGGAGGGCGTGCTCTCGCGTGTGACCCGTGCGCACGCAAGACAGCGCCAAGAACACGGAGCTGGGAGCTTGTCTGTAACACCTCCCCGTGACGGGCAGGTCATAGCTTTCGAGCCTGCGCCGGAGTCATCCCGCTGGCTCTGATCGCCGGGCATATTCGCGGCATCCCGGTCGCGTGGCGGCTCTTGGACTGCAGCTTTGCAGTCTTCGGCGCCGTCCCGCTCTTAATCTGCCGGCGATCGATCCTGGCGCTCGAACGCCTGCAAGCTTGAGCAGTGGGATTCATCTTGTGTCCCGTGAACTCCAGGTCCAAACGTGATTTGCGGCACAGACATGCCTGTCACGGCGCGCCAAGCATAGACCGGGAGAGTACTCACCGGAAAGCACTGATCCTTCTATCGATGATCGCTATCCGGGATGGAGCCCAGTCCGAAGGAGATGCCCATGAGCAGGAAAGCCGGCCTTCTGACGCGGCGGCAGTTTGTGGCCGCCGGCGCCCTGGGAGGCGCGGCCATGGCCGTCGGTTGCTCGCCCGGCAAGCATGGAAATTGGGAGTTCCTGAGCAAGGACCAGGCCAGGACGCTGGCGGCGATCTGCGATCGGATCATCCCCGCGGACGATTTCCCCAGCGCCTCTCAGGCTGGAGTGCTCAACTACATCGACCGTCAACTGGTCCGCCACTTCCGGCGTCATCAGGAGGCTTACCGGAGTGGTTTGGAGCAGGCTCAGGCGATGAGCCGGAAGCGATTCGGCCAGGATTTGGACCTGCTCTCGCAGCAGCAACAACTGGAGATTGTCAGCGATCTCTCCGAGCAGGATCGGGACTTCTTCGAACTGGTGCGCAGCCACACCCTCGAAGGTTACTATGGCTCGCCGCGCCACGGAGGCAATCGCGACGCCGTGAGCTGGCGGATGCTGGGACTGCCTGAGCCGCCGCCGCTGGGCCGAGCGCAATACGACCTGAGAAAGGGCTCGCCGTCATGAAGCGGGTGAATGCGGTTGTGGTCGGAGCCGGGGCCGCGGGCGGCATCGTCGCCAAGGAGCTTGCCGTTGCGGGGCTGAGCGTCGTCCTGCTGGAGCGCGGCAAATGGTACACGGCATACGATTGCCGCAAGGACGACCTGCGCAACCAGCGCACCACCGTGTTGGGCAATGCGTTTGGGCCGGAGGACTAAGGCAATCCGCGCGTGTGGGTCGATCCCAAGGGCGCGGCGCACAGCGTGCTTCCCAGCGAGGGCAGCTACCAGAACGACGCCGCCTGCGTGGGCGGCGGAACGCTGAGCTACGGCGCGCAGGCCTGGCGCTATCTGCCCCAGGACTTCCGCATGCGCTCGACCTACGGCGCGCCGGCGGGAAGCTCTCTGGAAGATTGGCCCATCTCTTACGACGACCTGGAGCCGTTCTACGAGAAGGCTGAATACGAGATCGGCATCTCAGGCGACTACTCGGGCACGCCATTTCATGGCCCGCGCCAGCGACCTCTGCCCATGCCGCCGCTGCCGCCCGGCCGCGAGTTCGCCATTCTGGAGCCGGCGGCAAGGCGGCTGGGATTGCATCCGTTTCACATTCCCATGGCCCGCAACAGTGTGCCCTACAACGGGCGCGGCCCGTGTATGCGCTGCCGGTGGTGCTGTGGATTCGCCTGCGAGGTGGACGCGAAGAACGGCTCGCAGAACACGGTGATCCCCATCGCGCTCAACACCGGCAACTGCGAGCTGCGCACCGAGTGCATGGCAAGCGAGATCCTCACCGACGAGCGGGGACGCGCGCGCGGCGTTTCCTACTTCGACGCGAGAGGACGATTGCAGGAGCAGCTTTCCGATCTGGTTGTGGTCTCCGGCTGCGCAACAGAGTCGGCCCGCCTGCTCTTGAATTCCAAGAGCCGCCTGTTTCCCGATGGCCTCGGCAATCGCCACGATCAGGTGGGCCGCCATCTGCAGGGCCATCACTATACCGGCGCCGTGGGCTACTTCGACTTCGATACCTACGACGACGTGGGTCCAGGGGCAACCATTGCCATCAGCGATTACAACCACGGCACTCCCGGCCTGTGCGGCGGAGGCATGCTGGCCAACGAGTTCATCCGCCTGCCGATTCACATGATCGACCGGCTGCCCGCGAAGGCGCCGCGCTGGGGCCTGGGCCACAAGCAGGCCATGCGCGACTGGCACAAGCGCAGCATCGTCATCATGGGGCCGACCCAGCAGATTCCCACGGCGGACGGCCGGGTTACGCTCGATCCAACCGTGCGGGACAAGTGGGGGCTGCCGGTGGTGCGCCTGTCGGGAAACGTGCATCCCCACACCTTCGAGATCGGCGAAGTGCAGGCCAAGCGCGCTGAAGCGTGGCTGAAGGAAGCTGGAGCGATCGACACCGCGCTGATGAGTTACAAGGCCGAGCTGGTTTCGGCCGGTCAGCACCAGGCCGGCACCTGCCGCATGGGCAGCGATCCGCAAAGTTCGGTCGTGGACCGGAACTGCCGGATTCACGACGTGGACAATGTCTTCGTGATCGACTCCAGCGTGCATGTAACCAACGGAGGCTTCAACCCGGTGCTGACCATCATGGCCATCGCCTACTTTGCCTCCGGCGAGTTGGTTCGCAACTGGAAGGGCACGGGATTCCGGTCATGAAGCGATTCCTGCGGAATGCGGCCATCGTTATCGTCTCCCTGGCGATTGTTGCCGGCGCCGGCATCTATGGCGCGTCGTGGTATTACACCTCGCCCAGCGGGAACGGCTGCGCGAGATGCCACGAGATGGCCTCGTTTGTTGACGCCATGCATGGCTCTCCGCACCGCAACGTGGGCTGCATGGATTGCCACCAGGCAAGCCTGGCGGCCAAGCTGCGCCACATCCGGGTCCATTTGACCGGCCCAATGCCTGAAGCCATACGGCTGCGCGATGTGGACGTGCTGGAGATGACGCCGAACTGCGAAAAGTGCCACCGGCACGAATATGCCTCCTGGCATGCCGGCCCGCACAGCGCCACCTACGGCCAGATCTTTTTGAACCCGAAGCAGAACTCCCAGCAACATCTGATGGACGATTGCCTGCGCTGCCACGGAATGCACTTCAACGGCTCCGTTCGTGATCTGGTTCAGCCGCTGAATACGGCGGGACCATGGCATCTGATTCGCTCGGGCTTTGCCGATCAACCGGCGATTCCCTGCCAGACGTGCCATTGGATTCACCGGGCGGGCGCGCCTGAAACGAGGCCCGCCGCGCGCATATCGGTGGCGGGCGCGGCCGTTCACGATTGGCTGGCCTTCTATGACCGGCGGGAGGCCATGCACTTTGCCGCGGCAGCTCTTTCCATTCCACAACTGCACGATGGGGCCCGGGTGGTGAAGGCGAGTCAGGACGAACGCCAGGCGATCTGCTACCAATGCCACGCCCCGCGACAGTCCGAAGCGGGCACGGTGGCGGCGGCGAGCGACTGGGGTCCGCAGGTGGGCTCCGGCGACGATCGCACGCCGATTGGAGTGCATGAGGGCCTGAGCTGTTTCTCATGCCACGGCGGCCACAATGAGAATGCGCGGGCATCGTGCAAGACGTGCCACCCGCAGATGTCTCACTGCGGGCTCGACGTGGAGAAGATGGATACCACCTATGCCAGCGCGTCCAGCCCGCACAACATTCACTGGATCAAATGCGCGGATTGCCATCGACACGGCATCCCGGCGGTGAAGACGCAGGCACGGGCCAAGCAGTAACTGCCGACCGGCCGACGGATGGAGCGAGGCTGGCCGTTTTCCTGCTGTCCAGGCTTCCTCGCCGGCCCGGGCCCGCTTCGCGCCTTTTTCGCGCGGCCGCCGTTTGCCGCTTGACAAGGGTTGGAGTAAACCCATTTACTTATGGGCGAACGTCCAAAGGCTCCATGGACGACTTCACCCCTTTCAGGTGACGCAATGCTCGGAATGGTTCCCGCCTACCTGGCCGCCGGCTCTCTCGGTTCCCTGCCCTCATTTCTGGCTCTCAGCGCAGCGCCTCTGGCGCGTCTGCGCCCCCTCGACATTGCCGTAATCGCCATTTACTTCGGCATGGTCATATGGATCGGCTTTTATCTCAAGGGGCGCTCCAACACCGGCGAAGAGTTCTTTATGGCCGGCCGCGAGATGACCGCCTGGATCGCGGGTTTGAGCTTCGTCTCGGCCAACCTTGGCTCGCTAGAGCTGATGGGTTGGGCCGGCTCGGCTTATCAGTACGGCATTCTCGCCACCCACTGGTACTGGGTGGGCGCCATTCCCGCCATGCTCTTCCTCGGCCTGGTGATGATGCCTTTCTACTATGTGTCGAAGACGCACTCGGTCCCCGGCTATCTGAACCTGCGCTACGGCGAGCACGCCCGCGTTCTGGCCGCAATCTCCTTCGCCCTGGAGATGATCCTGATGAGCGGCGTGAACATGTTCGCCATGGCCCTGGTGATGAAGGTCGTTCTGGGCTGGAGCATGACCTTCAGCATCGTGGTCTCGGCCTGCGCGGTTACGCTTTACGTTGCCCTGGGCGGGTTGCGCTCGGCCATCTTCAACGAAGTGCTGCAGTTCGTGCTCATCTGGGGCGGCGCGCTGCTGGTGCCCATCCTGGGCATGATTCAGGCCGGCGGCGTGGGCGGGCTGAAGACCCAGATCATCGCCAATATGCACTCCGACAGCTACTTCCACCTGTGGCGCGACACTGCCCATTTTGCCGACAATCCCATGGGCGTGCATTGGACTGGGATCGTCTTCGGCCTCGGATTCGCCATCAGCTTCGGCTACTGGACCACCGACTTTCTGGTGGTGCAGCGCGTTCTGGCGGCGCATAACCTGCGCGCCGCGCGCATGGCTCCAATCATCGGTTCGTTCTTCAAGATGGCGGTACCCTTCATCGTCATCCTGCCCGGCCTGCTCGGCCTGGTGCTGTTGCAGAATCCCGACGGCAGCCGTATGCAGTTGATTCCACAGGACACATGGAAGGCCTGCGTTCCGATGTCTCCCGATTGCGCTCCGCTGTTGAAGCAGACATCGCTCTCACCGGCTGTCCAGCAGGATGTGCTCGACCAGAAAGAGGGGCCGCAGTCGGATTTGCACAGCTACAACGAGGTGCTGCCGCTGATGATGGTCCGCTACCTCGGCCCCGGTTTGCTGGGCCTGGGAATCACCGCGCTGATCGCCGGCTTCATGAGCGGCATGGCCGGCAACGTGAGCGCCTTCTCCACCGTGTGGACCTACGACCTCTACAAGCCGCTGGTCTACAAGAAGGGCACAGACAGCCACTATGTGCTGGTGGGCCGGGTGTCGATTGTCATTGGCGTCCTGGTATCCATTGGCGCCGGCTACATAGTGCAGCGCGCGCACGGCATCATGGACTACGTGCAGGCGCTCTTCAGCATCTTTATCGCGCCTCTTCTGGCCACCATTCTGCTGGGCATGTTCTGGAAGCGCGCCACCAGAATCGCCGGCTTCCTGGGCCTGCTGTTCGGTATCGTCTTTTCGGCGAGCCTCTTCGAGTGGGTTCACCTCTATCCTGCCAAGCTGGCCTACGTGGCGCTTTCGCCCGACGCCAAGCCGATGGCCGAAAATGTCTTTCGCGCACTGTGGGCATGCCTGTTCACAGCCCTCGTCATCTTTGTGGTGAGTATGTTTACCAAGCCCAGGCCGGCGGCGGAACTGGAGGGCCTGGTCTACGGCGTGACCCCGCTGCCAAAGGAAGATCCGGTTCCGTTCTACAAGAACGAGTGGACCTGGGCCGGGCTCGTGGTCGTGATTTTCTGCGCGCTTAACATTCTGTTCTGGTAACTTGAGTGGGTTTCAAGAAGCGCTTTGTGTCAGGGCACGACTTAAGTCGTGCCGGGAGAGGTAAAAGAACGGCGGGCTTTAGCCCCTGAGCGATTTAGGGGGCCGGATGCCAACCGGTCTTGAAAGGCGCTTTGGAGTGTTTCTCGCCTGTAAGTGAAAAAGGGAAAGGGCTGAAAACATGCATGGTTCCGGTATTCCCATCTGGTTCTTCATTGGAGTTTTGCTGGTCGCGTATGGGGCCATGATCTTTGGCTATGGCGTCTATGAGTGGCACACGGGAATCTACCCGCCCCTGGTGCAGTTGACCAACCTGCACACGCCGGTCTGGTGGGGCGGTTTGCTGGAAGCTCTCGGGGTGTTTTACGTGGTGAAGTTTCGCCCAGGGCGCGACGGCAAATAGACGCTGGCTGGGCGCGCCGGGCCGTCCTGGCGCGAAGAAAGATTGAAAACCATTCCTGGCGCGGGAACTTCGGATCCATGACGGCGTTTCCGGTCCCGGCAGGCGCAATGAAGCCGCGCAGGCGGCAAGGATTAAAGGAGCGGAGAACATGGCAGCGCAACGTACGATGACGTTTGGAATCGTGGTAGGCAATCGCGGCTTCTTTCCTGGCCATTTGGCCAAGACGGGCCGCGAAGAGATTATCTCCGTTCTGGAGGCGGCCGGAGCGCGGGCCGTGGTGTTGAGCCCGGAGGAGTCGAGGCACGGCGCGGTGGAAACCTACGCCGAGTCGCAGCGCTGCGCCGCGCTGTTCAAGAAGCACGCCGAGGAGATCGACGGCATCATCGTCACGCTCCCCAACTTCGGCGAGGAGCGCGGCATTGTGGATGCCATCCGGCTCTCGGGGCTCAAGGTTCCGGTGCTGGTGCAGGCCACGCCCGACCGCTCCGAAGATATGACCATCGCCATGCGCCGCGACAGCTTCTGCGGCAAGATGAGCTGTTGTAACAACCTGATGCAGTACGGCATTCCGTACTCGCTGACCGCGCTGCACACCGAGACGCTCGGCTCGCCGGAGTTCAAGGCCGACCTGGAGTGGTTCTCGGCGGTCTGCCGCATCGTGAAGGGCTTGAAGAATCTGCGCATCGGCTCCCTGGGAGCGCGTCCCACGGCCTTCAACACGGTGCGCTACTCCGAGCGCATCCTCGAAACCAACGGTATCTCCATCGAGACCCTCGATCTATCGGAGGTCTTCGGCCGCATCAATAACATGAAAGACACGGACGATGCCGCGCAGGCCAAGCTGGCCGCCATCAAAAGCTATGTCTCCACCGCCGGCATTTCCGGCGCGGCGCTGCTCAAGATGGCCAAGCTGGGCGCGGTCATCGACGGCTGGATGAAGCAGACCAACGTCACCATCAGCGCCGTGCAGTGCTGGACCTCGATGGAGGAGTTCTTCGGCGTGGTGCCCTGCACCATCATGAGCATGATGAGCAACAACCTCATTCCCTCGGCCTGCGAGGTGGACGTGCCCGGCACGCTGAGCATGTATATGCTGGCCCTGGCCAGCGGCACGCCCTCGGCGCTGCTGGACTGGAACAACAATTACGGCAGCGATCCAAACAAGTGCGTCTGCTTCCACTGCTCCAACCTGCCCAAGCACTTCTTCAAGGACGTTCGCATGGACTTCCAGGAGATCATCGCCGGCACGGTGGGCAAGGAGAACGCCTTCGGCACCTGCGTGGGCCGGGTGAAGGCTGGCGGCATGAGCTTTGCTCGCTACTCCACCGACGATCGCCGCGGCGTGATTCGCGGATACACCGGCGCGGGCAAGTTCACCGACGATCCGCTCACAACCTTCGGCGGCGCGGGCGTGGCTGAGATACCTCAGCTCCAGAAGCTGCTCAAGTACATCTGCCGCGAGGGCTTCGAGCACCACGTGGCCGCCAACTTCAGCGATGTTTCGAAGGCCGTCCACGAAGCGGCTCGCTACCTGGGCTGGGAGAGCCATTATCATCCCGCTCTCGAAGACTGAGCGGTGCGCGGAAACCGTTCGGGCATTGACGAAACAGCGTCAGCGCCCGAATCTCTTTCGAGAACCCCAGTAAGTTCACATTCTCACTCGTGTTTTGAAAGGGTACGGCCGGGAACCCTCTGGGTGCCGTGCCGCAAACGACCCAAGAAATGAGTGGGCTTTAGCCCCTGAGGGAATGCCGGCCCCTCGCCAATGACTTGTGAAGAGTCTCCTTCGGAACAGAACACCTTGGATGAAAAGATGCAAGACGATCGCAAATTGAAGGATCTTGCCGGCGTGGGTCCGGCGGCCATCGCCGACCTGCACATGCTGGGGATTCATTCGGTTGCGGAGTTAGCTGTGCAAGACGGCGAGGAACTTTACGACCGTCTCTGCCGGCTGACCGGAACGCGGCACGATATTTGCTGCCTCGATGTCTTTCGCTGTGTCGTTGCCCAGGCAAGCGATCCCGAGCTTTTAATAGAGCAAAGGAATTGGTGGTATTGGAGTAACGTGCGCAAGCAGCGGCAAGCAGCGGCCGCGAAGCCGGCAAGATCGACTGCGCGGAGCGGAAAGAAGAGTTGAGCGAGATCGTAGAGGAAAGGGAGTCATGAGCAAGAGAATCGGCAAGAGCCTGGTGGTGAATGGCGCCACGCTGGTGACGGAAGAGGCGTGGAATGCGGAGCTTGATCGCAAGTACGAACTGCTGGTGGATTGGATGCGCTCACAGCGCCTGGCGGGCGTTCTCATCCGCCGCAACGAGAATGTGGCCTGGCTGACGGGCGGCGCGGTCGAGTTGCGCGTGCTCACGCCGTGCGAGACCGGCGTGGCTTCGCTGCTGGTGACCGCTGCCGGCAAGCGCTACTACTTCACCACCGAGAATGAAGCCCCGCGCCTCCACGACGAGGAGTTTGGCGCGCTCGACTTTGAGCCGGTGCTGTTTCCCTGGTGGGCGGACGATACCAACGCCGCCGCGGCAAAACTGGCCGGCGGGCCGCTCGGTTCGGATACGCCCGGCGCGGGGCTGACGCCGGTCAACCTCACTCCTCTGCGCGCGGCGCTGTGCGAGACCGAGATTGCGTGCTATCGCTGGCTGGGCGCTGAGACCGCGGCCGCCACCGTCGAGGCGCTGAACAAGGTCGAGCCCGGAATGAGCGAGTACGACCTGGAGGCCATCACCGCCGCCGCCTTGTTGCGCCGCGGCATCCTGCCCTCGGTTTATCTCTTTGCCGTGGACGATCGCATTCTCAAGTACAAGCATGCCGTGGCGCGCGGCAACCGGCTCAAAAAGTACGCCATGCTCAACCTGTGCTCGCGCAAGTGGGGGCTGGCCATCTCCATCACGCGCTTCGTTCACTTCGGCGCGCTGCCGGCGGAGCTTGGCGAGCGCTTTGCGGCTGCTGCCCAGGTGAACGCGGCTCTGTTGAATGCAACCCGCGTGGGCGCGACTTCGGCCGAGCTCTTCGGCGTGGCCCAGGCGGCCTATGCGGCTCAGGGATTTCCCGGCGAGGAGCGCTTCCATCACCAGGGCGGACCGACCGGCTACGGCGAGCGCGAGTGGGTCGCCACGCCAACTGGCACCGAGGTCGTGGTTAACAACCAGGCCTTCGCATGGAACCCCAGCATCCGCGGCGGCAAGGTCGAGGACACGGTGCTGCTGCGCAATGGAGTCATCGAAAACCTGACCCCCACGCCGGAGTTGCCGACGCTCGATGCCGAGGTCAAAGGTAGCGAGTACGTCGCGGCGGGCGTGCTGGTGAAGTAAAGCAGGGAGCAGGGATCGGAGATCAGGGCCAATCGACGGAGTAGACTGCAAAAATGCGATAAGGCCCTGGCTCGGCCCCCCTCGAACCTCCCGGAATTCAGGCTTGTTTCGGCTTCTTCGAACGACTCAAAGAGACAATGTGAATTCGTGCGTAGTTCCTCTGCCAAGCCGTTACAGGAGAGAGGAGAGTGCCCTGGGGAGGTACCCACTTCAAATGTGACCACATCAAATCCTTCCAATCTCTTTTGGGCGGGCTGAACGATGTTGGTCGGAAAGGACGGCTCGGGCGAGAATGGTCGCCAGCCTTCTTCGGCAAGCTCCATCTCGTACGCTTCGTAATAGAAAAGCAGGCACCCATCAAGGTCTATGGAGTTCTCCTGTGCGACGGCGCGAATGATTTCAGGCGAGTTAAACAACCAGTAGCCATTGTGCTTCCAATAATTGATGTAATCCGCAAAATCATCGTTAACGCAGTGACCAACGGAATAGATATCAACGACGTTTGGTAACTTGAACGCTTCCGGTTTCTTACAGCTCCGCTTTGCCATGTAACCAACGGGAATCATTTCAGCCTCACCCTATCCCTGGTCGGAACCTGATCCCTAACCCCTGACCCCTAATCCCTCGCCACCAGCGTCAGCCTTGCCGTCAGCACCACCAGCGCGGCCCATAGCGTATCGGCGGCCAGCAGGTGGGCTACCTGGACCCACAGCGGGGCCAGCAAGAATACATCGAGCACACCCAGCGTGTAGACCGCGGCCACCAGCAGCAGCACCAGCGCGGAGAGGCGGCGGTTGTCCCAGGCCGTCGATCTCCGCGCCGCGCGCACCAGCAGCCAAATAAGGAAGATGCTGGCCAGGAAGGCTACGGTGGGATGCGTCCAGCGCCAGCGCACCAGCCAGCCGCTGGTCGAGGAGAAGTCCTGCGCCAGCGCCAGGCCCAGCGAGCTGGCCGGGAAGAGCGTGTCGCCCAGCGCCGCCAACGATCCGGTGACGCCCACGATCATCACCACCACCACGGTAGCCACGGCGCCGAAGGGCGCGGCCAGGCGGATGCTGCCGCGCAGATAGCCCTTGGTGCGGCTGAGCATGTGCGCGGTGAGGGTGAGCGCGGCCACCAGCAGCAGCGTGTTGGTGAGGTGCAGCGCCAGGTAGGCCGGGCGCAGCGGCGATTGACTCTGCGCGGTGAGGCCGAGCTTGACCAGCAGCGCTCCGAGTGTGGCCTCGATCAGCGTGAACACAACCGCAGCCACGGCTGCCGCGCGGGCAAGATGGCCGCGCGTCGTTCCTGCGAATGTCCATGCGAGCAGGCCGACAACCAGGAAGAACGACAGGCCGCTGGTGAGGCGATGGGTGAACTCGATCATCGTGTTCACGCTGGCCGAGCGCTGCATCACCGTGCCATTGCACAGCGGCCAGTGATTGCCGCAGCCGGCTCCCGATCCGGTGGCGCGCACCAGCGTGCCCCACAGGATTACGGCGATGAAGTAAACCAGCACACCCCAGGCAAAGCGGCGCAGGGCCAGCGAAGGAAGACTTTGGGCATAGGTCCGAACGGCGGTAGCAGACATGAAGGAAGGCTCCAGATGGAACCCAACAGTGTAGAACAAGCACAAGGAATGTGCTCAGACCGCGATGCGTTCACCGCCGCAACTCGAACGTCGCGGTTGCGGAGCACAGCTTGCCTTGTTCGGGCCCAAAGGGGACCACGCATCATGTGCCTATTCTTCTCGCAATGCGTCCGCCGGATTGACGCGCAATGCGCGCGTGGCCGGGGCAACCAATGCCGCGACCGATGTAGCGATGACCGCCGCGGCCACCACGAGCAGGGTGACCGGATCCAGCGGCTTCACGCCGTAGAGCAAGCTGCTCATGCCGCTCCCCAGCAGCAAAGCAAGTCCTGTTCCCAGCGCAATGCCTGCCAGCGTCAGCCTCAGGCCGTCTTTCAGGACGGACATGAAGACCGCTCCGCGCAGCGCTCCCAGCGCCATGCGAACGCCGATCTCATGGGTCCGCCTGGAAACGAGATACGCTGTAACGCCATACAGCCCGACAGCGGTCAGCAGCAGCGCCAGAACTCCCAGCGATGCCGTCAGCCACGCGGCCATGCGGTTTTCGTAGGTCGCAAAGCGCATCTGGTCGGTGAGGGTCAAGATTCCCCTGATCATGATACTTGGGTCCATCTCGCGCACTGCCGCACGCACCGCCGGAATGAGCGCGCCAGGTTCCTTGGTCGTGGTGACGATCAGTGTCGTCTCCCACTGGCTATCTTGATTCAGGGGTAAATAGAGATATGGCTGCGGGGTCTCGGTCAAATCGGCATACTTGCCGTCGCGGACCACGCCTACAATCTCCAAGTCGGCCGGTTGTTTCCGCCCAATCCGCAAATGCCGCCCGACCACATCTTCGCCGCCGAACAGCCTCTTCGCCAGGGTCTGATTTACAATCGCGACCTTATCGCCGGTTGGCGAATCCTGACTCTGGAATGTCCGGCCGCGCAGCACGGGCACTCCCATCACCCGAAAATACCCCTCGTCGACAGAGTTGAACCAGACTGCGGTTCCCGCCGTCTCCGAGGGAAGCTCTCCGGGCGCCAGCACGACTTTGGTTGCGCCGCCTCCACTGCCGGCGAATGGAACGAGGCGCGCGACGCTCGCATCTTTAACGCCGGGCAAGGCCCTCATGCGCGTGACCAAGGCGGCATATTCCGCCGGCAGTTGCTCACCTTCCTGAGCAGCAACAATTGGTGTGAGAACCGCGTTCTGGTTACTATCGAACCCCACATCCATGGTTTCGACGTGAATCAAAGTCCTCACCAAAAGCCCAGTCGCCATAAGCAGCGCCATTGACACTGCAAGCTGCGCCACAACGAAGATTTTCCGCGCCGGCATCTTCAATCTTGCGCCTGACAAGGCCTGTATTCGCATGGCATCGAGCGGCGAGGTACGGGTGGTTGCCAGGGCCGGCGCCAGTCCGCAGAGCAGGACAGACACCACGCCTGCGGCAGCGGTGAATGCCAGAACGCGATGATCGATTCGGAAATCGAATCCCAGCGGGAACCCAATGTCGGGCATGAGCGCCGGCACCAGTGCAATCAGCCGCTGCGCTAAAACCACTGCGCCCGCGACACCGGCGACAGCGAGCACGACGTACTCGGTCACGAGCTGGCGGAGCAGCAGCCCCCGCGTTGCGCCCAGCGCCACGCGCATGGCAATCTCGTGGCGGCGCGAGTCGTTCAGCGCCAGCAACAGATTGGCGATGTTTGTGCACGCAATCAGCAGGACGGCCCCCGCAATGGCGAGCAACAGAATGCTGAGCAGCTTCATCGCTCGGTTAGCGGAGTTCGCCTGCCAGTCGGCGACGAAGTTGCGTCCGCTGTTGGCCTGCGGAAACTTCGCCGCAAGGTCCGCGCTCAGGGCCTGCATCTGCGCCCTGGCCTGGTCCAGGGTCGCGCCCGGCCGCAGCCGCGCATAGATCTCATACTGCCGGTATGTGCGCGACGGGTTCCGCTCGTCCGGATTCCAAATCGCCCAGGTTGATTTCGGAACATACACCTGAGGATCGATCACGCGCTCCGTTCCCCTGAATCCCGCGGGCATAACGGCCAGCACCGTCGCCGGGCCGCCCTTGATCGTTACCGTCTGCCCGATCACGCCGGGATTCCCGGCAAAAAGGCGCTTCCACGTTCCATGGCTGAGCACAATGACCGGCGCCTGGGAGTTGCGCAGTTCATTCTCGTCCGGCAGACGCCCCAACTCCGGCCGCACGCCCATCAAGGTGAAGTAATTGTCGCTGACCACATCTGCCAATAGAATCTGCAGGCCGTCGGCGGTCTCCATCGGAACACCCCTGCGGTCCGACGCTGCGACATCGGCAAAGGCGGGCGCCCGCTCGCGAAGATCCACGAACTCCGAATACGACGACGTGGTGTTGTCTCTTTCGGAATTTGCGGCGGCGTGGTTCTTGACGCTTTCGATCGCGACCAGGTGGGAGGGATCCGCGATTGGCAACGGCCGCAGCCAGATGCCGTCCACCAAGCTGAAGATGGCCGTGTTGGCCCCGATGCCCAGCGCCAGCGTGACGATGGCCGCCAGAAACGGAACGGGAGCACGTCTGAATCTGCGGAAAGCGAAACGAACATTGTGGATGAGGTGGATCACCTTACTTCTCCCTTGTGCACTGGCCGACGGAGCGGCGAAGGAATCGACGGATCGACACTCACTCCGCAGCAATTCGCAAGCCAAATCATGGCGCTGAAAATAAACATGTTATCTCTGACCGAACCCATGACCAGCGTCCACAAGCGGCACTTGCTGTCCGAAATCGAACGGCCAAGCCGGGGTGAGAGAACACCGGGCAGAGAAGCGGCCTCAGAACAGGCGGCCAAGGGTGATGAAGAGTTTTCGGTGGCCGGCGTCGCCGACGGAGCCGCCGACGGAGATGGAGCCGAGCGGCGTGGCGGCAACCAGGCCAACGGTCCCGTCCTGGCGGAGGATGGCGCGAGATTCGGGGGACCAAATCTCGCCGGCCTCGTAGCCGATGATGCCGTAGAGTCCATGGCCGTAGCCGGTGGGCAGAGAGGCCAGGCGGCGCAGGTAGCCGGCGCGGGCGAGGTACGTGTCTGTGCCGCGAAACTCGTCGAAGGACGAGGCGGCCAGGCGGCGAGGCCCGCCCAGCGTGAAGCGGTAAGGCTCGGCGATATTGGCGCGCAGATAGGAGTTGATGTCGGCGGTGAGGCCAAAGATATTGCGCTCCTTCAACTGCCACGTGCGGGCGCTGGAGAGCATGACGACGGGGGCGTTGGCGCTTCCAACGGCGTGGTAGAGAGCGCCGACGGCGGCCGTGAGACGGAAGCCCTGGGGCGAAATGGAGCCGGAGGATTCCTGGTCAATCGTTATGTGGAGCAGGCCGGTTTGCGCGGTTCCGGAGAGGTAGGGTCCGCCGCCGGAGCCGGTGGTGAGGCTCCAGTGCGTGTCTTCGGCGCGCCATTCGGCAGTGACTTGCATGGCATTGCCGATGGTGCGGCCGGCCTCGATTCCGGCGGCGAGATCCTGCTCGAATCGCTCGGCGACGCGCTTCTGATTCGTCCAGATGTAGACGGGCTCGCGAACGATGCCGGTGCGCGGCTCAACAAAGAACCCGCCGGGGGTGAGAAGCCGATAGTATTCGGCGGAGAGGTCGGTCATGTAGCCGAGGCGGGCGCTGGCGCGGAGTTCCGAGCCGAAGCCGCCGAGGTTCTGATCGACCAGGCGGAGGCTCATCTCCGCTCGGGTGATATTGGAGGTTTCGGCGGCCAGGTCGGGACCGACGAGGAGGTAGGGCGGACCGATGGGATCCTTGGTGAGACGGACCAGAATGCCGGTGTTCGGCCCGGCAGAGTCCGCTGCGGCTCCGGCTGGGACGGCGCTAGCGGCGGGCGGGGGAGCGAAGGTCTCGTAGGTGGCGCTGTAGTCGCCGTTGGACTGGACGGGCTTGAGAGCGTCGAGGGTCTTGGCGGGCGAAATGGGCTGGCCCTCGATGGGCTTCATGTCAGCAAGGACCATCTGCCGCGCTCCGGGTTCGCCGCCTTCCACCTTGACTTGAGTCAGAACTGCGGGACGGAGCAGGCCGGGTTGAGCGCGGCGGCGGAGATCGCGCGCGGTGAGGTAGGCCTTCCAGCCTCGATCGTCGAGGGCGTAACGAAGCAAGGCGGCGCGGCTCTCTTCGGCGGCCTGGTAGCCGGCGTCGATCAACTCACTGCCCTTGGCGTAATCAGTGGTGGAGAACTTGCCTACGGGGACATTGACGACCACATCGGCCAGCCGCTCAGCCTCATCGACATTGCGGTCGATGCCCGCCGAGAAGGCGCGATTGAGGACGCCGACGATGGAGCCGACGTCGGTGCCAGAGAGCGCTGCGTCCTCCAGGTGGACGGCGATGATGGTATCAGCGCGCAGATCGTGCTTGAGAACATCGGTGGGCAGGTTGTCGAGGATGCCGCCGTCGACGAGAAAATGGCCGTTGGCAGCCTGAACCGGCGGGAATACGCCGGGGATGGAGATGGAGGCGCGTACAGCCTGGGGAAGCGGACCGCTGGAAAAGGTGATCGACTGCAGGGTATTGAGGTCGGTGGCGACACAGCGGAAGGGAATGGGAATCCGGTTGTAGTCCAGCTCCTGGCGGTTGTAGGCAAGCAGGTTGTTGCTGAGGAACTGATTGACGCCGAGGTCCGAAAGCAGCGCATTGCGCAGGGCGGGACCGTGCTTGAGGCCGATGGTGACGGCGGCGGGGTTTTGGCGGCGATCCTGACGGCGGCGGAAGCTGGAGTCGAGGTAGGGGGTTTGCAGGGTGAAGACGCCTTGAAAGGCATCGCTGGTTGCCAGGGCGCGCATCTCGGCGGGGGTCTGCCCGCTGGCATAGAACGCGCCGACGAGGGCGCCCATGCTGGTTCCGGCGAGGCGGTCGATGGGGATGTGGTGCTCCTCAAGCCATTGGATGACGCCGATGTGGGCCAGGCCGAGGGCGCCGCCGCCTTCAAGAGCCAGGCCAATGACCGGGCGGTTGGGCGGCACGGGGGCGGGCAGGGGCGCAGGCAGAGGCGCCACGGCAGCGCCGGCAGTGGGGCTGGCGGATTGCTGGGCCGGCTGCTGGGCAAGGCCGGCCGATGCCAGGACAGCGGCGGCCAGGAGCGTTGCGGCATGTTTCCACGGCATGGTTGCACCTCCCAATGAAGCACCTGCACACACGCTAACGCGTTCTCGTCAGGCAATGCTGTGACGGGCGGTGCAATTGAGGCAGCTGGGGATGAATCCGGAAGCCGGCGGCCCAACGCGGGCCTTGCGAAAGCAGAAAAGCCCTCCACGGACCGGGAGGGCCTTTCCATCGTGCGGGAGCTTGGGCGCAACATGGTTGCGCGGCCTGATTCGCGACCAGCATCGCGTCGAAGCGGGCGAGATGCAAAAACCCTACTTCGGCGGGGCTGGGACGAACCCTTCGCGCTTGCGGCCGGGCTCCGGCTTGGGCTTTGGCTTCGGGGCCTTCTTAACTTCCTTCCTACCTTTGTCTTTGCTTCCCATGGGTGCAAGTGTGACACAAGAGGGGGCGCAAGGAAAAGACAAAAACAGATGCCTCGGACTCAATCGGTGGTATATTGCCCATATTTCGCGTTCCGTCCGCCTGGAGAGGAGGAAACACGATGGCAGATTTGTTTAGCGCCAATTCGCCGCGCAACGGCTTTCGGCTGGTGATGGCCATGCTGGGGATGATCGCTCTTCCCGCGGCGCTGACGCTTCATACGGTGCGAGCGCCGGGACCGTTCAGCGCATCGACGTCCAATCCGTCGCCTCACGGTTACACCGTCAGCCTCCTGATGTTCATTGTTCCCATCCTGGTGATCGGCCTTTGGTTTGTGCCGCGGGAGGGCGTGAGGATATCGAAGCGGGCATTCGTCCGCACCATTGCCATCCTGTTCCCGATGGGAGCGGCCCTGGATTTCTTCTTTGCCCGGTCGTTCTTCACGTTTCCCAACCCCGGCGCCACACTCGGCATCGCCGCGCCGGCGCTGGGCGGAGGCGTGCCCATCGAGGAATATGTCTTCTACCTCACGGGATTCACGGCTGTGCTGCTGATTTATGTCTGGCTGGATGAATACTGGCTGGCGGCCTACGGCGTCCCCGCGGATGCCGCGGAGAGAGCGCGGTTCGACAGGCTGCTCCGCTTTCACCCGCAGTCGCTGGTTTGGGCTGTGGCGCTGATCGGAGCGGCCATTCTATACCGGTGGGCGTTTGTGAAGGAGCCCGGATTTCCGTGGTACTTCATCTTTCTTGCGATTGGGGCTCTCGGCCCTTCGGCGGCGCTGCTTCCTTCGGCGATGCCGGTCATCAATTGGCGCGCCTTGAGCTTGACGATGTTCATCATCCTGCTGACCAGCCTGCTGTGGGAGGTAACGCTGGCCGTGCCGTATGGCTGGTGGGACTTCCAGGATGCGGCAATGGTGGGCGTCCGCATTACGGCATGGAGCCGCCTGCCCATCGAAGAGGTCTGCGTGTGGATAGCCGTAACCTATGCAACGGTCATTGTCTACGAGATCGTGCGGCGCTGGCAGGCGTCGGGAAGGCGCATCCTGCATGCGCTGATGGGGTGAGCCCTTCGCCCGTGCGGCCGGGCTCCGGTCTGGGCCTGGGCTTCGGGACTTCTTGCCTGCCTTTGTCTTTGTGCCACGAGTCACGGCTGCTGTGATTTGGCTCACATACAGGTACCGGAGACGCTCCTGTACGGTGGGGTGTGCCAGAAGTGTTCCAGATCACATCCCGATAGGATCGCCGAACCTTCCGGCACAGCCGTTGCAGAGAGGTCTTGATGAGCGTCTTCAAGGATGCAGGGCATCTTTTCCGGTTTGCGGGGCTCTTCGTCCTCGCCTTTCTGGTGTTTCTGGTGGTGCGCCACTACGTTGTCCCCAAGAGCTTCGGGCGATATGGGCACTACCGCGGAGCTGCCATCGGCGAAATTGCCGCTCATCCGATCAGATTCGCCGGCCACGACAGCTGCGAGGCCTGCCACGCGGACGTGGCGGACGTAAAGAAGAGTGGCAAGCACGCGCACGTGAACTGCGAAGCCTGCCACGGCGCGCAGGCCAAGCACGCCGGCGTCGACGACCCATCGACAGCGAAGCCCGTTTTGCCGGATACGACCGTGCTCTGCGCCCGGTGTCACACGGCCAGCGCGGCCAAGCCCAAGGGCTTTCCGCAGGTTGTACCGGCGGATCACTATGCGGGCCTGCCCTGCAATACCTGCCACAAGCCGCATAGCCCGGCGATGGATGCGGGAGGTGCGAAATGAATATTTCCCGGCGTCAAATCATGATTCTTCTGCCGGCGGCGGCGGTTGCTTGGAAGTATGTGCTCGCCGGAACCCCGGAAGAGTCGCCCAACTACAAGATGAGCGATCACTGGTGGAGCATGTTGATCGACATTCCCAAGTGCATCGGCTGCGGCAACTGCGTGCGCGCCTGCCAGGCGGAGAACGACGTGCCGGACGGGAACTTCCGCACCTGGGTGGAGCGCTACCACATCTCGGACTGGCAGATGGCCAACCCCCTGGGCGCTATGACCAACCCAATGACCGATCCGCAGGTGATCTCGCCCGACGGCGGCAAGGAAGGGTTTCCGGTTGCGACCGATGAGAGCGGCAAGTATTTCTTCGTTCCCAAACTCTGCAACCATTGCGCGGATTCCCCCTGCACGCAGGTGTGCCCCGTCGGCGCAACCTTCATCAGTCCGGACGGCGTGGTGCTGGTGGACCAGACTTACTGCCTGGGCTGCGCCTATTGCGTGCAGGCCTGCCCCTATGGCTGCCGCTACATTCATCCGGTGAAGAAGGTCGCGGACAAATGCACGCTCTGCTACCACCGGATTACCAAGGGACTTACGACCGCCTGCTGCGAAGCTTGCCCGACCGGGGCGCGGCAACTGGCCGATCTGAAGAACCCCAAGGATCCGATTCACGAGTTTCTGAAGACGCACAGCGTGCAGGTGCTGAAGCCGCAGATGGCCACCGGCGCAAAGGTCTTTTACAACGATCTGGACGGGTCGGTGCGGTAAATACAGCTTTTTAGCTACTTGCTTGTTTGTTGTGAGGTTGAGTTTGCGGGACTTCGGCGGCATAGCTAAGAGCTGGAAGCTGGAAGCTGAATGGGTGAGGAGTTATGAGCGGAGTTGAAGGCTTCATGTATCCGAACGAATTCGGGCTGCAGTGGAGCGTGCTGATCGTCCTGTACCCGTTCATCACGGGGCTGGTAGCGGGCGCATTCATTCTGGCATCGCTGGAGCGCGTCTTCCGGGTCGAGGCAGTCAAGCCGACTTACCGGCTGGCGCTGCTGACGGCGCTGGCGTTCCTGCTGGTTGCGCCGCTTCCTTTGCAACTGCACCTGGGCCATCCGGAGCGCTCGCCGGAGATGTACTTCACCCCGCATAGCACTTCGGCCATGGCCATGTTCGGGTATGTGTATCTGTGGTATCTGATGGCCGTGCTGGTGTTGGAGATATGGCTCGACTACCGGCGCGACATTGTGCTGCTGTCGCAATCCAGCAAAGGCCTGCTGAGACTTGTCTACCGGGTGATGACGCTGGGGTCGAATAACATCGGCGAGCGGTCGCTGGCTATCGACGAGCGCGTGGGCTGGATTGTTACCCTGGTCGGCATTCCCTCGGCGTTTCTGCTACACGGATACGTCGGCTTCATCTTCGGCTCCATCAAGGCCAATCCCTGGTGGTCGTCGCCGCTGATGCCGGTAGTGTTCATCTTCTCGGCCATGGTGTCGGGGATCGCCGGGGTAATGCTGCTCTACATGGCCATCGCCAAACTGCGCAAGGACAAGATCGACATTCGCTGCGTGGATACGATCGCCATGTACCTGTTTTACATTTTTATCATCGATTTCAGCCTGGAGATGCTGGACCTGATCCACCGCATCTACGAGGCCGATGAATCCTTCCGCAGCCTGAACTTCATGGTTCACACCCAGCTCTATTTCTCGCACATCGTCGTGCAGATATTCCTGGGCACGCTGACGCCCATCATCCTGCTGGGCGTGACCCAAGTGGTGAAGCTGCCTGAGATCGCGCGCAAGCGCATCTACTCCCTCGCAGGATGCCTGACGCTGATCGGGATCTTCGCCATGCGCTGGAATGTGGTGATCGGCGGCCAGTTATTCAGCAAGAGCTTTCTCGGTTACACGACCTACAAGATGGGCCTGGTGACGCGCGAAGGGCTGCTGGTGGCGATTGCGCTTACCCTTTTGCCGCTGCTCTTCCTGTGGGCGCTGGTAAAGCTGCTGCCTCCGTGGCCCGCAAAGAGCGCGTCCGCAACCGCGGCGGGGGATTGAGCGCGGCAGAGAGCGGGCTTTTTCTCGGGTGGAAATCATGGGCGATCTTCCCGACGGCATAACTCGGCTCGCCGCGCGCCTGCAAGCACTGGAGAGGCGCGTCGAGGCGCTGGAGCATCCCTCCCAGCCGTCCGTTGCGGTTGCCACGCTGGAGCCGATGCCATCGCGGGCGGCGCAAACCGGCGAGTCGCTTCCCTCCGCACTGGCGGGTGGAGCGTTTCCCGTCGTGGGCAAGGCCCTGCTCGGCATCGCCGGGGCTTATTTGCTGCGGGCGGTGGCGGAATCCACCTCGCTTCCCAAGCTTGGGGTAGCGGCCGTTGCCATTGCGTACGCGGTCTTCTGGCTGGTTTGGGCCACGCGCGCGGCGGCCGGAGCGTGGTTTGCAAGCGCCATCTATGCCTGCACATCGGCCTTGATCCTGGCTCCCATGCTCTGGGAACTCACGCTGCGCTTCAACGTATTGCCGGCGGCGGCGACCGCGGGCGTGCTGGGCGCATTCGTCTGCGCAGCCTCTGCGCTGGCATGGGAGCGCAATCTTGCATCGGTCGTCTGGGTGGCCAATGTGGCCGCGGCTCCTCTTGCCCTGGCCTTGTCGATCGCGACGCACACGCTCGTGCCATTCATCGCGGCGCTGCTGGCGATGGTTCTTATCGGCGAGTACGCGGCGGCGCGCGGTCGCGGGCTGGGCGTCCGCCTCCTGGTGGCTGCCGCTGCCGATGTGGCTGTTTGGGCACTGATCTTCATCTACTCCAGCCCGCAAAGCACGCGCGCGGATTACCCGCCCCAGGGAATGGCGGCCTTGCTTGCACCCGCCTTCGCATTGTTTTTGATTTACGGAGTGAGCGTGGCCGTGAAGACCGCGCTGTTGCGGCAAAGGGCCACCGCCTTTGAGACCGTCGAGACCATGATCACGTTCCTGCTGGCGGCTTCCAGCTTGCTCAGCTTCGAGCCCCGCGGCGGCGCATCCGCTCTGGGAGTCTTCTGCCTGCTCTTGTCCGCGGCAGGTTATGCGGCGGTCTTTGCCGTCTTCGATCGGATTCCGGAGAGGCGCAACTACCGCGTCTTTGCCGCCTGGAGTGCGGCGCTGTTTCTTTCCGGCTGCGTGTTGTGCCTGCCGCCGCTGTGGATGGCGGCCAGCCTGGACGCAGCCGCGGTTGCGGCTGCCTTCCTGGGAGCGCGGCTGAGCCGGCCGGCGCTTGAGTTCCATGGCCTGGTGTATCTGCTGGCGGCCTCGATCGCGTCGGGTCTGCTACAGTATGCCTTCCGCGCCCTGGCCGGGACGCTGCCCGGCGCGCCAGGGATGAGCGTCTGCCTGACTTCCGCCTGCGCCGTTTTCTGCTATGCGGCCGGCAAGACTGGCCAACCGAAGCGGTGGGCTGCGCAGATTCTGCCTGTCGTCTTCGCAACGCTGGCCGTTGGCGCAGGGGCGGCGATGGTGGTGAGAGGCCTGATGGGCCTGCTTGCCTTGAGCATGAATCCCGCCCCGCATCACCTGGCTTTTATCCGCACGCTGACCCTTTGCGCGGCTGCTCTCGCGCTGGCCTTCAGCGGCGCGCACTGGCGGCGGATGGAACTGACCTGGATCGGCTACGCCACCCTCGGGCTGGTAGCGGTCAAGCTGGTCTTTGAAGACCTGCGCCGAGGGCATCTGGAGTTCATCGCCGCCTCCATCTTTCTCTTTGCGGTCACACTGATTGCGGTTCCCCGCATAGCGCGGATGGGCCAGAAAGCGCAAGACACGGCCTGATTGAAGACGCTCTTTCCCATGAGGTCTCTCATACAGACACTATAGAGCCTTCCCAAAACAATCCGAGCCGGGCTCGACTCTTCCTGATAGCATTTCCGTATGAATTCAACGCCGCTTCGCAGATTCCTTCGCGCCGGGTCAATCGTCGGCGCCGCTGTGTTCCTGGGCGCGGTTCTCAACCTCGCCCGCGCCGTGGCTCAGGATGCGCATCCAGTCCCGCAGCCGGATTCCTCCGCGGCCCAGGCGCCGGATCGCGCCCGCATCGAAGAAGTTCTCAGAGGGTTGAGCCGGGGCCGCTCCGTGGGCCAGGTGGCGGTCTCCCCGGACGGCAAGCGGGTGGCGTGGACTGAGCCGGCAAGCAGGGGCGCGGAGATTCGCGTGGCCCCGCTGGACGGCCTGGCCAAGAGCGAGCCCGTGACGGCGGCGGCCAACCCCGAGCAGCGCTGCCACGAGGGCGAGCTGGCCTGGGCTCCGGATTCGAAGGCGCTGGCTTTCTTCTCGGATTGCGCCAAACTGGGAGAACAGACGGATTTGTATTTGTCCCGGCTGGACGGCAAGCCGGCGCGGCGGCTGACCGGGCTGAAGGGATACGTGGACGCTCCTGCCTTTTCGCCGGACGGGAGCAAAGTGGCCTTCCTGTATGTGGAAGGGGCGACGCGACCGGCCGGCGCGCTGGCGGCGATGAAGCCGCCGGCAGGGGTCATCGGCGAAGACGGCGTCGAGGTTCAGCGGGTTGCCGCGGTCACCGTGCCTCCGAACTGGGATAGGGAATTGGCGCCGGCATCGAACGGCCCCATGGACGAGCGCGCGCTGATGCATCTCCTATCGCTCTTCGATTTCGTCACTCCCGCCAATCTGCATGTGTACGAATTCGACTGGCGGCCAGATTCCAAGGGGCTGGCGTATGTGGCCGCCAATCCGCCGGGAGAGAACAACTGGTGGGTTGCGAAACTGTATACGCAAGCGATAGGCGCCGCGCCCGCCACGATTCTTGCGCCGGCGGAGGTTGCCGGCCCGCTGCACGGGTTGCAGATCGCCGTGCCGCGGTGGTCGCCGGACCGAAAGGCTATTGCCTTCATTGGCGGGCTGATGAGCGACCAGGGAGAGACGGGAGGCGATGTGTGGATCGTCTCCGCCGATGGAGGCGCGGCGCGCAATCTGAGTGCCGGACAGCCTGCTTCGGCGGCCTGGCTGGAGTGGGAAGACAACGAGTATCTCCTTGTGAATGAGCTTGCGGGGGGCGACTCGCAGTTGATTCGCTACCACCTGCAAGGCGACCGGACCGGCGGGCAAGTCGAGTTTGGCTCGCCGCTCTTCAAGATTCCGGGCAGTGTGGGAGACGGGCGGCTGGAGATGAGCCTTTCCTCGACCGCGAATCGCTCGCAGTTTGTATTCCGGGCGAGCACCTTCGACCATCCGGAGGAGATCTATGCGGCCAGGCCGGGGAGCGCGACCGGCGACGAGCTGGCGTTCAGAACCCAGTTGTCGCACTTTAACGACGGCGTGGAACCGGCCTGGGGCAAGAGCGTCTCACTGAGCTGGAAGAGCGATGCGTTCCAGGTGCAGGGCTGGCTGATGCTGCCCAAGGACTACGATCCAGGCAAGAAGTATCCGCTGCTTGTGGAGGTGCATGGCGGCCCGGCGGCCGCCGTCGAGGCGCATTGGGGCGGGGAAGGCGTGCTGAACGCGGCTGCCTTTTCGGCGCTCGGCTACTTTGTCTTGCAGCCCAATCCGCGCGGCAGCTTTGGCCAGGGCGAGGAGTTTACCCAGGCCAACCGCAAGGATTTCGGTTACGGGGACCTGCGCGACATTCTCGCCGGGGTGGACGCGGTGGAGGCCCAGTACCCGGTGGACCCGAACCGAGTGGGCCTGACCGGCTGGAGCTACGGCGGATTCATGACCATGTTTGCCGTGACCCAGACGCAGAGGTTCAAGGCGGCAGTTGCGGGCGCGGGGATCTCCGACTGGCTGAGCTACTATGGGGAAAACTCGATCGACCAGTGGATGATTCCCTATTTCGGGGCCTCGGTTTACAACGATCCGGCGGTGTACGCGAAGAGCTCGGCCATTAACTACATCAAGCAGGCGCAGGCGCCAACCCTGGTCCTGGTAGGCGACCGGGACGGTGAGTGCCCAGCGCCGCAGTCCTTTGAGTTTTGGCACGCGCTGCACGACCGGCGCGTGCCCACGCAACTGGTGGTTTACCCCAACGAAGGGCACGGATTTGTGGATCCCGAGCACCGGCTGGATGTGATGGAACGAGCCGCGGAATGGTTTCAGCGCTATTTGCCGCCGCAGTAGGGAGCTGCTCGCCATCGGAGCGCGGCGGCGTCTATTGAGGGAGTGGCCGGGATGGCCGCGCGCGGTCCACCGCCGCGAGCCAGCCGGTCCTGATACACTTTTGATTGGAGTTCTGGAGGGCGAGTTTCGCCGACCGGCTCGAGGAACAGCGTATTGCCGGGAGCCGGGAATCTGGTTGTTTGACCCCGTGACCGGATGAGCGGAAGACCGGCAGCAGGCCTGCCTGGGGCATGTTGACGAGTCGCTTTGGAGCGGTTTTGCAGCTTCCGCGGTGTTACAGGCAGCCTGCCAGGGGGAGATTCTTCTCGGAAAGATCCCCCTGGGGCAGGCGTTTGCGACTGCGGCGATTGAAGAATCGCTATGACTCAATTCTTTGACGGATTCGGAGAGACCGTTCCGCGGTTTGAAGAGGCGGGGCGGGGAGGATTCATGCGGCGGTTTTTGACGCTTGTCTGCTTGTTGTGCCTGGCCGTTCCGGCCGGGATATCGATCTCCGGTTGCACGCGCAATCCTGGGGCGAACTATTGCAACGGCCTGGGTTATGGGTTGAAGGACTCGGACGTGGCGTCCATCCTTATGCAGCCGCAGACCACCGGCGTCTCGCTGGCCTTCGGGCAGACGCAGCAGGCTTCCTCGCCCTCGGCCAAAACCTGCAAAGGAGCGCAGGCCTCGTTTTCGGGCAAGTACGTCTACGGCACTACGAACAACCAATTGGTGGACATTTCGCCGACCGGCAACATGTGCGCCGGGACGTGGAACCGGAACACCGGTGGCGGGATAGCCGACTACACCATCTGCAGCAAGCCGAATCCGCTGCCCTCGACCGGAGGTTTGCCTTACGGAATCGCGTACATCACAGCCTCCGCGCAGTCGGTCTCTTCCAATCCCGTGGAGGTCTTTGTCCACGCGCAGGTGACCTCGGTCACGCTTGTCGGGCCGCAGGCGTGCCTTTCGCAGGGGCAGGAGGCGCAACTGGACGCCCAGGCCTGCTTTGTGGCAAATAACCAGCAGCAGCAACTGCTCTGCGCGCCCGCTTCGGTAGCCAGCTCGAACTATGCCTGCCCGCTGCCTCCCGGCGTGACCTCAGTTCCCAACTGCACGGCGGCCATTGGGACGCTCAGCTATGCCGTCGGCACCGCGGCCGTCGGCTCGATCAACAACGAGACCAACCAGATCACCGCAGCGCTGCCTGGAACTACCGAAATATCCGCTTCAGTGGCCGGAGGAAGCTCATCGGCCGGTTATTTCACCACCTGCCCTCCGAAGTCGATCAGCGTCACCCTGGCAAATGGCGCGGTGACGGGCACGATTACACAGGGTGTGCAGCAGAATATGGTGACCACGGTTCTGGACACCAACAATTTGCCCATCAACGGACTTTCGCTGGACTATCAATCGACCGATCCGATCGACATCAGCGTTGCGGCCGGCGGTGGGATCACGACCACCTTCCCGGGCGTGGCGTCGATCTATGCCATCTGCCAGCCCCCCACCTGCAATCCGTCTCCCATCAACGAGATCGGCTTGTATGGAACCGGCCTCTCGGTTACCTCCAACCCGGTCACGGTGACTACTCCAGGCACGGCCAGCGAATACGTATGGTTCGCGGCGCCCGGCCAGTCGCAATACCTGGTTCCCGTTGAGCTGCTCACCGGTACGATTGGCTCGCCGGTGCGCCTGCCTTATGTGCCGAATTCGATGATGATGGACCGGAGCGGTACCGATATCTACTTCGGTTCAGCCCGCGAACTGATGATCGTCAGCGCTCTCACCAACCAGATCACCAAGCAGGACACAAGCGTTCCCGGCGTTGTGCTGACCGTTTCTCCCGACAACACACTGGTGACAATCAACGATCAGCAGCGCCAGGTCATCTATATCTACAGCTCCAGTTCCGGCATTGCTTCGACAACTGGCGGCATGGGCAATGCCGCTGCATGGACGCCGGACTCGAAGACACTGTACATCACCGACAACGCAAGCCTGGGCGCGCCTCACACCGACACGCTGTACGTCTACAACCAGAACACCGGCTGGACGACCTACGCGTTGCCGCCGAGCCCGCTCACCCAGAGTCCGCTGCCGCCGAATGTGGCTGTTTCGAGCACCGTGCAAACCCCGGCGCTCACCATCCCCAGCGTGGGCGCCTACTTCCGTGGCACTCCCACCGAGGCTCACACCTGGTGCCCCTCGGGCACGGTTGGCAGCGTAGCCTTCTATCCTCTCGGAGATACGGTTCTTGACTCGTCCAACAACCCGGTGCAGACCGATACGCTTGCAGCCACCACCGACGGCCAGCACATCCTGGGCGCCGCTTTCATCAATGGCGGGGTCACGCTCTCCGATATCGGAGTCACCATTCCCAGCGGCGAATGCCCTGGGGCCGGGTCGAACACGCTTACGCCGCTCACCATTCCCCACACGCTCAATCAGGTGCAGCTCACCAAGATCAGTGCTACCGCCGTCGATCAGGTGGTTCCCTCGCCGTCCTCGAATCTGGCTTTCATCACCTATACCGGGTCAACGCCCGGCGCCACACTGCCTTACTACATACCCGGCAGTTGCACGCCTGGCATTGGCGGCGCGCCCCCCACTTGCGCAGCGGGCACATTGAACTACCTGCCACTGAGCGGAAGTGCGGCGTCGGCGATCACGGCCCCCTTGACGGGCGCTTTCAGCCCGGACGACAAGTTGTTCTTCGTCTCCACCGCGGGCGACAATCTGATTCACTACATTAGCGTGCCCCTGGTCACCACCAACCCCGCGAAGGCCGACACGCAGCAGATCGCTCCCAACCTGCCCGCATGCACACCCGTCGCCGACGGTGGCGTCGATCCCGGCTGCATACTGACCGCGCCGACTGCGAACCCCGTGCCGGCCACGGTCGTTGCGGTCAAGCCGCGTTCCACCACATAGCCTTCGTCCCACCGATGCGATCCACAGAAGAGGCCGGCTGGGAGTCGGCCTCTTCTGCAATTGGGCACGGCGGAGTGGGAGAAGGCAGAGCCATCTCCGCACGATAGAATCGAAGCATGATCAAGGGAATCTCCTTCCTTCGTCCAGCCGGTAGCGCCGCAGCCCATGGCCGCCTGGCAAGCTTCTTTTCCGCGCTGGGGTTCGAGTCCGGAAAGGGATGGGATGAGGAAGCGAACCGAGGCGCGTCGTTCCTGGCGCCTTTGGGCAACCTGGAGTTTGTCGATGGCGCGCTTCCCTCGACTGCCGATGTGCTGGTGGAGGTTACCGCTCTAGATGCCGCGCATCAGGCAGCCCACAGTTGGCTGTGCGCCCAGGGCGGCGATGCGGCAGTCGCGCGCCTCTCTTCCATAGCGGAAACCCATTGGAAGTCGCGTATCTTTACCGTCGAGCCGGAGCCCGGCTTTGCCTTCAGCTTCTGGGCCTGGACCGATCCGGTCAAGGGAAAGCCGGTGGCCGTCGAAGGCGACCTCTCCGCCGCGGGAATGCGTTTTGCCATCGTGGTCGCGCGCTGGAATGCGGTGATTACCGAACGCTTGCTGGAGGGGGCGCTGGACGCTTTGCTGCGCAGCGGAGCGATGCGCGCCGACATTGAGGTGGTCCGCGTTCCCGGCGCATGGGAGATTCCCACTGCCGCCCGGGCCGTGGCCAGCCTGGGCCGAGTGGACGCCATCGTGACGCTTGGTTGCTTGCTGCGCGGCGAAACCGCTCACTACGGGGCCATTTACACCGAAGTGGCGCGCGGCATCGGCCAGTCGCAGCAGGAGACCGGCATCCCCCACAGCTTTGGCGTGCTGACTTGCGAGACTCTGGAGCAGGCCCTCAACCGCGCCGGCATCAAGGCCGGCAACAAGGGCTTCGAGGCCGCCCTGGCCGCCATCGAGATGGGGAGCCTCAGCCGCAAATTGAAGCAAGGCCGTGGTGTGGAAGGCGGCCCTGCTTGACCGCCGGACCGCGCCGCAAGTCGCGTGAACTGGCCATGCAGATGCTCTTTCAGGCGGACATCGGCAAGCAGACGCCGGACCAGGTGCGCGCCACCTTCTGGAAGGCCGGCGACGAGGTCGAGCCCGAAGTCCGCGGCTTTGCCGAGGACCTCTTCCGCGTGGCCACTGCCAACCAGGAGAAGATCGACGAGCTTATAATTGCCAACTCAAAACACTGGCGGCTGGAGCGCATGCCGGCCGTGGATCGCAACCTGCTCCGCATGGCAGTGGGCGAGATGCTCGGCTTCAAGAGCACGCCCTTCCCCATCGTCATCAACGAGGCGCTGGAGATTGGCCGCCGCTTCTCCGCGCCGGAGTCGATCAACTTCCTGAATGGAATGCTGGATGCGATCGCGCGCAGCCTGATCGGCAAGTAGGCGCTGGTCGCCGCGTCTACGCCAGCGTCCAGCCGATGTAACCCGCCGGCTGCGCTGTGCGGCCCTGTTATTCTTGACAGGTGATCCAGCGAGGACAGATCAGGGGATTTGCGGCCATGGCCCTGCTGCTGGCCGCAGCTTTGGCCGCTTGCCATAAGGAAGAGCAGGCGGTGGTTGGTGTTGCACACGAAGCGGTGAACGCCGAACATCAGGCTCAGGCCGCGGCCCAGGCCTCCGCCAGCAAGCGCGACCAGCAGCGGGAAGAGCTTGCTCGCATCCCGCTGCCCACCAAGAGCCTTTACGTGGATGTGCATGAACCCGGCGCGTGGGCCAATCCATTTCTTTCCGTCGATGCGGACACGCTCAACCTGCGCGTGACCATGACGGACGCCAACCCCAGCAGCCTGGGCCAGGGAACCATGCTGCGGCCTGAGGCGGCGCGACGGCGTGAGATTCAATTGCGCCCCGCCGACCTGGCCGAAGCGTTGGCCGCTTTGCCGCCGGGCGCATGGCGCTATGGGCGCGTGATCGCCGTGGCCGAGTCACCCCTGGCCAGCCGCAAGGACCGTCCCAAGGTCCGCCGCAACGTCGAAGCCGCCATTCAGCAGCTCAACGACCTGGGGCTGGTGGTCGAAGAGTGGCCCACGCGCTAGTTTCCCGCAAGCGGAAGCAGTCATTGCGCATGTTACCTTTCCGGGCAACCCATTTCGCTCTTGCCGGTTCTTTGCTTGAAGGCAGACTGCGGCTCTGCTAGTCTTCAACTCAAGTGAGACCGGAACCCCAGAAACGCCATGAGGAACAAGGGCCAATGGCTTCGAGCGCACCCATGGCCGCTCCGATGCGCGTCACGGTTCTTATGCCCCTCCGCGATGACTGGGCCTCCGCCGCGGAACTTATTCGCAGGATCGATCGGACTTTCGGCGCCTATCCTTGGATTCTAAGCGTCGTGTTAGTGGACGATGGCTCGGTTCAACCCTGCACGACACCGGATTTCCAATCCGATTACTCCGTTGTGCGATCCATCCGAGTGCTTCGTCTGCGGCGCAACATTGGACACCAGCGGGCCATCGCCGTCGGTCTCGTCCACCTGGCGCAGGCCGTCTCCTGCGATGCCGTTCTCGTCATGGATGCCGATGGGGAGGACACGCCTGACGGGGCATTGCAGCTATTGCGCGAGTTTTCCGAGATCCATCATGGCGCGAAAGCCGTCTTTGCCCAACGCAGCCGCCGCACTGAATCGCTTGTTTTCAAGGTTTCCTACAAGTTATTTAAGATATTGCATCGCCTTCTCACGGGAATCAGCGTGCGCGTGGGAAACTTCAGCGTCTTCCCATCGGGCTACCTGAGCACGCTGATTGTCATGTCGGAATTGTGGAATCACTATGCCGCGGCGGTCTTTCGTTCGGGGCTTCCTTTCACGACGACACCTATTCCGCGCGGATACAGGATTGCTGGTTCATCCAGGATGAACTTCGTCTCGCTCGTCGCGCATGGAATGAGCGCCATCTCGGTGCTTGCGGATGTGGTTGGCGTTCGGATGCTGATCGCTTCCATGGCCGGCTCGTTCATGGCTGTGCTTGGCGTTTTTTCCGTGGTTGCGGTTCGGCTCTTCACCGACAGGGCGGTCCCAGGCTGGGCCACCTATACGATAGGGCTGCTGATTGTAATCCTCATTCAATTCGTTGCCATAGCAACGAGCTTTACCTTCACTATGCTGTCCAATCGGGCGGCACTGAGTTTCGTGCCGCTCCGCGACTGCGAAGTCTTTGTCCTGGAGAGCGTGGAGGTCTACAGCGTTGACTGATTTCAAGTATGCGGGCGCCGAGCTGGACTTGTTCGCTGCGGTTCACAACTGGAAGTCGTATTGGTCGCAGCGAATCCGGCCCTTTGTGGCCGGCGACGTTCTCGAGGTCGGCGCCGGCATCGGCGCCAATACGCCGTTTCTCGATCCAGGCGGAAGCGGACGATGGGTCTGCCTGGAACCAGATGCGGGGCTTGCCGCCCAGTTGGCCCGGAACCTGAAAGAAGCAGCAAGCGAGCGAAACCGCGAAACTGTATCCGGAACAGTTCGGGATATCGATTCCAACTGGAAATTCGATACCATCCTCTACATCGATGTCCTTGAACATATCGAGGACGATCAGGGGGAGTTGGAATGTGCGGCATCGCGACTTCGGTCCGGCGGTCGAATCATCGTTCTTTCGCCGGCCCACAAATGGCTCTTCTCCCCGTTTGATTCCGCAATTGGACATTTCAGGAGGTACAACCGCCCGATGCTGCGCCGGATTACTCCGCCGAGCCTGCGCCTCGATCGCCTGTTTTATCTCGACTCCGTCGGCCTTGTGCTCTCATGTGCGAACCGGTTGCTGCTGCGGCAGTCCATGCCAACCAAAGCACAGCTGCGCATCTGGGACAGTTGGGTGATCCCCCTCTCGCGAGTCCTCGACAGATGCCTGCTCAATTCAGTCGGTAAGTCAATCGTCGCGATCTGGCGGCGCGAGTGAGAATGATCCTTGCAGCGCCGGCATTGCGCGGCGGAAACACAGGCAGCGATTTCCGTGGCGCGGAACGATGTTGCATCGGACTCCATCGCGGACTGCCTAAGGGGAGTTATGACCGAAACAAGATCGCTTGAGACCCGACACGACTCGGAAACCGGAACGAGGCGGAGCTATCTGCTTGTGTTGCTCATTTTTCTGCCTTTCCTCGTTTTGGCGGTTCTATATGTGAAGATATCGCTACAATGTATCTTCGTCCGTAACGATATCGGCTATCCAGAAGGCGCCAGCATCTATGCATTCTTGACGGCCTTTCGAACAGGACGGCTATATTCCTCCCCATACAACTATCCTTGGAACGCGGAAATCTACGGGCCGGTTTTCTACCTTATCGGATCGATCTTCGCAAGGGTGGCGCGAGGTGATCCCACGCTGACAACAGAGCTTGCGCGCTTGCTCTCTTTCCTGTCATTTCTCGGATCGGTAGGGCTCGTTGGCTTCCTTTCCTGGAGGCTGGAAGGGTGTAAGCGTTGGACAGCGATCACAGTCGTCTTGGGTTTGGCTTGCGGCTGGGCTGCGCCATTCGCAAGCGCCAGGCCGGACTATTTATCCATATTTCTCATTCTCGGCGCACTGACGATTTACGAAGTGGCCCGGGGAAGAAGCCGGCTCATCTTTTGGGTTGGCATCTTGGGAACGCTTTCATGCCTGACGAAACAAAGCACAGCTCCTGTCCTACTTGCACTGGCGATCGACTGCCTGATCGCCAGGAGATTCCGAAATTGCACGGCTCTGATCGCGGGCAGCGTGCCTGTCCCGTTTCTCATTTTCTCCATGCTATGGCTGCGCCACGAGCCATTCCTTGCGAATTTTCTTGTGGTGGGACACGTCGTATTCAACTGGCCAGGGGCGGTTCTTACCACCATCAATCTGGTGCGCACAAACCAGATTGATGTTATTCCCATCGCTCTGGGCTTGCTGGGAGCGGGATTGAGTTGGAAAAACGTGAAGTACCGCCCGATTCTGCTGGTAGGCGCTTTCGCTTGGCTCGTCAATCTCGCTGCGCTGGCAAACACGGGGGGCTCCTCGAATTACCTAATACTGCCATGGATGCTGACGATTCTGTCGGTGCCTACCGGCTTAGCCAGGATCGAGGAATGGACGCGGCGCTCGATTTTGATTCCCTTGGGGCTGACTCTTCTCGGCGGATTCTTCTTGATCCACCAGCGGAATCTCCTGCCAAAGCTCCCCGCCGATCTCGATACTTATGATGTTGACCAGATGAAGGCGTTATCCTCCCTGTCCTATTTGGAAATGCGCAGCCGGCAACCACAACTGCTCGACCCGCTCCTCTATCATCATTTATTTTTGCAAAACGTAGGGTCGATCGCACCGATCGTTCGGCAGATTGACGATGAGGAATATGACCTTATCTTGATTGAGGGCGAGGATGGCCCAAGCAATTCGGAGTTCCTGGTTAAGAGCTTTCGCGGGGCCTCCTTTTGGGGAGCCGACACGCTGGGTCCAATGGCGAGTCATTATCGGGCCCTTTGCGAGGTGCCTGACTTCATTGCGCTCGTGCCGCGCGATCGAGCCGGCGCCTTACAGGACAAGGATATTGCGCGCATATTTGCGCAACCATGCCTTGCGACCGGCCGCACACCGCAACTGGCGCCCGGGGTGCGTTGACACCATTGCGATTTCCGGCGTTCATTCCGCGTTCCCAACGTTTGCCGGCTATGCGGCCACTCCTCACTCCGCCCGTGCGCGCCCACGTTTGGATGAACACGCTACTATTTCACCGTGAGCACTTCACCTTTTTCCGTTCTCATGAGCCAGCCTCCGCTGGAGCATGAACGCTTTGCCGCGCACCGCGAGTTGGAGGCCCTTCTCAAGCGTACCGTGCGCGGCGACATTCGATTCGACCTGGGCTCAAGGGCGCTGTACGCCGCCGACTCCTCCAACTACCGCCAGCTCCCGATCGGAGTTGTCCTGCCCAGGGACGCCGCCGACGTGGAGGCTGCTCTGGCCGCTTGCAGGGCCACCGGAGCGGCCGTTCTGCCTCGCGGCGCGGGCACCAGCCTGGCCGGCCAGTGCGCCAATGTGGCTGTGGTCTTCGATTTCTCCCGGTATATGCACGGGCTCACCTCCATCGACCCGGCCGCCAAACTGGCGCGCGTCGAGCCGGGCATCGTCCTCGATCGCCTGCGCGAGGCCGCCGAGCTTCATCACCTGACCTACGCCCCAGACCCCGCCACGCATAGCCGCTGCACGCTGGGCGGCATGATCGGCAACAACAGTTGCGGAATCCACGGGCTGCTCGGCGGCAAGGTGGCCGACAATGTCGAGTCCCTCGACATCGTTCTCTACGACGGCACTCGCATGACCGTCGGCCGCACAGGCCCGGAACAGCTCGAAGCCGCGATCCGCGCCGGTGGCCGGGCCGGGCAGATTTACGCCGGGCTCGCCAGCCTGCGCGACCGCTATGCAAGCCTTATCCGGGAGCGGTTTCCGCGCATTCCCCGCCGCGTCTCCGGCTACAACCTGGATGAATTGCTCGACGAGAACGGCTTCAACGTGGCCCGCGCGCTGGTGGGGAGCGAAGGTACCTGCGCCACTGTCGTCTCTGCTACGCTCAACCTGACCGCCAGCCCGCCCTTTCGCGTGCTCATCGCTCTGGCCTTCGACGACGCTTTTCTCGCCGCCGACGCCGTGCCGTTCGCGCTGGAGCACGCGCCCATCGGTTTGGAGGGCTTCGATGGCATGCTGGTCGATTTCATGCGCCGCAAGCGTCTCGCCGTCGACGACGTTGCTCTGCTCCCGCCCGGCGGCGGCTTTCTGCTGGTCGAGATGGGCGCATGGGATGCCACCGAAGCACAGGCCAAGGCCGAAGCCCTGATTCGCGCTGCGCAAGCCTGGCCTCATCCCCCGTCGGCCCGCACATACTCGCCCGCAGAAGCCGCTCGCGTCTGGCACGTCCGCGAGTCCGCGCTAGGCGCCATGGTCTTTGTTCCCGGTGAGCCTGACCGCTTCGAAGGCTGGGAAGACGCTGCTGTCCCGCCCGCTCAACTAGGCGCCTATCTCCGCGGCATCTCCGCCCTGATGGCCGAATACGGATACCGCAGCCCGCTCTACGGCCATTATGGCCAGGGCTGCGTGCACATGCGCGTCAACTTCGACTTCCGCAGCGTGGAAGGCCTGCGCCGCTACCGCGAGTTCATCGAGCGCGCCGCCGATCTGGTACTCAGCTTCGGCGGATCGCTCAGCGGCGAACACGGCGACGGCCAGTCGCGCGCCGCGCTGTTGCCCAAAATGTTCGGCCCGGAGTTGATGGGCGCCTTTCGCGAGTTCAAGGCCCTGTGGGATCCGGACAATCGCATGAATCCCGGCAAGCTGGTGGATGCGGTCCGCGTCTACGACCCCCTGGAAAACCTCCGCCACGGCCTGTTGACCACCCACAGCTCTCCTCCAAAAGTGCAGAGAGCGGAGCTCGCTTTCGCCGCCGATGGCGGCTCGCTGGAGCGCGCCACCGAGCGCTGCGTCGGCGTGGGCGCCTGCCGCAAGGCCGAAGGCGGCGTCATGTGACCCAGCTTCCGCGCCACCGGCGATGAGCGGCACTCCACCCGGGGCCGCGCGCGCCTGCTTTGGGAGATGCTGGCTGGCGTACTGCGCGATGAAGGCTTTCAAAGCCAGGCCGTCCACGAGGCTCTCGACTTTTGCCTCAGTTGCAAGGCCTGCAAGTCCGAGTGCCCGGTGCAGGTGGATGTGGCTGCGTACAAGTCGGAGTTTCTGTTCCAGCGGTACAAGGGCCGCCTTCATCCCCTGCGCCACTACCTTTTCGGCTTTGCCGACCGGTTGGCGCGCTGGGGTTCGCTCACCCCCGCCCTGACCAACGTGCTGCTCACCGGCCCCGTCACCGGCCCGCTCATCAAGCGAATCGCCGGAGTAGCGCAAGAGCGCCAGTTCCCACGGCTAGCGGTGCGGAGCTATCAAAAGGGAAGAGTCCCAGCGGCAGGGCCCGAATGGCGGTTGGCCGCACCGCAGGTGCTTCTCTGGCCGGATACCTGGAACAACTACTACCACCCGCAAGCCCTCGCCGCCGCCGAATCGGTCCTCGCACAGGCAGGCTTCCGGGTAGAAACCCCGCGGGGACACATCTGCTGCGGCCGCCCGCTCTACGACTTCGGCCTGCTTGGCGCTGCCCGCCGCTATCTGGCCAAAGTCCTCGACCGCATGGCTCCCCAAATCGATGCGGGTCTACCCTTCATCTTTCTGGAGCCAAGTTGCGCCAGCGTCTTCAAGGACGAGCTGCTCGAACTCTTTCCAAACGACCAGCGCGCGCAACGCCTGAGCCGGCAGGTCTGGCTGCTGGCCGACTGGCTGGCCGCCAAGGCCCCGGAGTGGGCCACTGGCCGGCTCCAGGGCGCGCGTGTTCTGCTCCACGGCCACTGCCACCACAAGGCGGTCTTCCGCGGTCCGGCCAGCGAGATCGCGCTGCTCCGCCAGGCCGGGGCCGCCGTCGAGCCCATCCAGGCAGGCTGCTGCGGCATGGCTGGCCCCTTCGGGTTCGAAGCGGACAAGTTCGTAGTTTCCAAGGCCATCGCAAATGACGGCCTGTTGCCGGCCGTCCAGAGGGCCGGCCCAACTACGCTCATCGTCGCCGACGGCTTCAGTTGCCGCGAACAGATCGCCCAGTTGGGTCGCCGCAAGGCCATGCACTTCGCCGAGGTGCTGAATCGAGGCTGCGATTGCGCTAAGTGACAGGGTTTCAGGTCAATTCTCGACCCAAGAATGAACAGATGTCCGTATTGTGAATTGTCGACGACGGGCGGAGAATTCAATCGGCACGCGCCGGGAATTTGCTGTATTGTGTTGAGGGGGAGTCGCTTAGCTGGTTCCATTGGAGGCCTTTGCAACTCCGCTTGCGGAAACTGCGTCCAATCGGTTAGGACGCGGCGGAGGCTCGCCCCGATTCGAGGGTGGGTGCCGGGCCTTGAACTGAGGGTTGTTTTGGAGATCAGCTATTCTGGCTTTGGACGCGGCAATGGGATCGCGATTTGCGGCACGGTAGGCAATTTTGATAGGCTCAGGCATTCTTCAGGTTGAGCAGAGGGAGACGATTCGTCATGGCAGAGGACAACAAGGTAAATCAATTGGGGTGGTTTTTGGCGGGGCTGGGTGTGGGTGCCCTGGTGGGGATTCTGTATGCCCCCAAGAGTGGTCGTGAGACCCGCGAAAAGATCGCAAGCGGAGCCCGCGAGGGAACGGAGTACCTGCGCGTCCGCTCGCAGCAGGTTGCTGAGAAGGTAGGCACCCTGGTGGACAAAGGCAAGGAGCAGGCAGGCGAATTCGTCGATCGCGGCCGGGCGCAGTGGGAAGAGTTTGTGGAGCGAGGCAAGAACCTCGTCAACGACCAGACCACCAGGGTGACCGCGGCCGTCGATGCGGGACGCGAGGCCTATAGGACCACCGTCGGCCCCGTCGATCCAGACCACGTCTGAGCGGCCATTTACCCCGGATTCCATTCCGGCGCGGCCTCATTCTGTTCAATCGTACGCTCCGGAGTTGAGCGCGCGAGTGACCGAATTCGGTGTGCGCAGGCCCCGGGCAACCGGCTCCAATCTGCCCTGGGAGCGCACTAACAGCGTTGTTGGAAGTCCGCAGAAGACCTGCGCGAGATTGTTCCGATGCCAAAGTTGGACAATGAAACCGTCGAGTTAGTCTGTATCGCCGTCACGACGCTGGCTGTGCTGCTGCAGGCGATCGTTCTGTCGGCAATCTATCTGGCCCTGCGCAAGGCAATCGGTTCCCTGCGCAGTGAGGTCGAGGATCTGCGTTCCTCGCTGATGCCGGTAGCCAACAATGCGCGGGATGCCATTGTAGAAGCGCGGGCGCTCATCGACAACACGCGGCGTCTCTTTGTTCGCGTGGCTCCAAAGGCCGAAACGACTGCCAGCGACGTGGCAAGGGTGGCGCGCGGGTTGCGCGAGCAAACCGAGGAACTGGAATTGGCAGCCCAGGAGACTCTTGCGCGAGTGCGCTTCCAGGCCAGCCGGATGGACGCTATGACCACCAGCGGTTTGGATGCCGTCGATCGGGCCGGCAGCTATGTGGCCGTGACCGTCGGCAAGCCGGTAAGGCAACTTGCCGGGTTGGTGGCGGCAGCCAGAGCGATCGTCGGATCGCTGCGCGGGCCCGTGCGCGAACCCCGGCACGCACGCTTTTCCGGCGACGAGGATACATTCGTCTAACAGAAAGCGTTCGAGTCTCGGGGCCGGATTGCCTCATCGATAGCAGCGCGCTGGCTGTGCCGCCGCCTCGCCCTTGCAACCGATCTCTGCTGAGAGCGGCCGTACCGGCGGCGTCAAGCGCGCGTCGTATATCATAAGAGACGTTGCGGCCCCTGATTCCTGGGGGCAATGCGGGCTTTGGAAACGCGAGTATGCCACCACAGTGCAAGCGGTGAGGCTGCACGCGAAGATCAAGTCCTTGCAGGGCGTTCGGGACGAAGAGGCTCTGCGAAGCGGAGGGATGGGTGAGCGGTTGATACCGGCGGTCTTGAAAACCGTTGTGCCTGAAAGGGTACCGGGGGTTCGAATCCCTCTCCCTCCGCCAAGACACCTTCCAAGAACATCCAAAGACATCCAATAAAACAGTCATAACCACAGAAAATAATGGGGTTATTGTGTTTCTATTTCCTGCGGCGTACTATAGAAGCCGAGCCCGTCGGGGGGGTACTCTTGCCGGTATTTTGTTTTGGAGAGGGGGGTATTTCCCAGAACGGGGGGTATTTCTGATCGAGAGCCTTCCAGCAGCGGGGGTATTTTCGGCTAGAACGCTGTTTTTGTTGGGGGTACTCACCAGAGAGCCGGGGGGTATTTTGGAGAATCTATGGCACTCACAGGCACGGAAGTTCGCAAATCCAAGTCTTCAGATACACCTTATCGGTTGAGCGACGGAGGAAGTCTTTACCTCTGGGTCACTCCATCTGGCGGCAAACTCTGGCGCTGGGCCTACACGTTCGGCGGCAAAGAATAAGCTCATGTCATTCGGCAAATATCCCGACGTTTCTCTCGTTCTTGCCCGCGAGCGTCATGCCGAAGCGCGCAAACTCCTGGCTACGGGTGTTGATCCAATGGCCGAGCGTAAAGCCGTCACGACCGCAGAAAAGGCAGCCGAAGAAAGTTCATTCCAGAGCATCGCCAACCTCTGGCTTGATCACTGGCAGTACGGGAAGAGCCGGCGCCACGTGGACTACGTAAAGCGTCGCATTGCGATGGACATTCTTCCCTGCCTTGGAACTCGTCCGATTAGAGAAATCGAAGCACCTGAGTTGGTAGCGATGACAAAGGCCATAGAGGATCGTGGAGCACTTGACATTGCCAAAAGATCCCTCGAAACCGTTGGCCAGATCTTCCGGTACAGCGTTGCTCACGGATACTCGAAGCGCAACCCGGCTGCTGAGATTCGCCCCAGCGACATCCTCAAGACCACGCGCAAGGTGAACTATGCCCGCGTGGATACCAAAGAGCTTCCGGCGCTGCTGCGGAACATCGAGGTTTACAAGGGAACGCACGTAACCCGATTGGCCATGAAGCTCATCTCCCTTACCTTCGTGCGCACCAGCGAACTGATTGGAGCCAAGTGGACAGAATTCGATCTGGAGGCCGCGCGTTGGGACATCCCAGCGGTGCGAATGAAGATGCGCACCCCGCATATTGCTCCTCTGTCCAGACAGGCCTTGGAAGTCCTCGATACTCTGCGCACACTCACAGGGCAGAGTGAATGGCTCTTCCCAGGCGACCGAAACGCCAACAAGCCAATGAGCAACAATACAATCCTGAAGGCATTGGAACGCATGGGCTACAAAGGGCGCATGACCGGTCACGGCTTCCGTGGTCTGGCGTCCACGATCCTGCATGAGCAGGGCTACGCGCATGACCATATCGAGTTGCAGCTTGCACACGCGCCCCGGAACGCTGTAAGCGCCGCCTACAACCACGCCCTCTACCTGGAGCCACGCGCCAAGATGATGCAGGACTGGGCAGATTTTCTGGAACGGACCCAGCGCGGCGGCAAGGTATTGCCCTTCCGTGGAACTGCGGCATAGCCTGTCGATCAACTCGGCTGGCAGAGTGTCAGGCATACGTGGCAATTCAATCTCGGACTGCCACGCTGGAATCACTTTCCGGCATCATCTTGACGACAGAGCATTCGCACCAGTTCTCTCGCTTCGAATTTCCCGACTGATTGTAATTTGGCGTGCAATCCACTCCTCTATTTCTGTTTCGATCCAGCCGACGGCCCTGGCCCCAAGCGACACGGGCCTTGGGAACCTTCCTTCAGTGACGCGCAGATAAACGGTACTTCGCGACAGGCCGGTGCGATCCAACACGTTTGGCAATCTCAGAATCTTCTCGGGCATCCTCTTACCTCCAGCTCCGCAAGTCATCGATCATTGCTACTGCAATGTACATCGCTCATAGTGTGCCATAATCGCCTCCGGTAAGCAAATTGGCTATCGGATAAAATTGTGGGAGAG
>Ga0187851_10000443_pt1 | contig 43170 bp, 36 predicted proteins | sample June2016WEW_6_10_FD_132997 | JGI IMG/M metagenome (GOLD analysis project Ga0187851, IMG submission 132997) | Peatland microbial communities from SPRUCE experiment site at the Marcell Experimental Forest, Minnesota, USA - June2016WEW_6_10 | ecosystem: Environmental > Terrestrial > Soil >...
CAGGTGCTCCAGGAGGATGGATTCGTGGCGTGCGTGGGCACCCTCGCCTACCGCGCCCATGCCGTCAAGAGTGGGAATGCCCAGCGCCGAGGTGAAGTTGCCGTCGGATGCGCCGCCGGTGGAGGCCTCAGCCAGCTTGATGCCCAGTTCAGCGGCAAGCTCTCTGGCCTGACGGTAGAGGCGTACGGTGGAGCGAGTGCGCTCCATGGGCGGACGGTTAATGCCACCGATTACGGACAGCGTGCAGTTTTTGTTGACCGGCTTGAGCGCGGCAAACTTGCGCTCGATGCGCGGGCCCTCGGCCTTGCGGGCAATGCGGACGTCTACCTCTGCCCACGCGTTGGCGGGAATCACATTGCTTTTGGTACCGCCGCCGATCACGCCAACGCTCACCGTGAGGCCGCGCTTGAGATCGGTCCAGCCGCTCACTGTTTCGATGACGCGAGCCAGCTCGCGAATGGCATTCGCTCCTTTTTCAAAGTCCACACCGGCGTGAGCGGCTACGCCGGTTACATCGATGTGCCAGTTGCTGGTTCCTTTTCGGGCGGTTTTGTAAGCGAGTCCCTGCGCTGGTTCCAACACATACACTGCACCGCACTTGGCTGCCAGCCGCTCGGTGATGGGTCTTGAAGTCGGACTGCCCACTTCCTCGTCGCCGGTTAGTAACAGCACGATTTCGTGATTCAGCAGATCCGCCTCTGAGAGCATTTCGATAGCGGTGAAGGCCGTGGCCACGCCGGCCTTCATATCCAGTACGCCTGGACCCCACAGCCGCCCATCGCTCACGCGGCAGGGCATGGTTTTGAGAGTACCGAGAGGCCAGACCGTATCGAGGTGGCCGAGGAGCAGGGTCGGCTTTGCCGATTTGGTTTTGGGACCGAATCGCGTCTCGAGCACATCGCCGAATCCGCGCTGGCGGTAAATTTTTACACGCCCTCCCAAAGCACTCGCGTGCGCGGCGGCTATCGCCACGCAGGCATCGACGGCGGATTTGTCGCCGGAGGGCGACTCCTGCAGCACCAGTTGCCGGATGAGGTCGAGCAATGCGGGCTGCTTCCGCCGGGCTCCGGCCAGCAGGGCCCTCATGGGGATGGGAAGATCGAGGACAACAGGCATCCGAAAACCTTTCTATGATGTTTCTGAACGGGCCCAGCCGGAGATTTTTAGATTCTACAACGATCGATGGGGAGGCAGGACGGCAACCCCATGTGGCACAATGGGCGCGCCGGGTTTTCGCCGGCAAACAGCCCACCGTAATCGGCGGGCGGCATTGAAGATTGGGGAAGGAAATCATGCAACGCAGAGATTTGTTGAAGATGACGAGCGCTGGACTTGCCGCGGCAGCGGCACCGGCTACGGCCGCTGCGCTGAATGCCCGAGGTGGCACAGGCCAGGAGCTCTCTGGCCAGGGCATCGCAGGATTCAACGTACGCCAGTTCGGGGCAAAGGGCGACGGAGCGAACATTGACTCGTCCGCCATCAATCGTGCAATTGACGCGGCTGCTGCCGCTGGCGGCGGCACGGTGATCTTCCCTGCCGGGGTCTACCTGAGCTACTCCATCCGGCTGAAGAGTAAAGTGGGCCTCTACCTGGACCATGGAGCTCAAATCCTGGCTGCACCCACGTCAAGCACAGCATCCGGCGGTTATGACCTAGCCGAGCCGCAAGGCGCGTGGGAACCCTACCAGGACTACGGGCACAACCATTGGCACAACTCGCTGATCTGGGGCGAGGACCTTGAAGGCGTTTCCATTACCGGTCCTGGACTGATCTGGGGGAAGGGCTTGAACCACGGTTGGGAGAATGAAGCGGACCAGGCCGCCGCCACCCAATCCGGCGCAGGCAACAAATCCATCGCGCTTAAGAACTGCCGCAACGTTCTGCTGCGCGACTTCAGAATTCTGGAAGGCGGGTGGTTCGGCATCCTGGCCACCGGAGTGGACAACCTCACGGTCGACAACCTGCTCATCGATACCAATCGCGACGGAATGGATATCGATTGCTGCCGCAATGTGCGCATCTCCAATTGCACCGTGAACTCGCCCTGGGACGACGGCATCTGCCCCAAGAGTTCGTATGCACTGGGTTATGCGCGGGCCACTGAGAACCTCACGATTACTAACTGCTACGTCACCGGAGGGTTCGCTCTCGGCTCGGTTCTGGACGGCACATGGAAGCGGTCGGATAACAGGGGCTCGACGACCACCGGCCGCATCAAATTGGGGACGGAATCAAACGGCGGCTTTCGCAACATCACCATTTCCAACTGCGTTTTCGAAAGCTGCCAGGGCTTTGCGCTGGAGACAGAAGACGGCGCGCTCGTGGAGGACATTACCTTCACCGGCATCACCATGCGCGACATTCGCAGCGCCCCGCTGTTTCTGCGCCTGGGAACGCGGATGAGAGGCCCTCTCGATGCAAAACCCGGAGTGATGCGGCGCGTGATTCTGAGCAATATCGTCAGTTCCGGCGCTTCCCAGTTGCCTTCCATCCTCAGTGGCGTTCCCGGCCATCCGATTGAGGATGTCAAGATCAGCGACGTCTATCTCGAACAGGCTGGCGGCGGCACAGCGGAAATGGCAGCGCTCGAACCCGAGGAACACGAAGCCGACTATCCCGAACCTTCGATGTTCGGCCGCCTGCCGGCCACGGGCTTTTTTCTGCGCCACGTGCGCAACCTGGAGATGAGCAACGTTGAAATTGCAACCCGAGACGCCGATGCCCGCGCTGCCTTTTGGCTGAAAGATGTGGTGGGAGCGGATTTCTTTCGCGCGCGCATACCCGAGGGAACGGCGCCGGCATTCGATCTGAGGCAGGTGAGGGAGTTCCGCAGCTTCGGCAGTCGCCAACTTGCCGATCTGACTTTGGAAAACGTGGAACAGCGCAAGATTTAAAGAGAACTCTGATTCTGAGGTGCCAGACGGTCGTGCTGTTTATAGTGGCCGGATGTTATCGAACGCCTTTTTACGCCGCTGATTGCCAACCCGGTGGTCTAGTTGGAGCAGAGTGTGGCCAAAATGCCACAGTGCGAAGTTGCATTTTCGCAGCTACTCTATCCACTGCACCTAGTTTTTGGGATTTTGGAGAGCAAGATTTGGCCGATCCTGCACACCTGGAACAGACGATTGTCGCACCGCTGGAGTTTGCGGGGATCGGACTTCATTCCGGCGCGCCGGTGACCATGCGGCTGCTGCCCGCTCCGGCGGGATCGGGCATCGTCTTCCGCCGGACAGATCTCGACAATTTTGAGATTCCCGCCATCGGCCGCAATGTGGCTAAAGTTAGCTATGCCACCAGCTTGATGCGGCAAGGCGTGCTTATTCAGACCACCGAACACCTCCTCTCGGCGCTCATCGGCATGGGCGTTGACAACGTGATTGTGGAGCTGGATAACCTGGAACTACCCATTCTGGATGGCAGCGCCCAGCCGTATGTGGAGGCCTTTCGGCGCTCCGGCATCCGCACGCAACGGCGGCGGCGCGAGACTGTTCGGGTCCTGCATCCCGTGGAGGTGCGCGAGGGGAACAAGTTCATCGGCATCTATCCGGGAACCGGATACAACATTCGCTATAGCATTGATTTCCCAGCCCCTATCGGCCACCAGAGCGCCAGCGTAGACCTGGCCGCCGAGACCTACGGCACGGAGATTGCGCCGGCTCGAACCTTTGGCTACAAGGCCGACGAGCAGCGGCTGCGCGATATGGGGCTCATCCGAGGCGCCAATTTGGAAAATGCCATCATCCTGGGAGCCGGAGGGCCAGAGAACGGCCCGCTGCGCTTTGCCGACGAGTATGTGAGGCACAAAGTGCTCGACCTTATCGGTGACCTGGCCCTGGCTGGGCGACGTATTGAAGGCCAGGTGGTGGCAGAGCGCGCAGGCCACGCCATGCATACCGCTCTGGTCTCCCGCCTGCTCAAAGACCGTTCGGCCTGGGAACTGGCCCATGTGCCGGTTGCCAAACCTTCGCCCAAGGAGGCTTCCGTTGCGAGTCTGCCTGTAAATCCCCTTTCGAGTCTTACCTTTACGCGTGCCTAAAGCTCCATTAACTGCCAGATTCGCGAACCTCTGCGGACTCGGATTACTTAAAAGCAATTCCCACCTTTTGCGCCGCATTTGAACATGGCAAATCCTGACCCAAAAGTACCATTGACCCTAAATTGGAGTTACTTTAAGTTACTTAGGTATCCTCATTTAGGGTACCTGACTCTCGAGTACGACATTGCAAAAACCGGCTAGTTGACGTGGAGCTTTAAAAACAGCTGCCCTTTGCCGGTTTAAGGAGAACTGATGATTTACGTTGTGTTCCCTATCGCCGTGATTGCAGTAGCGGCGCTTTATCTTGCGCATTTAAGGGCTGCTGCGCGCCGCCGGAATGCCCAGTCATGGGAGTCGCTCGTGGCCCAGTTGCGGCTGGACTGGACACCCCGCGAGCTGAACGATTGTACCCAAGGGAGCGAAAGAATCAGCGCCACGCCCGAAGTTGCCTGGCAGCGCATCAAAGGTCCCAAAGGCCTTTGCGTGATGTACCAGAATGCACGGGTGATGATGGAGATGGCCGACTATGCGGCGCGGAACAGCGAATCAGTTGATCGCGAGCTTCTTGAAACCTTGCGCAGCGACGCCATGCAAATCCGGGTTTATGTTGCTATCGCCCTCGGGCAGTATGCCTTCAGGCAGCTGAATGAGAGCATCTGCGTAAATGCTTACCGCGCAGCATCAATGTACGTGGAGATGGAAGATCGGATGACCGAACTGCTGCAGGGTCATGCAGCCGGCCTGGTTCCAGACTTCTCCGCGGCAATGTAATTTAGGTTTCCTCCACCAAACTAAAGCCCGGCCATGGGAATGCAGAGGAACCATGGTAGAAAAAAGGCGGGCTTAGTCTCATGCGCAAATCACTTCCGGGCTTGGCCTCCGCCAAGCCCGGCTTTTTTTGTTGTGGGGGACTCAAAGTGGGGTGGCACGGTTCCAATACCCCGTGCCATTGCTCTGATTCATGCAAATAAAATGCACATGGGCGTAGCCGCCGCATAGCTCTTGCACTCTCCGGCAAGCACTCCGGTCTCGGGGTTGCGCACAAAGACGCTCAACAGGCTTGAGGTCTGGTTGGCTACCAGCATCCAGCGCTCTGTGGGGTCGAGCGTGAAGTTGCGCGGGATCTTGCCGCCGCAATTGCTGCGGCCAATGGGAGTCAGGGCGCCAGATTTCGGGTCAGCAGAAAAACTATAAATGAAATCGTTGAAGCGATTGGCGAAATAGACCGATTTTCCATCGCGCGAAATCACTGTGTCGCAGGCGGCTGTGGGGCCGTGGTAATCCGCCGGAAGCAGGTCGATGGTTTTGACCAGGGTCAGGCTGCCATCTTTCTTGTTCCACTCCAGAATGTCCACCGTCGAGACCAGCTCGTTGATGGAGTAGGCGGTGTGGCCATTGGGGTGAAAGTGCAGCGTGCGCGGGCCTGCGCCGGGCTTGGAGTGATAGGTTCCGGCCGGGGTCAGCATGGCTGAGTTCACGTCGAGTGTGTATATGTGGATGCAGTCGCCGCCCAGGTCGTTGATGTAGGCGAAGCGGTTGTCGGGCGAGTAGGAAGCAAAGTGGGCGTGGGCGGTTGGCTGGCGTTCCACGTTAGGGCCGTGAACGGTATAGTGCTCGCTCCACGCCATGGGGCCTAGACGGCCCTCGTCGACTGGGAAACTGGCCGCGCTTCCGCCCGTGTAATCTGCGGAGATGAGCACTTTGCCGGTGTGGTCGAGGGCCAGGTGGCAGGTGCCCGTGCCGGCTGAGTTCCGGGTGGTTAGCGGATGCAGTTCCCCGTTTTGGACACGAAAGCTGGCCACTCCGCCAGTTGGTTTGCCGTCGAACGATTCCACCTCAGATGTAGCGAAAAGGTATTTGTGGTCGCGGGAGAAGGTGATCCAGGCAACCTTGGCCAGATGGGCGGCGACTCCAGCCGCGGTCAGTTCGCCGGTAGCCGGGTCCCAATCGTAGGCGAGAATTCCGTCTGGCGTGCCGGAGGCTACAAAGACGCGCTGGCGACGGGTTGCAGCGAACGAGGGTAATGAGGCGGCGAGCGTGGCGGCGGATGCGGAGACGAGAAAGCTTCTGCGGGTCAGGTTTTTCATGGCAGAAAGATTGTCGCCGATGGGGTGGGGATTACGCCAGTGGCACGTCTTTCCGAAGATGGAAACAGTGCAGTCTCCGAATAGGCGATCATACGGGAGTTGAGCATCTCCTTTTGTCTTCAACCGAGCGTTGCGGGGCGTATGGCATTTTAGACACCCGCAATATGCTGAAAGAAATATGACGATGTGAGAATCATGACAGTGCCGAGAGTCCAGTACACGCGCTGCTGCATGAAGCGCTTCAAATACGGCCCTCTGCGATTTACACATATACCGGAAATCCAAGTCGCCAGCCCGAGAATGAAAATAAAGCTTGCCATTATGCTGAGAGGCCTTGCAAATGGATCAATTCCCACCGTTGAGTGATATTGCGGCATCATGTGAAAGTGCCACAGACAGTAAGCGCACCAAGAAGCCACGAGATACGCAAAACCAACTCGCAGTAGTGCGTTTAGACGTGAACCATAGCCCCACCAAATCAGATAGACCGCAGCAACTGATGCAATTAACGCTATCCACGTACATATTCGCTCGTCTTGCAGCCTCGACAGAAAGGCGGACAAAAGGAGCAGGGTAACGGCCAAGCCGAGCACCCAATTACATTGCGAAAGCGTGGGTCTAGAAAGATTCATTGATCCTCCGACTGTCCAGCATACGACATGCAGCTTTGCTGTTGGCTTATCACCGGCAAACCAAAAACTGCACCATGACCGAAAGGTTCGCATGTGTGCCACACTCCCCGACCACTCAATCTTCTACACTGAAGCCAAAGCACCAGACAGGGAGAGCGTCGTGTCGCATTTCATCAGCTTCGTACGGATTCCTGCGCTGGCTGTCCGCCAGTACATTCGGCCGCTCGCACCGCTGGGAGTTCTGGACGAGGACCGGCTGCGCATGCGCGTCTGGCCCAACGATATCGACATCAACCTGCACATGAACAATGCGCGCTACCTGAGCCAAATGGATTATGCACGCACTCACCTGCTGGCCCGCACACGGCTGCTGGAGCACATCATCCGCCTGCGCTGGCAACCCCTGGTGGGAGCGGCGTGGGTTACATACCGGCGGTCCCTGCCGCTGTTTTCAATCTTCGAGCTCAGTTCCCGGCTGGTTTGCTGGGACGAGCGGTGGTTTTATATCGAGCAGACCTTTACGGGCCGCGATGGCCTGGCCGCGGTGGGGTGGGTGAAGGGAATGCTGCGCGATGCGCGAGGAAGCGTGGAACCACAAAAGGTGATTAAAGGCGTGGCGCCCGGGGCTCGGAGTCCGGCAATGCCGGAATCGATCGCCGCGTGGAACGAGATCACCCGCGATGTGCTGGCAGGCGGGTAGCTGCCCGCCTGCCAGCACGCTTTGCCCTCCTTTCTATTGCAGGCTGAAGATCACGTTGACCGTGGTCTCAACTTCAGTGGGCTGGCCATCGAGAAGATAGGGCCGGTAGCGCCAGGTCCTGACGGCATCAAACGCTGCCTGCCGGAGCATGGGCGGACCGCTGACCACGTGAAGATTCTCGATGGCGCCGGCCTTGGAGATGATGGCCTCAAGCACCACGGTACCTTCAGTCCGGGTCGCCTTTGCAAGCACCGGATATGGAGGAGCCGTCTTGAAAAGTAATAGGCCTTCCAAGACTCTCGTGGAGATGCGCATCGGACCTGTGGGCTCCGGACGGACGACGGGCGGCACGTAGGGGCCGGGAGTTGCGGTCCCGATGCCACCGGGAACGGTGGGACCCAAGTCAGGGCCAGGAATTGAAATGCTCGTATATTCCACCGGGCCGCTGTCTGTGGATATGGAAACGGGAATCACGCGCGGCGCCGCAAACGGATTCGGCAGCGCAGTGGGCGCGGCAGGTGCGGCGTGCGCCGGTTGCCGCGGCTGTTGTTGCGGGCCATGCGGCGGCAAAAGCATGTCCACGAGGTTTGGGATCGTCGGACGCGGTAATGCCTGCGGAAGGATGAGCGGGAACACAACCAGCGCCAGCAGGACGGAACCGTTGAAGGCGAAGGTCGCAAGCATCCAGTTGCGGCTGCGGGTGCGGATTGTGCCGTTGGTTTCGAAGGTGGAGTCTTCAAACATGGCCTGCCTCCCAGACGATCGATTCAGCCGCGCCGGCTGGAAGACAGGATTTTTTGAGGCGCATGGGAGCTTGCCGCTCTCCAGCGCTCAACTCAGCGCGGGGAGCAGGTCCTCAAGGCCATCCGTTCATCCCAATCGGAACCACTGTACTGGTGTAGACACCGGGTGAGATCAAAGTGTTCCTGGAGCGGAGCCGGATTCGCAAAAAAATAGGGCGCCCGCTGCGGCGGACGCCCTGTTTTTCGAACGCGTGATCCTTGTTATTCCGGCAGATTCAGCGTGCCCTTGATCTCAAAGGGCCGCATCAGCACCGGCGCTCCGACATACGGCTGATTGCCTCCGACTGAGATTGCATAGGTGCCTTCGGCGACGATGGGCTCTCCGGCTTCAGTCACCATGCTCAGGTCGCGCGGCTGAAGTTCGAAGTGAAGCTTTTGCGATGCGCCGGCTTCAAGATGCACACGCTGGAAGCCTCGCAGTGCCCGCAGCGGCCTGCCCGGAACGTCAGGGAAGCTGAGATAGAGCTGAGCCACTTCATCGCCGGCGCGCTTGCCTGTGTTGGTCACCATCGCTTCGACCACTACGGGACTGCCCGCTGCCACTGGAGTGGTGGGAACGGTGAGTCCGCTGTAGGCGAAGGTGGTGTAACTCAGGCCGTAGCCAAAGGGATAGAGCGGCGTTCCCGTAAAGTAGCGATAGGTGCGGTCCTTCATGGAGTAGTCGTCGAAGGCAGGCAACTGGCTCACATCTTTGTAAAAGGTTACCGGCAGACGGCCGGCGGGATTGTTGCGGCCGCTGAGAGTTTCAGCCACGGCTGCACCGCCCTCTTCGCCGGGGTACCAAGCATCGAGGATGGCGTTAGCGTGAGCCTTGGCCCAGTTAACTCCGAGGGCGCTGCCGTTGGTGAGAACCACGACCAGAGGCTTGCCGGTTGCGGCTACTGCTTCAAGCAAATCCTGCTCCGGCTTGGGCAGGTCGAGGCTGGTGCGGTCGCCTCCCTTGAAGCCGGGCTCGGTCACAGGCATCTCTTCGCCTTCGAGCTCGCTGGTGATGCCCACTACGGCGACTACCACGTCAGCGTCTTTGGCGGCGGCAACAGCCTCAGGCCGCGGTTTCAGGTCAGCCTTCGACATGAGCACGCGCAGCACGGCGTGTGGTTTCTCGCCCTGGCCGTACTCAACCAGCAACTTCGCCGGCTTTCCCTTTTCAAGGTGTACGTGGCCGAGCCGGGTCTCTACGCCAACCGAGTCCCAGTCTGTAGCTACTACGTTGCCATCAAGCCAGACTTTGAAGAACCCATCCCCTTGCGCGCCCAAAACATAGTCGCCGCTCTCTTGCGGGTTGATCATCGCTTCCCACTGAATGGACAGCGGCTTGACTCCGGCGACTTCAGTGGGCAACGGAGCTGACGAAGCGTCGATGACCGGCTCAATGCGGGTGGCGAGTAGGGTAGACTTTCCTTTCTCGTCGGTGATGTTCATCAAGCTCTCTTTGGAATAGCTGGCCTTTACTCCCGGCTTTCCGTCGAAGGTCAGCAGCGTGGGGGTAATAGGTGGGGCTTCATTGCCGAGAAACTGTGTGCCGGGCACATAGTTGATGGTGGCTGCGGGAAACTCCGCGCGCAGGCCTTCAAGAACGGAGACGGTGTGTGAGGGAATTCCGGTGTAGTTGCCCAGCAGCACTTTGGTCTGGTCGGCCAGAGGACCGACGACGGCGATCTTGATGCCCGAAGTCTTGAGCGGCAGAACGCCGTCGTTCTTAAGCAGCACCATGGATTCGTTGGCCAGCTTGCGGGCCAGGGCGCGATGCGCCGGGCCGTCGAGCAGGCTCTCATCGATTTTGGAATATGGCACCATCTCCGGTGGGTCGAACAAGCCCAGCTTCATGCGCGCGGTGAAGAGGCGCGTGAGGGCGACGTCGATCTCGCTCTCCTTCAGGAAGCCCTGCTTGACGGCATCCATATAGGGTTTGTAGTCGTGATCGTCTTTCACAATGGTGGTGTAGTCGATGCACTCGTTGTCCATGCCGCGCTGCACGCTGATGGCCGACGACTCAGGCTGGGTAGGCCGGTAGTGGTGGCCGTCAAAGATGTTGATGACCGCGCCACAATCGGAGACCACGTAGCCCTGGAAGGCCCACTTGCCACGCAGCTGATCCTGGAGCAGAAATTCGTTGGCGCAGGCGGGTTCACCGTTGATGCTGTTGTAAGCGCACATGACGGAGCCGGCCTTGGCCTCGGTTACCGTGGCGCGGAAGGCGGGCAGATAAGTATCCACTTCGTCGTGCTTGCTGACCTTCACGTCCATCCTGTGGCGCTCGGGCTCAGGACCGCTGTGAACGGCATAGTGCTTGGGAGTGGAGATGACGCGGTAGTAATGCGAATCGTCTCCCTGCATGCCGGTAACAAAGGCTACGCCCATGCGCGCAGTCAAGTAGGGATCTTCGCCGTAAGTCTCCTGGCCGCGGCCCCAGCGGGGATCGCGGAAGATGTTGATGTTGGGTGCCCAGAAGTCGAGGCCTTCAAAGATGTTGCTGTGGCCGGCGCGCACCGCCTGCACATGCTTGATGCGGCCCTCTTCGCCGATGGCAGTCGCCATTTTGTGGATGGCCGGGGCATCGAAGGTGGCGGCGAGGCCGATGGGTTCAGGAAATTCGGTTGTCCCGTCGCGCATAACACCGTGAAGCGACTCGCTCCACCAGTCGTAGGCGGGCACGTTGAGCCGGGGAATGGCCCGCGCCTGATTTACCAGTTGCGTGACCTTCTCCTCCAGCTTCATGCGGCTGACCAGGTCGGCAGCGCGCTGCTCCGGCGACAGGCTGGGGTTCAAATACGCGGGCGTCGAAGCGTTCTGCGCTCCAGCCATCCAAAATCCTGGGCAAACGGCCAACCCTGCCGCTACCAACCAAATTCCGAGTCTCTTCATTTCATTCCTCACAGGCAGGGGAAAATAGCTCAAAAACCTTAGCGCGCGAAAAATTGTTATCCAGCCCCCGGATGCTAACGCTAATGCCCGTGGGAAGGGGCTGTCAAGCAGGGCTGAAAATTGCCTGATTTCCAGTGAAAAATCGCTTTAGCACGAATGGAAACTCTAAGCCTTCAAGGCTCGCGGAAAGGTGCGTTCTGGGCCTCTTACTTTTTTTGAATGCCGGTTGCGCGGCCAGCTGGATGTAACCTTTCTCCTGACTGGCGAGTAAGGGTAGATAGAAAGGAAGGACGGATGGAGAACGGACGGAGCGACGCTCTGGACGAGTTCCGGCAAGGCAGCGTCGATGCCTTCGAGATGCTCTTTCGCCTGCATCAGCGCGCCGTTTACGGATGGATTTTGTGCATCGTCCGCAATCCGGCAACGGCTGAGGAGCTGACCGTCGAGAGCTTCTGGCGCATTTATCGGGCCCACGCACGCTTTCAGCCGGAGATGGGATTCGAAGGATGGGCTCGTCGCATCGCTACCCACGCCGCGCTCGACTGGCTGCGCACTACGCGGCGGGAAACAGAACTGAGGTCCGAGGCTTGTGGCGAATTGGCGGCTCCGGCGAAGGCCGATTCGGCAATGAGTGCCGAAATCGGCGCGAAGATTGCTCTGGCTTTTGAAAGGCTGCCGCCCAAGTTGCGGATTGCGGCGGTTCTGGCCGTGGTGGAGGAGCAGCCGCAAAAAGATGTGGCCGCGGCGCTGGGTATCTCAGTCGCGGCGGTAAAACTGCGCGTGTTTCGCGCGCTTCGATTGCTCAGAAAGGATCTTGAGTCGCGGGGGATAACTCCATGAATGAACCGAATGAGGACGGCTTGAAGAAATTGCTGCGGCGGGTGTTGCCGCGAGTGGAAGGCGAACCGGAGCCGGGCCGCGATCTTTGGCCCGCCATCTTGAAACGGCTGGATGCACAGTCAGCGCCAGCGCCCTGGTTCGATTGGGCTCTGCTTGCCGCACTGGTTGCGCTCGTTGCCTGCTTTCCGGCATCGATCCCTGTATTTCTCTACTACCTGTAACCCGCGGATGTAGATAGTCCGCAAACAACGGAGGACACAATGAATACTCATCCTTATCTTCGCGCTTACCTGGCCGGAATTTTTGTGCCAACGTTTGTGCTGCCGCTGCTGCTGACCGTGTTTATCGTGGCGCGGATTGTGCTCAAAGTGCCGGTACCAATCGAGCAGGCAATGATCTTTCCCATGGCCGTCGTGCCGATGCTCTTCGGGCTGTGGAACATGCTCTGGCTGTGTTCGCACGCGCATACCCATTTGCCCATCGGCCTGCATGGGGCAATCTTGCCGCTGCTCATGATGCCCACCGGAGCCTGCATTGGCAGTTGCCTGGGAGTGCTTTCGTTTGGGGCCAGTGGCGTTACGTGGTTCCAGACTTGCCAGGTGCCTTACGGCTTCATCGCACTCTTACTGCTGGCTGGAATGGCTGTGTATTATCTGGTTTGGAAATATATCGTTGGTTTTTTGAATCGGGTGCTGGGGATTGCTTGAGGAGAACCGTCTATACGCCGGGGAGGAAGAAGTCGTCGAGGCCAGCGCGATGAGCGTGGGCGGCCATCGTGGCTTGAATCTCAAGGGCGAGGGCCAATGCGTTGCGGCCCTGACGGGCGGTGACGCGGGGCTCGCGGCGGGTGCGGACGGAATCGAGGAAGGATTCGATCTCAAGCCGCAAGGGTTCACCAGGCGTGACTTCTGGCTTGGAGAAGCTCAAGCCGGCTTTTGACTCCGCGGGACTGATGAACTGCGCAATCACCGATGGATCGATCTTTGCCATAGCGGCAAACTGCGCAATCATGGCCGGATCGATTTTGCTGAGGTCGATCTTTCCCGACGCGATTCCTTCGGCAATCCCCGGCGGCAGCAAAGCGGCAATCTGCGGGGGCAGCGACGCAACGAGTTCAGCTTGAGACTTGGCCGCGCCTTCGTCTATTCGAATTACGAGAAGATCCTTGCGCGCGTAGTCGATGGAGACGTACTGGCGGGGCTCAAAGAAGCGCAACTTGCGGACGCGTTCAGTGGAAACGCGGGAGGCGGTGAAGTTGGCCACGCAACCGGATTCGAACTCGACGCGAACGTTGGCGATATCCACCTTGGGCGAGAGAATCGGCAGGCCGACGGCGCGCACTTCTCGCACCGGCGAGGCGGCGAAGGTGAGCACGATATCGAGGTCATGAATCATCAGGTCCAGCACCACGTCCACGTCCAGCGAGCGGGGCGTGAAGATGGAGAGACGGTGAGCCTCAAAGAACATCGGGCGGCGAAGTTGCGGCTGGATGGCGAGCACCGCTGGATTGAAGCGCTCCAGGTGGCCGACTTGCAGGATGCGCTTGCCTTTGTCCGCTCTCTGAATCAGGTCGTCGGCTTCGGCGAGACTTGCGGCAAGAGGCTTCTCGACCAGCAGGTCGAGTCCCGCATCGAGCAGGGCCGAAGCTGACGCGTGATGGTGGACCGTGGGTACGGCGACGCTGGCTGCATCGAGGTGGAGATCGGCGGCCAGCAGTTTGTCTACCGTAGCAAAAACGGGAATCGCATATTTGGCTGCGGCATCGGCGGCTCGGGACGAGTCCGGCTCGACAGCGGCCACGAGGGAAACGCCCAGCCCCGCCGCTTCCAATTCGCGGTAAACGCGGAGATGGTTCTTGCCGAAGGCGCCGTTCCCGGCCACGGCTACGCGCAGAATGGGTTCGTGAGCTATTGTGCTGCCCCTCTTTCAGACCCTTTTCCTTCCACGGCCTTCAGGCAGCGGCTGTAGAGTTCAAGCAGTTGGGCCACATGCTCTTCAGGCTTGGGCGCAGCGGCGCCACTGAAGCCGGTTGAGGGCGCGGCGGGACGGCCTACGCCGGCCGTGGAGGCCACAAACTTGAGCAGATCGAGAGCGATATCTTCATTGCGCCGGACTCCGAGCCCCGCGCTGTTCAATGCATCCATGCTGATATTTCTCCAAAGAGGATGCTAGCAGATTGAGGGTTAGCTTCTCATCTCCAGCCAGCCATCGTGGGCCGGATGGTCCTCGCTCTTCGCGATCTAAACCTGCCGATGAGCGATACAATGTGGGCGAATCGGCATAGGGACGAATTCGGCACTGAATAGGGAGGTTTGCGATGGAGGGGCTGACTTCCCGACGCGAAACCATACGCGCTATCATCGCCCGGCAGGATGTTTCGCGATGTGGCTTCTGGCTGGGCAATCCGGACCAGAATACGTGGCCGCTCCTGCACCGGTATTTCGGAACCCATAGCGAAGAGGAGTTACGTAGGCAGATAGGGGACGATGTCCGCTGGATCTGTCCGCAGTTTTACGCCGATGCCTATCAGGATCCGGAGAGGCGGGCGCTGTTTGACTCAGGGCTGGATCGCGAGAAGCATGGCAGCGTAGGACCTTTGGCCGACTGCACCTCTGCCGGCGAGATCGAGAGCTTCCCCTGGCCCAAACCGGAGTATCTTAACTTCGATTCCTGCCTGAGAGACTTGCGGGAGGCCGGGGATGTTTACCGCCTGAGCGGCTTCTGGACCTGTTACTACCACAATGTCTCCGACCTGTTTGGAATGGAAGAGTACTTCGTCAAGATGCATTCCAACCCGAAGCTGGTTCATGCCGTCACCGATAAAGTTTGCGAGTTCTACTACGAAGCCAATGAGCGCTTTTTCGCGGCTGCCGGCAACTTGATGGACGGGTTCTTCTTTGGAAACGATCTGGGTAGCCAAACCGGGCTGGTCTGCAGTCCCGCGGCCCTTGAGGAGTTTGTCTTTCCCTGGATGCGGCGGTTTGTGCAGCAGGGACACCGGCACAGCTACCAGGTTGTGTTGCATTCCTGCGGTTCGGTCTACAAGGTAATCGACCGCATCATCGAAGCCGGCGTGGACTGCCTGCATCCGTTGCAGGCTTTGGCACGGGACATGAATGCCGAACGTCTGTCCGGCGAGTTCAATGGCCGCATCGCCTACCTTGGCGGGATCGATGCGCAACATCTAATGACCAACTGCACCCCGAACGAGGTATGCGCCGACGTGCATCGCGTGCAGGCTTTGTTGGGACCGCACCTGATCGTCAGCCCCAGCCACGAGGCGATTCTACCCAATGTCCCCATGGAAAACGTGGCAGCCTTGGCCGAGGCGGCAGCTACACGTTAAACGAGTGTCTGTGCCGGGATCGATCTCGGCGATAATCTGAAGTGGATGCGCACTGTCTACATCGGGATGGGCGGGAACCTGCCTAGTTGGGCTGGGCCACCGGAGACCACTCTGGCGACCGCCGCGCTGTGGATTGAATCGATGGGGCGCGTGGTCTGCCGGTCTTCGCTCTACTCAACCGCGCCGGTTGGATTCGCGGATCAGCCGCGGTTCGTCAATGCAGTGGTGGAACTGGAGACGGAGTTGGAAGCGAACGATCTGCTGGAAAGGCTTCTCGGGATCGAGGCTGAATTCGGGCGCAACCGCGAAACGGGATTTGCGAATGGGCCGCGCACGCTGGACCTGGATATTTTGCTATTCGGCAACCAGAAAATCAGCGAGCCGGGGCTGGAGATTCCTCACCCGCACCTGGCCGAGCGCGCCTTCGTTCTCGTGCCTCTAAACGAGATTGCGCCCCACGCCGTCGATCCACGAAGCGGTAAGACCGTGGCACAATTGCTTGAGAGTTTATTCCCCGAGCGTGAAAGCGAAACTCATGCGGTGGTCAAGGTGGAAAGCGATGGTTGGCGCGCTGGCGCTATTGGCAACGCCACTTTGCACGGTAAGACTTAGCGCGCAATCTGCGGCGACATTGACAATGGAAGATAGCAGCGGGGTCGTGCTCGTAGGAGCGGCTGTCAACGATTCGCAGGGAAAGTTGCTGGGACGAACCGGAGCCGATGGGAGGCTGACCATTGCGTGTGCCGTTCCGTGCCGCCTGCGCGTGACTGCTGTGGGATTCTCTGAGCGTACCTTCGAACTGACAGCCGATACGACCATTCGACTTGAGCCGGCCGCAGTCGCGGAAAAGGTAACGGTAACAGCCTATCGCGCTCCGTTGGGTTCGCCGGAGAGCCCGGTGACCACGCGGCTACTGAGCGAGAAAGCTCTCAATACTACGGCTACGATCACACTGGACGATGAGCTGCGGCAGCTTCCCGGCGTGGAGTTGTTTCGGCGGTCGAGTTCTCTGGTTGCAAATCCCACATCGCAAGGGGTCAGTTTGCGCGGATTAGGCTCTACCTCGGCCAGTCGAACTCTGCTTACTGAAGACGATGTGCCGCTCAACGATCCACTGGGCGGATGGATTCACTGGCAGGAAGAGCCGGAGTTGGCTGTGCTGAGCATAGAGCTGATGCGTGGTGGAGCAAGCGACCTGTACGGATCGAGCGCAATCGGCGGGGTGGTGAGCGTGATTCCGGCGCGGCCTACTGCGGATATGTTTGAGCTGCGGTCGAGCTACGGCGGAGAAGAGACTTTTGACGATAGTTTGCTGGGGCAGATGAAGCGCGGGCCGTGGGGAGTGCTGGCAGCGGGCGGAGCGCTGGGGACGGATGGCTATATTCAGGAGGCTCCATCGCAGCGCGGACCGGTGGATCAAGCCAGCAATGTGCACAGCCAGAATGGATTGCTGACGGCCGAGCACGACGGCGGGCCGCTACGGCTTTTCGTGCGTGGCAGCGGCTTCAATGAATTGCGCCACAACGGAACTCCCTACCAGTTCAACAGGACCCAACTCTGGCGCTACGCGGCTGGAGGCGACTGGCAAGGTCCGCACGAAGCTTCACTCGTCACGCGAGTCTACGGCTCAGACGAGCGCTACCGGCAGACTTTTTCGAGCATTTCCAATCTGCCGGATTTTGGCGATCCTGCTTGCTCCTATCGCTGCGGTGAGATTCCTACGCGCTTCTCGTTTGTCCCGAACAATGAACTGGGCGCGGCGGTGCAGTGGAACCAGCCGCTGGGAGCGGGGCTGCTGATCGTGGCCGGAGCTGACGCTCACGATGTGCGCATCTGGGACCAGGAGCAGACCTACGGAAGCTCCCGCGCGCTGACCAATCTGCACGACCACCAGCGGGACTCGGCCGGCTACGCTGAAGCGATGTGGGTGCGCAAGGAATGGACGCTGACTGCGGCGGGACGCGTGGACTGGTTTCAGAATTACGACGGCCGTCAATTGCAGTGGAACGGATCGAACTGGACTCCCGCCCAAAACCAGCCTCCGCAGTTTGGACAGCGCATCTTCGATCCACGCGTCGGCCTCTCGCGGAAACTCTTCGATCATTGGGCGGTTTCGGCATCGGGCTTCCGCGCCTTTCGCTCGCCCACGCCGAATGAACTTTACCGGTCAACGCAGGTGGGCAACGAGCTCACGCTTCCCAATGGATCGCTGTTGAGCGAGCGCGCCACCGGCTGGGAGACTGGCCTGGCTACCGATTGGCGCTGGGGCAGCGTTCGCACCAGCTACTTTCTTACCCAGGTCAATCGGCCCATTTCCGCTGTGACGACTTGTTCCGCGTGTTCGCCCACTCTGCTGATGCGGGAGAACCTCGGGCAGATTGAGAGCCGAGGGGTCTCAGTGGATTACGAACTGACGCCGATGCGCTGGCTGGCGGTCGACGGCGGCTATCAATATGCGCACGCTACCGTAACGAAAAATAATCAGGAGACGACGTTGGTGGGCAACTGGATTCCAGAGGTGGCGCGCAACCTGGTTACGATGAATGTGCGCGCATCTAAACCGGCGCTGGGAACACTCGCTTTGCAGGGACGATTGAGCGGTCGCCAGTTTGACGACGACGCCAACCAATACCTGCTGCATGGATACATCCGTCTGGACGCTTACGCCTCGCACGACTTCGGCAAGCGGTTCCAGTTCTTTGCGGCGGGCGAAAATCTACTCAATCGGCAGATTGAAGACTCCAAGACGCCCACCACAACGCTTGGAATGCCGCGTGAGGCGCGGGTTGGTTTTCTTGTGCGGTTTGGCGAGAAGCGAAAATAGCGGCAGCGCTTGCGGATAGAATCGTTGGGTGAGTACGGAGTTCAAAGTTATTGCAACAACGGATCCGGGAGGGCGCCGTGGGCAGCTTCGCCTGCCTCACCGGACAGTGGAGACGCCGGTCTTTATGCCGGTGGGCACGGCGGGAACGGTGAAGGCCGTTGCCCAGGACGTGCTGGAATCGCTGGGCGCGGAGATTATTCTCGCCAATACCTACCATCTTTATTTGCGCCCCGGCCATGAGGCCATCCAACGCATGGGCGGACTGCATAAGTTCATGAGCTGGCCGCGCGCGATGCTGACCGACTCCGGCGGCTTTCAGGTTTTCAGTTTGAGCGGGCTGCGCAAGGTGAGCGACGAGGGTGTGCGCTTCCGCTCGCACCTGGACGGGAGCAGCCATTTTTTTACTCCCGAGCATTCGATGGACGTGCAGATTGCGCTGGGCGCGGATATTGCGATGGCCTTCGACGAGTGCACTGAATATCCCGCAGATCGGACCAGAGCGCAAGAGAGCCTGCGGCTCACGATGGCCTGGGCGCGGCGGTCGCTCGATCACTTTCGCGCTCACCGCGACGAGGTGGTTTGGCGCGATGAATTGCGGGTGCCCCAGGTCCCGATTTTGGGACCTGGGAATGACGCTGTCGACCTTTCCACCAGCGGCCGCACGCAGAGTTTGTTTGGCATCGTGCAGGGCGGAATGTATCCCGATCTTCGCCGCGAAAGTGCGGAGCGGCTGGTAGAGATGGATTTTGACGGCTACGCGATCGGCGGGCTGAGCGTGGGTGAGCCGCGCGAAATGACGATGGAGATCATCTCCGAAGTTCTGCCGCTGCTGCCCGCCGACAAACCTCGCTACGTGATGGGCGTGGGTTACCCGGACGAGATTGAGCAGTATGCGCGCATGGGCGTGGACATGATGGACTGCGTGCTGCCGACCCGCGCCGCGCGCCACGGACTGCTCTTCACCAGCGAGGGACGGCTGAATATTAAAGGCAAAAATTATGCTGAAGACCAAGGCCCGCCCGACCCGACTTGCAACTGCATGGTTTGCTGCCGATATTCACGCGCCTATTTGCGCCACCTGATGCAGGCAAAAGAAGCGCTTTCAGGAACGCTGAATACGATTCACAATCTGGCTTACTACCTGGGAATCATGGATCGTGTGCGGACGAGCCTTCATCCCGAGGAATGAAGGCTCAGGTTCACACGCCGATGGCCGCACCCAGCATTTGTTTCAGGGCCTGCACATACTCTGTCAGCGCCTCGCGGCCGGCTTCGGTCATGCGATAAAGAGTTTGCGGCTTGCGCTGAACAAACTTCTTTTCGACAATAACGTAGCCGGCTTCTTCAAGCTTCTGCAGTTGCGCGCCCAGGTTGCCGTCGGTCGAACCGGTCCTTGAGCGTAGCCAGGTAAACTCCGCCTCCTCCACGCCGGAGAGCAGAGAAAGCAGCGCCAGGCGCAACTTCCCGTGGACCACAGGATTGAGCTCCGGCAACTCAGGCATGAGAGACCTCTTGCCCGTTTCTGCCCGCCTTGCGCTTACGCGATTCCGCGATCATTCCATAGAAGCCGAAAACGATCTGGCAGAAGAAAATCGCGATCAGAAACAGGATTCCCGCTTGGCTATCCGAGATAAAGCAGGAGACCGCGCCGGTGGCCCACCAGACAAGGGCGCAGGCAAATTGCATTTTCCACTTGAGGATGATGCTGGAGGTGGCATTGGCGGCGCCGAGCATCGCCCCGATGATGGCTATCGCGATATGCAGATCCATCCTGCCGCTGAAGCCGAGAGACAGCATGATGATAAAGGTGGAAATGCCCATGCCAAGCCAGATAGCCAGCATCGACCGGCCAACGGTCGTCTCAGGGCGCCCGCTCTTGATTCGTGAACCAAAGATACCGGTCAGAATTCCGGCGGCGATCATGGTGACGGGCCATGCCAGGGTGCTGCGGCCCCAGGCGGACCAGGCAATGGCTACATAGTAGGCTAGGCCCCATAGAACAAACGTCCAGCCCCAGCTTTCGGTGGTGCGCCGGCCTTCGGCGATCATGGTTTCAATTAGGCTCAGCCTGTCCTTCAGTTCCTGCTCATCAGCGTTTGTGTTCATCAGAGATTCTCCTTGAAGGTCATTCTTGTTTTCAGAGTGTTCCTTGTTATAGAGTACTCTAATAACTAGAGTATGCATTGTCAAGAACTATTTTGAAGATTTTTAAGGGTGCTCTCTTTCGGCCTTATGCGGGATTTGGCCTAGAAGACATGGAGTCCCAGGAAGTCTCTCTGTGCACTTGACTTGACTGCGCTTCGAAAAGGCCGCTCAACTCCCACATCACACGGACGACTACACCGGCCCAGTCGCCGGGGGTGCGCTGGCGGAAGAGACGTGCAGTGGGGTACCAGGGGGTGGTTTCAACCTCCTGCATCCAGCGCCAGTCGCTCAAATGGGGCAGTAGAATCCAGACCGGTTTGCCGATGGCTCCCGCCAGATGAGCGATACAAGTATCGGTGGTGACGATCAGATCAAGCGTAGACGCGAGCGCCGCCGTTTCAGCCAGGTTTTTGTCGCGGCGCGCACCATCCCAGACAAAAATATCGCCCGGCAAATCGGCCAACTGATCCGCGGCCGTGCCTTTTTGCAGTGAAACCCAGGTGATGCCGCGCAGACGCAGCAAAGGAAGCAGAGTTCTTAGATGCATGGAGCGCTGTGCGTCCGCCTTGTAACGGGGATTGCCCGACCAGGCAAGGCCTATGCGGAGAGGCCGTAGGCCTGGATGTGAAGGCAGCGAATAAGACCAAACGTCTTGAATCTCGGCAAGCTTTTCTGCCGCAAATTCCGGATCGGCGCCCAGGTAAGCCCCCGGTCGGGGAACTGTCTCGATTCTTGTCCCGAAGACGGCAGGCAGACTCAGCAGAGGACATTCAAGATCGAACTCCGGCGGCCTTTCGCCCAGCTGCGCGATCTCCGCTTGATCGCAGCGCACTACGGGCAATGAGCGCATCAGCCGCTCCACAGCTGGCTGCACCTGAAGAATCGGCACGCCGCCGCGTGCCGCCACCAGAGTGGTGTAGCGGCAGAACTGGATGGTATCGCCCAATCCCTGCTCGGCGTAGAGCAGCACGCGGCGGCCTTCGAGCGGTTCGCCCCGCCAGCGCGGCTGCTTGAAGATTCTTGGAGCCCGATGCACTTCGCAAAATCTCCACCGCGCCTCGTACTGCGGCCAACCCCTCTGCCAGTCGCCCAACCGCAAGCGAGTCAGCGCCAGGTTATACACGGCTCCGGCGTGCTGCGGATCGCGCTCGACAGCCGCCTCGTGTGCGCGCAGAGCCTCGTCCATCCGGCCCATATCCAATAAGGAGTTGCCGCGGTTGGAGGTCGACGCCCGGTTGCCCAACCGTTCGGCGCGCTCAAATTTTTCCACGGCCTCGGCAAAGCATCCGTCATTGTGCAGCAGGATGCCGTGCATATTCACAGCTTCAGAATGATCCGGCTGGCGCGCCAGTGCCCAGCGCAGCCATTGCCATGCGCCGGCCAGGTCGCGCTCGGCGGCGCGGAACTGGCACCAGGCGATATGGGTCTCCACTTGAGATGGATTCAACGCGAAGGCCTTGCGCAGATACGTCTCGGCTTCAGCGGGACGGCGGCGTTCGCGCTCGAGCTGCGCCAGGTTTACCCAGCCCGCAATCAGATCGGGACGCAACTCGACGGCTCGCAGCAGTGCTGCCTCGGCTAAGGCCTCGCGCCCCTGCTCCCGCAACAGACTGCCCAGATTCATCCAGGCCGCGGCAAAATCAGGACGCCGCGTCAGCGCCCGGCGATAGCGAGCTTCAGCTTCTTTCAGTCTTCCCATCCTGGCCAACACAAATCCGGCGGCAAAGTCGGCCTCCGGAAGCCGTGACTTCAGAGCCAGCGTCCGGCTGTATTGATCAAGCGCCTCTTCATTGCGGCCCATGCACGCAAAAGCGTTTCCCAGGCCCAGGTGAGCGGCTGCCAGCAACGGCTTTTGATGTATGGCCAGCTCAAACTCCCTGGCCGCTTCTTCCGCGCGCCCGGTCGAGATCTTCAGTTCACCTAGCCCCATCCGCGCCAGCGCGTTTCCGCTGTCCCTGCGAATGGCCTCTTCGTAAGCTCGTTCGGCTTCCTCACCGCGGCCGTCGGCTTTCAATGCCTGGCCCAGCGCGACCCATGCAACCACCATCGCAGGTGCAACGGCGACAGCTGCCTCGGCCATTTTCACAGCTGCCTCGTGTTGCCGGCTGGCTAGCGCCACCAGGCTGATGCCCACCAGCGCATCCGGCCGGCACGGGTTCTGCTCCAGCATCCGCTGATAGCTCAGCACCGCCTCGGTCAACCGCCCGGTCAGCCCATTTGTGCAGCTCTTTTCTCTCGACGGAATCTCCGGCGTATCGACAATCACTGGCCTGCCTCATCGCAGGGATGGTCCCACCTGCGATTTGTACTGCCTGCAACTGGTCAGCCTCTCCGCATGACTTTAATGGGTAATTTCTCAAAGTAAATGAACTCGGGTGCGCATTCGCCGATTTTCAGGTCGGATCAATATTGGGACAGGCTGCGCGGCCACCAGACTTCTTTGGAAGACTGAAGACGACAAAGGGGAGCGCTCGAGCATGCCCCCCTTTTATCGATTCGTATTCAACGCAGATCGGTATCAGTGCGGTAAAATCAACAATCCGGATTCCAGCAGTTTATCTGTCAACCGGTCGAGGGCCTGTGGGAATTTGTATGCAATGGTTCGTACGCTCATCCCCATCATTCCGGCCGTCTCCACCTGCGTGTACTCCTGCAGAACGATCCGGCTCAGCATCTGGCGATCCAGCCATCCTAGCTGGTCAAGACACTTTTCTATGTCGAGGACAAAGATCACGGCATCCTCAAAGGTGCGAACCGGCCGGCTGGAACACCATCCCCGCGCAACCGGATCGCCTAGAATCGACGGCGACCTGCCCACTTGCATTGATGCATATAGATAACGCCGCAACATGTTTTCTGTATGCTTTCTGTAAAATCCCAGGCTCACCACCGGGCAAGCCTCGGGCGTTTTTGCCGGCTGCTTTACTTCTGCCTTTGCTACCGGCTTTTCGTCCCATTTCCTCCCATCTTCCTGCCATCCTTCCTGCGGATAGCTTGCTCCCCAAACCACTGGCAACTGGAGCGCTGTGCTCATCGCGTGCCTCCTGTTGCCTCAACCATCGCCCACACGCTAGTGAGCGGTTTGCGGCCTGGGCGTCCGCGTCGTTTGCGGCTTTCAGGCGTTGGAAATTCGTGCAGTTTGACTTCACACTCCCTGCAATACACGCTTTCTTGATTTTGGGCGCGGTACCAAAGACAACCGCATCCCTCGCAAACCTTCAAATGCACGCGCAATTCCATGATTGTTTCTCCGTATTCGAGTCTTCTCCCGTCGGACTTGCATAGTTCTTGTTGTTCCGCGGGGTGAAGAGAACCAGGTGCGGCAACTCAGGTTTCTCCGGCCCTGATGAAGAATCGCCCTCTGTGTTCTCTCGTTTTGTCTCTTGTTCATGGCGCGCAGATCCTGGAGTGTCCGTACTGGCCAACCCAATACGCCTCTGCCCGGCGCAACGGGACGGGATGGGATAACCGGGAATTGGACCGAAGTCCTCCGATTTCTGTTCATTGGCCGCTGAAGAGGGCAGAATTCCGCCCCGCTCAGCCTCATGGCAATGAAGCAGTTCCCAAAGGATTCCCACAAACCAGTACGAGATTAAGTAAAGCCAATGTAGATATATGATTCTCTTGCGTCAACGTCCCCAGACTGTTTTCTGATTAGGAACTTTCCAATCGAAGTTCAAGCGCTGAGAATGAAGGCAAATCATCCGCGCAAACTTTTCCAACAGAAAACAATGAGACTTCGTCTTCATTGCTGGTGGCGGATTATCCACAGATGAATTTCACTCAGATGCATGAGCACCTCCGCTTGGAACTGCTCCGCAGGATACGGCGGGGAACGCTCAGCGTCTCGCTATTGGCCCGGCAAACCGGCTTTGGCCAATCCCACATCTCCAATTTCCTTCATAACCGGCGTCAGCTTTCGCTGGAGGCCATCGACCGCATCCTCTCCGCCCAGCACCTTGAGGCTGCCGACCTTCTGCCATTCACCCATGAGGCCAGAGACCGGCCGGACGGCGAAGACAGCAGCCTGATCCCTGTCGTTTCCCATGTCACGGCGCTTTTTGAGCCGTATATCCGCCGCACCGTGGTCTTGTCCATGCTCCATTTGCCCGCGGGATTCATTGAGTCGTTGCGCGCGCGCGTCACCAATCCCCGCCGCGCCTGGCAGCGGTTTGTTGCCGTGCGAGTTTCCTCCGCCGACGCCTTGCCGATGGAGCCGCTGGTTCTGCCCGACGCTATTGCGCTGCTTGACCGACACTACAATTCGCTCATGCCCTACCGCCCCAACCGGCCCAACGTTTACGCTGTGCGGCATGGCTCCCACCTGACCCTGCGGTATGTGGATTTTGTCTCCAACCGGCTTGTCCTGCGCCCGCTGAACATCGCCTTTCCCGTGGACCTGATCGAAACAGATCCCGGTGAGACGGTGGGCGACCTGCTCGCAGGCCGCGTAGCGCTGATTCTGAATGAGCCGTGATTGAATTCGCAGCCTAAGTTCAGATCCTGTGGGTCGTATCCGGATTTTCGAAACGCGTGTAGCGCGAAACGAAGTACAAATGCACCGTGCCGGTCGGGCCGTTGCGCTGCTTCGCGATAATGATCTCAGAATCCGCCTTTTCATCCTCAGACATCTCTTCGCTGCGGTTGTAGTAGGCTTCGCGGTGGATGAAGGCCACCACGTCTGCATCCTGCTCAATAGAGCCGGATTCGCGCAGGTCGCTCAGGAACGGGCGCTTGTCTTCGCCCCGGCGCTCGCTGGCGCGGGAGAGCTGCGACAGTGCCACCACAGGCACGTTGAGTTCCTTGGCCAGGGCTTTGAGCCCCCGGGAGATGGCTGAGACCTCCTGGGTGCGGTTCTCGTAGCGCTTGCTGCCGGCAGAGGGCAAGGTGGCCGACATCAGTTGCAGATAATCGATCACGACCAGGTCAAGACCGCCGGCGACCTGCCGCAGCCGTCGCGCTTTGGCGCGCGTTTCAGCCAGCGAGATGCCCGCCGTATCGTCAATGAACAAGCGCGTCTCAACCAGGTCACCAAGCGCTTTCTGGAGCTTGTCGCGGTCCTCGCGGAAGATGGAGCCGGTTTGCAGCTTGCGCTGGTCCACCGGGGCCTGGCTGGCCAGCATGCGGCGCAACAGCGACTCCTTGGTCATCTCCAGGCTGAAGACGGCTACGATCGCCTTGCTGTTGACAGCAGCGTGCTGCGCGATATTGATGGCCAGTGCAGTCTTTCCCATCGACGGCCGGGCGGCGATGATGATCAGCTCGCCTTTTTGCAGGCCGCTGGTCATAGTATCGAGTTCGTAAAAGCCGGTAGCCAGCCCGGTGACCTCGTGGCTGCCCTGGTTATACAAATTGTCAATGGACCCGAAGGAGTTCTGGACGATCTGGTCCAGACTCTGGAAGCCCTGGCTGATTCCCTTCTCGGTTACATCCATCAGTTGCGTTTCAGCGGCGCCCAGGACTTCAAGAGCCGTTTCGCCCTGGTCGGCAGCGCGAGCTATGGCCATGGAGCAGATGCCCATCAGCTTGCGCAGCAGGCTCTTGTCCTTGACGATGCGGATGTACTCCTCGATCACTGGCCGGCGGGGTAAACCCTCAGTGAGCGAGGCCAGGTAAGCCACGCCGCCCACTGCCTCGACCTCTTTGTAGCGGCCCAGTTCGTTGGCCAGGGTGATGATGTCCACGGCCCGCTGGGAATTCATCAACTCCGTCATTCGCAGGAAGATGCGGCGATGCGAGTCGAGGGAGAAGTCATCGGATTCGAGCTTCTCGGCGGCCTCGGCGTGGGCGGCATTGTCCAGCAGGATGGCGCCCAGAATGGTCTTTTCGGCGTCAACATTCGCGGGCAGTCCGGCTTCGAGGCTCAGGTCGGGGATGGTGGCCATATCAATTAGAGTTTAGGCTGAAGAGCGGCGGACCGGTATTGTGAACATTCCGATGGAATCGAGGAAAACCGGTCCCACGCATCAAGCCATTGCTACCGGCCCACCATTCCGCGAGTTATTTGCTCAGGCGATCGGCCATTGCGGCCTGGTCAACGGCGCTGCCAGCAGGGCGTTGGCGTAGTTGTTGCCCTCGAACCTCTCCTGCTCGGGGTTCCAGCGCAGCTTGTCTTCTACCTGGCAGGCGATCAGGCCGATCTGGGAGATTGAGATGGTGCGATGGCCCACCTCGATCGGCTCCAGGGGCTGGTGGCCTTCGCGGATGGCGGCGATCAGGTCGTTCTTATCCCATAGAGTTTTTGAGAAGTCGAGTTCTCCGGCCTCCGGCTCGCGCGTCAGAAGCTCCGGCTTGCTGCTGGTCATCTTGCCGGGATAGCTGTCGACCTTGATCCATGCTTCGCTTCCAAAATAGTTGATGGATGGCTTGCTAGTGGGTGTTTGCTCGCAGGTCATCTCCACGCCGTTTGCGTAACGATAGTGGACCTTGAAGTTGATCATCGTGTTCCACAGGCTGACGGGAAACTCCCCACGGCCTTCGATCTCGACCGGTCCCGTGTGTTCGGAATTGTTGGCCCATTGCGCCATATCGAAGTAGTGAGCGCCCCAGTTGGCGATCATGCCCTGGGCGTAGGTGGAGATGCGCATCCAGTTGGGACGCAAATCAACTTGCTTTACGTCGTGCACGCGCTTCTCAGTGTAGGGGACTACGGCGGTGGGTCCGAGCCACATATCGTAGTTCAGCTCCGGCGGGACCGGCATATCGGGTTGCGCACTCACGGGAGTAGGGTCGGAGGGAAAGATGATTTCGATTCTTTCGAGCTTGCCGATGTGACCGTTGCGGATCAGTTCGACGGCATGGTTTTGCGGGCGGAGAGAGCGGAATTCGCTGTCGTTGCGCGCCGTGACGCCGGAGAGCGTGATTGCATCCGATAGCAAACGGCCCTGCTGCACGCTGAGGCTGATGGGCTTTTCAAGAGCCATATGCTTCTTTGCCCTAGCCGCGGCAATAGCCATGGGAACATGCCAATGATCGGGCGTGCCGATCATCAGGGCGTCGATATCGGGATCGGCGATCACGTCGCGCCAGTCGGCCCTGGTGCGGCATCCGTTGTAGGTGGGAATATTGTCGCGATTCGCATAGAACGTGTCCACAACCCCTTTGGCCTCGCCCAACCGCCAGCTATCCACGTCGCAGACGACAACCACCTGCACGCCGGGAACGGCCAACATCTGGGGCAGGTTGGCGCTAAATGCCTGGCGACCGGTGCCGATGAAGCCCACGTTGATGCGATTGCTGGGCGCGCTGGCACCGAATACGCTTGCAGGAACGATGGTGGGCGCCGCAATGGCGGAGAGGGCACATCCTATAAATTTTCTGCGACTGATGGTCATGGCTGCTCCAAAGCGAAATAGTCAATTGACAATTCAGAGGGGCGGGCATCTGGATTATATGGCAACGGTAATTCATTTTACGCCGGTGCGGGCATGAGCTGCGGTCCACGCAGTGACGCCGTTGTTTGGACTTGACCAATAAAACAAAACTCCCGCGGTCGCTTTCACGACTGCGGGAGTTTTGCCGTTCGAGCTGCGGACCGAAGTTACGCCTGGTGGTTAGGTTCTCGTTCTGGAAGTCGTCGACATTTACGTTGTTGTCGACGCCGTCGAGGATGAAGTTGTTCTGCGTGATGCGCTGGCCATTCGCTGAAAAGTCGCCTGTGCCGCCGCCGCGAGCGCCGCCGGCCGAGAGGCCAGGATCAACGCCGGCCGTCAACTGCGCGATATAAATCCCGCTGCGTCCGTTGAGTGGTGTGCTGTTGATGGTGGTGTCAACTACCTGACCCACCGTGGCGTTCTCATTGTCCATCATGGCAGGCGCGGAGGTTACAGTTACGGTCTCCGATACGCTGCCCGGCTTAAGAATGAGGCCGATATTAAGAATGTCCTGAATGTTGACGGTGATGTTTTGCTGAATCGTAGTCGCGAACTTGGGTGCCGACGCGCTCAGAATGTAATGGCCGAACTTGATAGGAGAAAAGCTGAAAGCACCTCTTGTGTCGGTCGTGTTTTTTAAAGAGAAATTTGTATCTTTATTGGTGAGTGTGACCTGTGCTCCCTGAACAACAGCGCCCTTGGTATCCGTCACAACACCATGAATTGCGCCCCGGCCAATCTGGGCGAGCGCCATGCCTGTAAAGGCACAGAGGAAGCCGAGGACAAACAGGAAACTCAGAATCATGCAGCGTTTCGTTTGCCTCAATTGAGTTGCAATCATTTACCACTCCTTCATTTTCTGAGGCAAACAGCCGCACCTCAGCACACACATAGGAGATCCTCCAAAGTTGGGGTTCCTCTTCTTGCATGTGTCGAGGTCGCTGAAATGATAGCACGGATCGATTTACCTGGGCCAAAATGCGCTGAAGCATAATTAAGAAATGCTAATAATTATTAAAGTGCGGCTGCGGGCGAATTGACATTTTATACGTTGTGGAATGAGTATGGCTTGCGGGGCACTTCAATGCCGACAAGGAGAGAATGTATGAAAAACATGATTGCAAGACGCGATTTTTTGAAGACGGTTGGCGTGGGAGCGCTCGCAGGCGCGGGAGTAATGACAGCAGCGCCGCTGGCACATGCGGCAGTAGCGGATCTCAGCGCTGAGGGGAACAAGAAGCCGCGGCTGCTGTCGAGCTGTTGCGCATACTCCTACAAGGAACTGCTTTCCGCCGGCAAAATGACGTATGAGGATTTAATTCTCAAGGCCGTCGAACTGGGGCTGGACGGGGTAGATATGACGGTCTACTGGTTGAAGTCGACCGATCCCGAATATTTGGACAGCCTTCGCCACCTGGCCTTTAGGAACGCTGTCGGCTTTTCAGGCGCGGCCTGCAACGCCGTCATGGTGAAGGCGGACGCGGCCGCACGTGCGGACGTCCTGGTTCAGATCAAGAAGTGGGTGGATGTGGCGGACCGGCTGGGGGCCTCGCACCTGAGAATCTTTTCCGGCGACATGCTGCCCGGAGTAACCACGCAACAGGCCATCGACTGGTCAGTGGAGACCATGAAGGCGGCCTGTGATTATTCAGCGGAAAAGGGAATCACTCTGGGCATTGAGGACCACGGTAACATCACCAACAGCGCGAAAGTATGCCTTGAGATTATGCAGCGGGTGAATTCACCTTACGCGGGCATCAACCTGGACATTACGCACTTTACCAGGGCAACTTCGGCGGAGGAGGCGTACGCAGAAATTGCGGCATGCCTGCCCTACGCCACGGTTTCACACATTCGAGATCGTTGGGACGACGGCAAGCCGCTGGATATGGACCGGGTGTGGAAGCTCTACGCGGAGGCCGGCCACAAGGGCTATATGGCTGTGGAGTATTCTCCCGAGCTAACGGGCGAACCGGGCATTACGGGCGCGCCCAAGCTGATTGCCAAAACAATCGAGCTGTGCAGAAAGTACTCCAGCGTTTGAACGGCAGAGGCGCGGCTGGGCCTAGCTGTTCGGCTTGACCGGCTCGACTGGCTGACTGTCAGGCTTGACCGGCGCGACCGGCTGACCGTCAGGATTGACCGGTGCGGCCGCATGCCCCTTCGACATTCCGCGGATGTAGTGAATCAGGTTCCAAACGTCGGTATCGTTCGCGCGACCCTCCACCTCAGAAGGCATGCTGCCCTTGCCGTTGCGGATGGCGTTGAACAGTGACTGATCGAGCTTGTTGGCGAGCGTCGCTGGGTTGGTCCAATCCGGAAGCGACAACTGCATATCTTTGCCCAGATCGGTTTTGCCATTTCCGTTGTCCCCATGGCACATGGCGCAGTCAACCTGGTACAACTTCTTCGCCCTCTCAAGCGAGGCCGCTGTAGGTTTCACGGGATTGGTGGAGGCGGGCGCGTCTTGCAGCGGACGCCCTTCAGCGAATGTGGGCCCGAACGAGGGAGCGACCCAGAACAAGATCGCTGCGGAAAAGAGCAGAAAATTCTTCAACATGACAGACTCCCTAGTTGCCGATGCCGGGGACGTGCATCTTGCAGCTATTTGGATTTCTGGCAAGGATTATAGACCGATTTCCGGCAAGGCATATAGACCGAATGGGCCAGCCTGAGCTTATTCGACCTTCTTGAGCCACAGGTTCCGAAATGAGACCTTGCACGGAACTCCTTCAATCTGCAGACCGAACAGACCGGAAACATTGTTGGACGAGGCCGGATCATCGTCCACCAGCACCGCCATCAACTGGCCGTTCAGGATGTGCAGGATCACTCCTCCACGCGCGATGATCATGTATTGGTTCCAGGCGCCGTCTTTGACAAATGCGCCCAGCTTATCGAGGTCGCCAATGGTTCCCACAAGTTGCGGGATCTTCCCTTCAAAAGACTGCACCACCTGCCCGCGCCAGACGATAATTCCCCGCGAGGTGTTCTGCGAGTAGAGTTGGCCGGTCCATTGTTTGGCTTTCGCATCTACCGGGTACCAGAAATCGGCCTGGGGGCCGGTCATTGCCCAGCGCGGGTCGCGTCCGGGACTGCTCTTGCCAGTTCCCTGCCCCGGCGGCAGGCCGGCGCTGCTGCGGTACTGGATGCCGCTACCGCCGCCTTTCTCCACCTTGATTTCAAGCTTGAGATCGAAGTCCTTCGCCTGGATTCCGCGATAAATCAGAAAGGTGTTGGGAAAGGTGTAAGGAGGAAACATCTCCGCGGCGGTTTCACCCACAATCGCACCGTCCTCCACCTTCCAAAGCCCCGGCTGACCGTCCCAACCAGCGAGGGTCTTACCATCGAAGAGCGAAATGTAACCGGTGTGGTCAGCGAAATCGATCGGATCGGGCTCAAGGAAGACGCCGTTCCGGAATCCCGCGAGATCCGGCTTCACCTTGAGCAGCGCGGCGCGATCTGGCTCCTGCTCGCTCCCCAACTGCGCTTGCGCGACTGCCAGAAGCGTGCAGTTCAGCAACGCCGCCAGCGCCGATACCGCCATGAGGCCCGCAACGCGCCGATTCCTCCATCGCTCATTCATGCGATCGTCTCCTTTTTCTCGTTTTGTTCAGAGTGATCTGAATCCTCTAAGAAACAGTGGCTGGTTTGAGCAGTCCCAGTTCCCCGGCCAGGCGTTCGAGTTTGGCGCGAGTGGCCGCCGGTGGGGGAACAAGCGGCAGTCGGACGTGATCAGAGCAGCGACCCATCAGATTGAGCACCGTCTTCACCGGGCAAGGATTGGAGTCCCAGAAGTTGGCGTCGAGTAGCTCCGCATACTTGCGCTCCAGTTCGCGGGCCTCTGTCCAGTTGCCGATGAGGGCTGCGCGGACCATGCGGACCATCTCCGCCGGAATCTCGTTGGAGGCCACGCTGATAAGCCCGTGCGCACCCACGCCGATCGAGCCCAACCCCATATTGTCGTCGCCGCTAAAAATCCTGAAGCCGCCGGGAAGCGCATGCACCAGAGCGGAGACCTGGGGCAGCCTGCCGCTGGACTCTTTGATAGCCTCGATGTTCGAAGCAGCCGCAGCCAGCCGGACCACGGTCGCCGGCTCAAGGTTGATGCCTGTGCGTCCGGGAATGTTATAGATCGTGACCGGCAGCGGTGCGACAGCCTTGGCCAACGCCAGGAAGTGCTGGAACTGGCCTTCCTGCGAAGGCTTGTTGTAGTAAGGGTTGGCCGAAAGCACGGCACTAATGCCGCGCACCTGCTTGAGCCGCCCTGCCAGACGCAAGAGTGTGCGCGTCGAATTATGTGTGCAGCCGCCCCACACTGGCACACGCCCCGCCGCCGTCTCAACGACCAGGCTCACCGTGCGCAACCACTCTTCTTCGTCCAGTGTGGCCGCCTCGCCCGTCGACCCGCAAGCCACTATAAAATCAATGCCGGAGTCGATCTGCCAGTTCACCAGCGACTTGAGCGCCTGCTCATCGAGAGACCCATCCGCCTTGAACGGCGTAACGATAGCCGTACCGCAACCAGTAGTTTCCATATCAAATGAAATTATACCGGCGGTGCGCGTCAGGGAGGATTTTTCTGTGAATGCCGGTCGAGTGGCCGACTGCTGCATAGTACGAGCCAGCCTTGAGCGTAGCCGTAGAAATAGGTGTTTGCCGTTTAGAATGTTGTGAGATCGGCATCATGGCAAAGAGATTACGTCAGCGCAATATTCAGAGTAAGCGCCCGCTCGTGGCGACGGCCGGGAAGACTGTTGTCCCTGTGGCCGCGATTCATAAGCCGTGGCAAATTGTCGCAGTTTGCATCGTTCTTGCGGCGATTACCGCCATCGCTTTTCGCGGCGTGAGCAACAACGACTTCCTCACCTACGACGATCCCGGCTATGTTCAGGAAAATTTGAACGTGCAGCAGGGATTAAACGCGCAGAGCATTACGTGGGCGTTTACTTCCTTCGATCAGGGAAACTGGCATCCTTTGACATGGATCTCGCACATCGCGGATTGGCAACTTTATGGCAATCATCCCCGCGGCCACCATCTAACTAATTTATGTCTGCACATCGCCAATTCAGTTCTGCTCTTTCTATTGCTCTTGTACATGACCGGTTTCCTCGGCCGCTCTGCAATGGTCGCCGCCTTGTTCGCGCTGCACCCGGCGCACGTTGAATCTGTTGCGTGGCTCTCTGAACGCAAGGATCTCCTGTGCGCATTCTTTTGGTTCTTGGCGTTGTTCGCATATGCATGGTATGTGCGAAAACCATCATGGAAGCGGCTCGCAGCCCTCATCTGCGCCTTTGCCTGCGCTCTGCTGTCAAAACCAATGGCGGTCACGCTGCCCTTCGTTCTGCTGCTGCTGGATTATTGGCCATTGCGCAGAATTACATTCACAACGGAAAACCGCGCACGGTGGCTGCCTTCCCTGGGTAAGTCATGCATTGAGAAGTGGCCGCTTTTTATCATGTCGGCTATCTCCAGCGTGATTACCTTTCATGCGCAACGAACCAGCGGGGCGGTATTTACACTCGATGCCATGCCGTTGTGGGTGAGACTTTCAAACGCGGCCATCAGTTACTGCCGCTATGTCCGGATCATGTTTTGGCCCAACCCCCTTAGAGCCTTTTATTACCACGAAAGAACGAACATCATGGTTTCAGCGGCAATCTTGTCGGCCATTATGCTTGTACTTCCTACTGCCGCCTGCTGGTATTTCCGCCAGCAGAAGCCTTATTGCCTGACAGGCTGGCTGTGGTTTGTGGGAACGCTGGCGCCCGTCATCGGCATCGTGCAGGTTGGAGATCAGGCTATGGCTGAACGTTACACTTATATTCCGTTTATCGGACTTTTCTTCGCCATAACCTGGTTAGTTGGCGATGCCGTCGCCAACTCGCCGAAAATCAGGGTAGCGGTGCAGGTGCTGGCGGTTGCGGTTGTTGCAGCATGTGCCGTGAAGACCGATGCGCAGGTCAAGGTGTGGAATAATTCGATCAGCCTTTTCAGCCATGTGCTTGCAGTTGATCCGCGCGGAGACTATCCAAATTCAAGCCTGGGCATGGCATACGTACGGCAGGGGAAAATGGCCGAGGCGCGACCATATCTTGAGCGCGCATTGACTTACGATCCCGCCGATACTCTGACTCTCGCTTATTCCGCTTTTTGCCTGATGCGAACCCATGAGCAGAGCAATCTGCTGTTTGCCGGAAAGCGTCTCGAACTTGCGTTGCGTATCAAGCCTAACGATCCCGAGGTTCTTACTGCCATGGCGTTATGGTCTTCCATGATGGGCAGCACAAAGGATGCAGAGAGTTATAGCAGAAAAGCGCTGGCCGCGGGTTCCGACTCTGTAACCGCATTGACGACGAGGTTATATCTTGGTGAAGCTCTCCAGGCGCAGGATAAACTTGACGAGGCTGCCCAGCAATTTCATCAACTGCTTGCCCTCGAACCAAATAATTACCTCGCTCATAACGATCTGGGAATGAACCTTGCGAGACAGGGATTAGACCAGGAGGCGATCAAGGAATTCAGGATTTCATTGACCATCCAGCCCAACCAGGCAGTGCCCCACACTGAGATCGGAAGAATACTTCTAACAAACACACATCAACTTCCTGAAGCGGTCGGGGAATTTACCCAGTCCCTGCGGATAGATCCCGCGAATGCTGATGCGCATAATAGTCTCGGCGTGGCCCTGGCTCAACTGGGAGAATATGACAAAGCAGTCGAGCAGTTCAACGACGCGCTGCGCATCGATCCTGAATTTGTGGGTGCAGAACGAAATCTCCAGCGCGCTCAAGCGCAGATGAATAGCAAGGCTGAAGGGTCACAGTAATGACAAACGCAGAGTTGTGCTTGCAAATTTATGGAGGCTGAAACGTGAAAAAAGTACTTGTTGCGGCAGGCGCCATCATCCTTTTCGCTTTCGTTCTGTTTTGCGCTTATTTTGGCTTTAAGAAATTTGTGAATGGGAACGCGAGACAAACTTCGGGCGCTGAATCCTCAGCGGATACTGGCACCCTGGCCGCGGTAGAGGACGGCGGCAAGTGGGGGTTCATTGGCAGGACCGGAAATTACGCGATCAAACCGCAATTCGATTACGCTTCGCCATTCTTTGAAGGACTGGCCCTGGTGAAGCAGAAAATGAAGTACGGCTTTATTGATAGGTCCGGTGAATATGTCATTCAGCCCCAGTTTGACTTTGCATTGTTGTTTTCTGATGGCCTGGCACTCGTGGTGCAGGATAAGAAGTACGGGTATATCGATAAGACGGGAAAATTTATCGTTAAGCCACAGTTTGACGAAGGCTTGCCCTTCGTCGGTGGTACTGCCGCAGTTCGGGTAGGAGACAAGTGGGGTTATATCGATAAGACGGGGAAGATCGTAATCAAACCGCAATTTGAGGCGGCCAGATTCTATTTAGGCGATTTAGCATGCGTAAAGGCTGGAGGTAAGTGGGGATATATAGACAGAACGGGTAAGTTCGTGATTGAACCGCGATTTGACGATGCTGCCGGGTTTGCGGGCGGCCTGGCGGTGGTGATGCTTGGAGGTAAGTGGGGATATATCGACAAGACCGGTAAGTTGGCAATCAAGCCGCAGTTTGAGATTGCCGTGCCTTTTTTTGCCGACATCTCGCCCGTGAGGAAAGACGGTAAATGGGGATATATCGACAAGACCGGGAAGTATACGATCAAGCCGCAATTTGATGAAGCGCATGCATTCACAGGCGGCCTGTCGCGCGTGAAACTCGGGAATCAATGGGGATATATCGATTCAACCGGAAGTTATGCCATCAAACCGCAGTTTGAGGATGCTTCGGCTTTCCTGTCAAACATTGCGCCGGTCAAGATTAATGGTAAGTGGGGATACATCGACAAAACCGGCAGGTTAGCCGTCAATGCACAGTTCACCACTGCATCAACTCCGTTTAACGGCGTCGCCGTGGCATCCGAGGGCGGTAAGTGGGGATACATTGACGTTACAGGAAAGTTCGTCATAGCCCCGCAATTCGACCTGGCATTTCCGTTTTTTGATGGCTTTCTGGATATGAAGGGTGGGGTCTTCCTGGGGTACAGGAATCTTCAAAACGCACTGGAAGGCAATGCGGAATGGATTATTCCCCAATGAGCATTTTAAATAGCCGTTTTGCACTCATAGTTGCCGTTCTGTTCGTTCCCGTGAATTCCCTGTCAGCGGCCAGTTGCAGCGTGGCTCAGCCCCATGAGCCTGACGAAGCCGAAAAGGCATTGCTGGCAGCGGATTATGCCAAAGCCGTTGACCTTTACAAGGCCAAACTAGCCAGTCATCCGGGCGACGCGGAACTGACTGCCGGACTGGTTCGCGCTCTGTTGCACGAGCAGAAGATGCAGGAGGCGGCCGATGCTGTGAAAGCGTCGCTGACCGTCGCGCCCAACTCGGCGGCATTGATTTCGTTGCGTGGCGAGGTGGAGTATCGTCAGGGGACGCCGTGGTTAGCCGCTCGAACCGCCATTGAATCTGAAAAGCTGGACCCGTGTTATCCGCGAAACCACATATTGGTAGCCGATATCCTGCGGCTCAATTCAATGTACGCGTCGAGCCGCAAGGAGATCGATGACGCGCATAAGCTTGATCCTTTTGATCCGGATATCCGAGCCGAGTGGATTCACACCCTTTCGTTGAAACAAAGAATTGCCGAGGCTGAAAAATTCCTGTCCGTCATGAATGGAAACGACGAAGAGGATTTGCGCCACTGGAAGCTATATCTGGAGGACCTGAAAAAGAGAGAGACCGAACCGCATAAGCCTTGCCATATGGTCTCTTCCGTGGCCGCCACTGAAATCCCCTTTATGAACATCATGAAGGATGCAACTCACATCGGCGCTTTCGGGCTGGACGTGAAGTTGAACGGCCATAATGCGCGGTTACAGATCGATACCGGCGCCAATGGCCTGCTGGTCTCTCGTTCCATCGCTAAACATGCGGGGCTCAAGGCGTTCTCGCAAACGGAGGTGAATGGGCTCGGCGATCAGGGTTACAAGCCGGGCTATACCGCCTATGCCGATTCCATTCGAATTGGGAACCTCGAGTTTCAGGATTGCACGGTGGAGGTGCTGGACAGCCGGAGCGCCATCGGAGATTCCGACGGCCTGATCGGAATGGATGTGTTATCGCATTTTCTGGTCACATTGGACTATCCGATGCGCAAGCTGCTGCTCGGACCCTTGCCGCCGCGCCCCGGAGAGTCTGCCGCTGTGCCCGCACTTAAAACAGGCGATGCGGAGCGGGATGAATCCAATGATTCCGCGCCGGGTTCCCAAGGAACCGAATCCGGTTCGGCGGGCGTTACCGCATCGGGCGGCTCTGCTGCAACTCAGAATGCTGCTCCTAAAAAACCTGCCGCTCACGGGCCCTATGACCGCTATATCGCTCCGGAGATGAAGGATTACACGCCGGTTTACAGAGTCGGCCATACATTGAGCCTGCCCGCGTCACTCAACGGCGGCAAGCCGAAGCTATTCATCCTGGACACAGGCTCGTGGTCGACGACCATCTCGCCGCAGTCTGCAAGGGAGGTTACAAAGGTCCACTCTGGATACGAAGCCGAGGTACAAGGGATCAACGGAAAGGTGGAGAAGGTTTATAGCGCGGACGAAGTGACCATCCATTTCGCGAATCTATCCCAGAAGGTTGAGGGAGTTGCCTCTTTTGACATTTCACGTATCTCAAAGAGCGTAAATATGGAGATCTCCGGATTGCTTGGCGCAACCACGCTGAATTTGCTGACCATCCACATCGACTATCGGGACGGACTTGTAAAGTTCGACTATGACCCTAAGCGCGGTTACAGTTTCTGAGGCAAAGCAGGCTCCTATAACCGGTCGAAGATCTCGCGGAAGTCCCATGCGCCTTGTTTGCCGTGAAGCCACTCGGCGGCGCGGACGGCGCCCAGGGCGAAGCCACGGCGGCTGTGGGCGTCGTGCTTTAATTCCAGAATGTCGTCGGGGCCGGTTGCGGTGACGATGTGCTCGCCCTTGGCGTCACCTATGCGGTGAGAGGTGATCTCGACCTTTGCGCCGGGCTGCGCTGCTTCAAAGATCTCCTGAAGGGTGATGGCGGTGCCGGAGGGTGCGTCGAGCTTGGAGATGTGGTGAGTCTCGGCGATGGAGAATTTGTAGCCATCAAGCTGGGCCAGCGATGCCGTGAGACTAAAAAGTTTTTGCACGCCGATGGAGAAGTTCGTTCCGTAGAGCAACGCTCCACTTCGTTTTTTGGCGAGAGCTTTCATTTCATCGAGATAGGCGTACCAGCCCGTGGTGCCGACAACGATGCGGCCGCCGAGGGAGAGAACGGCGCGCATGTTTTCTCGGGCGGCCTCGGGTGCGGTGAAGTCGATGACCGCGTCCACGCCTGCAAGACTTGGCGCGGTAAGTGCAGAGGCGTGTTCGTTTTCAGTGATGTCGAGCGCGCGGACCGAGTGGCCTCTTTCGCGAGCAACCTCGGCGACGAGGCTTCCGGTTTTTCCCTTGCCTAGCACGAGAATGAGCATGATGAACCTCCGACAGTGAGTAATGGACAGCGAACAGTGAACATCCAAGGTGTTAGCTGTTCACTGTTCGCTGTTCACTGCTCACTGGTATAGGCTTGCGCGCTTCCACGTCGAAGATTGCAGGATCCGGGTCCTTGAAGAAGGCAGCGTGCAGTGAGCGCAGTGCTTCGTCTGCATCGTCTTCATCGATCATGAAACTCATGTTGATTTCGCTGGCGCCCTGCGAGATCATGCGCACGTTGATATGACGAATGGCGTTGAAGACCTGGGCGGCCATGCCGCTCTGGCCGCGGATGTCGTCGCCCACCATGCAGATGAGCGCCTTGCGGCCCTCGTATTTCACGTCGGCCAGGCGGCTGAGATCGGCAGCGATCGCGGGCAGATTGTCATTCGAGTCCACGGTGAGCGAGACGGAGACTTCGCTTGTCGAAACCATATCGACGGCGCAGTGGTGCTGATCAAAGATGGAGAAGATTTCTTTCAGATAGCCGTGGGTCATCAACATGCGGCTGGCCACCACGTCGATGATGCTGAGCCGCTTTTTGACGGCGATGGACTTGAAAGGGCTTTTGCAATGCGGAGCAAGCGAGGTGATGCGCGTGCCCTCACAGGCGGCGTTGCGGCTGTTGAGCACCAGCACGGGAATATTCTTTTTGACGGCCGGCAGGATGGTGGCCGGATGCAGAACCTTGGCGCCGAAGTAGGCCAGCTCGGCCGCTTCCTCAAAGCTGATCGTTTTGACGCGCAGTGCGTCGGGACAGACACGGGGGTCAGCGGTCATGATGCCATCCACGTCAGTCCATATCTCGATGGCCTCGGCGGTGAGCGCGCCGCCGATGAGGGCGCCCGTAAAGTCAGAGCCGCCCCGGCCCAGGGTGGTGGTGATGCCGGCCTCGTTGGAAGCGATGAAGCCACCCATGACCGGCACTTTGCCCTTCGCGATAAGCGGTTGCAGCTTTTCCTGAGAGCGTTTTTCGATGAGGGCATCCTGCGGGACGGCCTTCTGGAACTGCGAGTCGGTGATGACGACGTCGCGTGCGTCGACGTGGGCGGCATCGATACCCAACTCAGTGAAAGCTGCGGCGACGATGCGGCTGGAAATGCGCTCGCCGTAGCTGACGATCAGATCTGAGATGCGCGGCGTGAGTTCATGAATGGCCGCCAGGCCGCGGAGGATTTCATCGAGCAAGTCGAATTTCTCGTCGATCATCGTGATCAGCGCGGAGACGGTCACTGGGTTTTTTACGAGATCGGTGGCTGTGTCGCGATGGCGTGAGCGGAGGCGCGAACTGATGGCCAGCGCTCCGGTACGGTCGCCCGTGGAGGCTGCAGCGGCTGCTCGCAGCAACTGGTCAGTCACCTTGGCCATGGCGCTGACTACGACTACGGGACTCTTGCCCTGGGCCACGCGCCCGGCGACGATTGCCGCGGTACGGCCAATGGCCGCAGGGTCCTCGACCGACGTGCCGCCAAACTTCATCACAACCAGGCTCATGCGAATCTTCCCATAGTTTAATGGTCAATAGCCAGCAACAAAATGGCTCACAGCGCCAGCTATAGCATCTCCTACCTCACCGGTCTTTTCCCGCTGAGGTGACGCAGACTTTTCGCTTGCGGCAACCGGGTCAAACTTGCCCAGGCTGGCCAGCAGCTCAGCGTTGAGAATCGTGGCTCCGGCGGCTCCGCGAATGGTGTTGTGCGAGAGCACGGTGAACTTCCAATCGAGAACTCCGCAGGGACGCAGACGGCCGACGGTTGCGGCCATGCCTTTGCCTCGATTGCGATCCAGGCGGGGCTGCGGGCGGTCAGGCTGCGGAGCCCATTCGACCGGCTGATCGGGGGCGCTGGGCAGATTCTGGCCTTCGAGCGGACGGAACTCAGCCCAGGCGGCAAGAATCTCTTCGCGAGTGGCCGGCTTGGCGAGCTTGATGCTGACGCTGACCGTGTGGCCATCGATAACCGCAACACGATTGCAGCTTGCGCTCATGCGGGCAACGAGGGGCTTGACTACGTGGCCCTCAAGCTTGCCCAGCAGCTTGAGCAGCTCCTCTTCCATTTTTTTTTCTTCATTTCCGATGTACGGAATAACGTTGTCGAAAATGTCCATGGAGGCAACGCCGGGATAGCCCGCGCCGCTAACGGCCTGCATGGAGGTGGCAAAGATCTGCTCGATTCCAAAACGGTCGGCAATGGGCTTGAGAGCCAGCACCGGACCCATGACCGTGCAGTTGGAGTTGGTGACAATGTAGCCGCCCGACTCTTTGCGCCAGGACTGCTCCTCGATCAGGTGAAGGTGTTCCGCGTTCACCTCAGGAAGCACGAGGGGCACATTGGGAGCCATGCGGAATGCACTGGAGTTGGAGACGACGGCACAACCTGCGCCGGCAAACTTTGGCTCCAGTTCGCGGGCGTAGGAGGCATCAATGCTGGCGAAGATGATCTTCGGCGCGCCTTCGGGATCTGCCGGGGAAACGATCATGTTGGCGATGCGGTCGGGCAGCGGCGTGTCAAGGCGCCATTTGGCGGCTTCGCCATAAGCTTTCCCGCTGGAACGGTCGCTGGCCGCGATCCACGTGACCTCAAACCAGGGATGGTTTTCAAGCAGTTGGATATAGCGTTGGCCGACCATTCCGGTCGCGCCCAGGATGCCGATTGGATATTTGGTTTTCATGTCCTTAGATACTCCAGTGTACAGGAAGAAGGGCACTGATACGACCAAATGCCTAATGAAACGACGCGTTCCCGGCTGCAAATCTTATCTTCGATTCGCTACTTGTCCGAGGCGCGAGGCTTGATCAAGTCGCCAAGATAATCCGGCTGGGCGTTGTTTCGAACCAGGTGAGGATAGCGAGCCCCCTCGTGGTAATTGATGACGCATGTCCGAATATAATCGTCGTCCACAACTAGAAGCGTAATTGGCTGCAACGAATCTTTGGCGGCCTTGATTGCATCCGCAAGCAAGTCCTCCGTGTAGACGCGGCCATTAACGCCGATAATCTTCATTCCCGGGGAGATGCCCGCTTCGAATGCAGGTCCTCCAAAGATGGAGTCGGTAACCGCTCCGTCGGTGCCGATTTGCAGGCCGATGGAATAAATGTCGTTTGATTTGAAGCGGCGCCCGGGGAGTTTTTGAGATTCGGCATTGAACTCGACCTTCCAGCCGCCGTTCTCGATGCCGCCGACCGGCGCTTGCGCTGAAGTGGAATCGAGCCTGGTGTGGAAGAAACTGGCCCAGTCGTAAGGCGCAATCGCATTCAGAGCGCTGACCACTTGGTCGAAGGTATAGGTCTTTACCTCGGCTCCATTGTTTTCGCCACCGTGAAAACCCTGGCAGAAATCATCAATCGATTTCTCGCCTTTGGTCTCGCGATGAATGATGGTGGCTACTTCAAGCCAGAGCAGATCGCCTTCGTCGTAGTAATCGGTGCCGCGGAGCCAGTTTAACCAGCCGCCTCTTCCAAAGCCAAGAACGGGTTCTCCCACGGCTGTGTCGAGCAAGGGTCGCCAGGTGCGCCCGGGGCGCCCGGGTCCAAGCATGGCTGCAATGCGGGCCAGATACTCGTGATACTGCTCGGGAGTCCACAATCCGCTGCGCGCGGCCAGCATGGGGCCGAGGTAGTCCGTCAGCCCTTCGTAGACCCACAGAAGATCAGTTTCCATCGGCGCCTCGAAGTAGGAGACGGTCAGATCGGCGGGGCGACGGAACTTGCCGTTCCAGGAGTGAACGAACTCATGCGCCAACAGTCCTCCCAGCGACATGCCCGATTCGGGCAGCAACAACGTGCGTTCTGGCAGCCGGCTATCGTTGGACTCGTGGTGCTCAAGACCGAAGTGAGCTACATGATCGCTGAGCGAAAGCAGAAAGTGGTAGTCGCGATAATGACGCGCGCCGAAGAGCTTGCCCGACTCGGCAACCAGGTTCATCATCTGCTTCTGGTTTTCGGGGCTCATGTTGAGAGCGGCTTCACTGTCGGCCACCATATCGATCTCATGATGAATGGGTTCGCCCGCGGGCGTCAGGTCAATGGCGCGATAAAACTCACCGGTGATGACGGGCGAATCGACCAGCATATCGAGAGAGATCGGTTTGAATGCGACTTGATTGCCGGATTGACTTTCAACGGGAAGCGAGGTGCCGAACTTCCACCCTTCGGGCATCAGAAGTTTGGCTTCATAGCTCAACTGCTCTGCGGGATTGCCGGCCGGATAGAGCACCACTTCATTCCAGGCGAGGACCATCAGCTTGTCAGTGGCTGAGCCGTTTTCAGGCTCTACAAAGTCGAAGCTGGCGTCGAGGTGGCTGACTCCGGCTGGAATTTCAACATGAAAGGTGAAGGCGTCCAGCAGGTCGCGCTTCCAGGGAATCGTTTTGCCATTGCACTCGAATTTGAGACCGGTGACGCCAGAGATGGGGCCCGATGCCCGGTGATTCCCAGGAAGCCATTTGGGGTAGTAAAGCGTGAGAGCTCCGGCGCTGACCGGAATAACCAGGTGTGTGCGCAGCAGTTTCTGCTGTGTCCTGGTTGCATCCACCGTTACCGAAATCGTTTCTCCTGAGAGCGCAACGGGCGCGGCTAAAATCAGGAATGCGGCAAAACACACCAATGAGCGAAGACGGCACAGTTCCATGCGAATGCTCCTCTTGTGAATGGGGAAGACCTCTCACCCGGAATCATAACTTCAGAGGTTGTCCGCGGTCATCCAGGCAGTGTGTTTGGCCGGATGGGATTGGCGGAGCCTTCCCCGGCAACCGTCGACCACTCGCGCACATACCAGCGCTTTACCAGCCCATTCGCCACATAAGGATCAGCCTTTGCAAACTTCTCCGCGACATCCGGCGAATCGCCCTTGAATAACAGGATGGCGCCGTCGACGGGATTAGCCAGCGCGCCGCCCAGAACCAGCTCGCCGCGATCGCTCGCCTCCCAGGCCATTCCAAGGTGCGCCTTTCTGAACTCCGCGCGCCTTGCCACGTACTCCTCGCCAACTTC
>Ga0187851_10000450_pt1 | contig 42583 bp, 27 predicted proteins | sample June2016WEW_6_10_FD_132997 | JGI IMG/M metagenome (GOLD analysis project Ga0187851, IMG submission 132997) | Peatland microbial communities from SPRUCE experiment site at the Marcell Experimental Forest, Minnesota, USA - June2016WEW_6_10 | ecosystem: Environmental > Terrestrial > Soil >...
ACCGGTATTCCCTGCACGTTTATGGTATCGGGTACGTTGGTATATAACTGGTACCCCTGGCCCACCTGAACATAATGGAGGTCATCCTGGCCCCAGTACGGGCAGTACAGGTCACCGGCGTTATCTTTCACAAACAAGAAGCCGGCAGGATCGGTGCCGAACACTGCCGACGTGTCGTACGGGGGAATGACATTCAGCGACTTCATGTTCCACGCGATGTTGAGCGGTATCACCTGCGTCACGCTGGTCGAGAAACTCCAGGCAACGGACCAGGCGCCGGGTCCGCTCGTGTTCGCCGCGTTTACTTCCCAGTAGTAGGTCGTGCCGCCGGAGAGACCGGCAACCGCGCCGCTGGAAAGCGTAATCAGGCCCGATTGACCGAACACCGTACTGCTAAAGGCGATATCGGTCGATACCTGCACGCCGTACGAAGCGGCTCCGTTCACGCTGCCCCAGGTGAGGTTTAACGTCAACGGCTGGCCTGCCGCGCCGTTTGTCGGAGACGCAAGAGGCGGCGCCGCGACCACGGTGGTAAAAGTCCAAGGGCCCGCCCAGACAGGGCCGCCGCCGGGACCGGTTGCCCCAACCTCCCAGTAATAGGATATGCCGCCGATAAGCGTGGGCAAAGCCTGGGATGTCGTCAATACGCTGCTCCAGTTATATACCGTCGTAGTAAAACTGGCATCGGTCGTCACCTGCAGCTGATAGGAAGTCACCGGGCCTCCGGCGGAGTTCGATGCCCAGCTCAGGGTCAACCCGGATGTCGGCTGAGGACCGCTTGTCGGTGATGAGAGAACGGGAGCTCTCGGCGCAGAAACAATCGTCGTAAAGCTCCACACGCTCGACCACACGCCGGTTCCGCCCGCATTCGTCGCGTTCACTTCCCAATAGTATAGTGCGGCGTTCGCAAGACCGCTTACCGTTGCGAAGAGCGTCGTAAGACCGGTCTGACTCGATACCGTCGAACCAAAGTTCGATACGCTTGATACAAGAATATTATACGATGCCGCACCCGTTACCGTGCTCCAGCTCAGGGTCGGCGAGGTAGCCTGGTTCGTCGCGCTGTCCGTCGGCGAGACAAGCGTCGGCGCTCCCGACGTCGCGATGATCGTCGTGAAGTTCCAGATGCTTGACCACGCGCTTGTACCACTCGCATTCGTCGCGTTCACTTCCCAGTAGTACGGTGTGCCGTTCGCAAGACCGCTTACCAATGCGGACAGACCCGTAATGCCCGTCTGACTCGTTACCGTCGTCACAAAACTTGTTGATGTGGATACGAGGACACTATATAATGTCGCACCCGCTACCACGCCCCAGCTCAGGGTCGGCGAGGTCGACTGGTTGACCGCATTGTTTAACGGCAACGCAAGAGACGGCGCCACCGGCGTCGCGATGATCGTCGTAAAGCTCCACACGCCCGACCACGCGCTTGTGCCTCCCGCATTTGTCGCGCTCACTTCCCAGTAGTACGGCGTGCTGTTCGCAAGGCCGCTTACCGATGCGGACAGACCCGCAATGCCCGTCTGGCTTGCTACCGTCGACGTAAAGCTTGCCGACGTCGATACCAGAACGTTATACGAGGCCGCGCCCATTACCGTGTTCCAGTTCAAGGTCAGTGCAGTCGATTGATTCGTCACATTGTTCGAAGGTAATGCAAGCGTCGGCATACCCGGAATCGCTATCGTCCTAAAGCTCCACACATTCGACCAGCCGCCCGTGCCCCCAGCATTGGTCGCGCTCACTTCCCAGTAGTACGGCGTGCCGGCCGCAAGACCGCTTACCGATGCGGACAGACCCGCAACGCCAGTCTGGCTTGCTACCGTCGTCGTAAAGCTTGCCAACGTCGATACCAGGATGTTATACGTCGACGCGCTCGTTACCGTGCTCCAGTTCAGGGTCAGTGCGGTCGATTGATTCGTCGCGTTGTTCGAAGGTGATGTAAGCGTCGGCATACCCGGAATCGCTATCGTCGTAAAACTCCACACACTCGACCAGCCGCCCGTGCCCCCAGCATTGGTCGCGCTCACTTCCCAGTAGTACGGCGTACCGGCCGCAAGACCGCTTACCGATGCGGACAGACCCGCAACACCCGTCTGGCTCGATACCGTCGCCGTAAAACTCATTGACGTCGATACCAGAACGTTATACGTCACCGCGCCCGTTACTGTGCTCCAGCTCAGAATCGGTGAGGTCAGTTGATTCATCGCATTATTTGAAGGCAACGCAAGCGTCGGCGCTGCCGGCGGCGCAATGATTGTCGAAAAGCTCCACACATTCGACCACGCGCCCGTGCCGCTTCCATTTGTTGCATTAACTTCCCAGTAGTAGGTCGTGCCGGCAGTAAGACCGCTTACCGATGCGGACAGACCTGCAACGCCCGTCTGACTCGATACCGTCGTCGTAAAACCCGTCGACGTCGATACGCGAATCGCGTAGGTCGATGCGTTGCTCACGCTATTCCAGCTGAGAGTGAGAGATGAGGACACGCCGCTGGCATTATTGGGCGGGAGAGAGAGCGTGGGAGTCGACGGCAGAATCAGCAACGTCTGGCTCGCCTGCTGGTTCGCATAACTCAGCTTGATCCAGTCATGCGAGCGGCCGACGCTTGATACTTCGGCCTCATCGAGATTTCCGGCCCACCAGTAGGCGCCTTGTTCGGGACGATTCCCGATGGCAATCGCATGGGTAGTAACCGAGGCGTTGCCGCTGGCGGCCAACGTCACCGCACTGGAAGCTAAATTTCCATCGACATACACGGACTCCGCATATGCCGGCGATGTGCCCTGAAGCGACCTGACAAAGAACAACTGATGCCATGCATTACCGCTGACGGCGTTGGCGGATTGGCAATATTCAAACCCCGTACCCGACACGTATTGCAACCCGCCCCAATCGGGAGCGGTATTCAACATCTTCAGTTCCCAGTTGAGGTTACCCTTGTCCAGAATCGCATGTTCGTTATTCGTCCCGGTAAAATATGCCCAGGCGGAGAGGGTAAACGGTCCTCCATTTGAAAAGTTACACGCAGTGGCATTTGTCGACGTCGAATCGGACGTGAAGAAATAATTACTCGTACCGTTAAAGGTGTACGCAGAATCGATTATCCCCGCAATTTTCGTCGTCGGGTTTGATGTCGTGCCCAGAGGCGCGCCGTTCAGCGGCAGGTTGCCGCACGCATCCGACTGGTCCGAAAGGTGCCACACTGCCGCGTATCCCAAGCCGGGATTAAAAACCGCTGGCCCGCTCGACGCCGCCACCGCCCCGCTGTTACCCCAGTACATCCTGATATCCTGCGAGGTCGATCCGGAAAACACCGTATCCACCAACACCCAGATTTCCGCCAGATCATTCGTCGCGTTCCAACGCTGGATCTGGTAGGGATAGTGCACGTTGAGATTGCCTCCCTTAGCGAATCGCAGATCGGCCCCTCCGCTTTGCGCACCGGTGAAAACCGCCGCAGCATTAGCACTGGTTAATCTGATCAACACGGGGAAATCAATCTGGTTGGTCATTATTCCCGTGGCGCTCGGATTCATGAAAAAATCGATAGAGTTACTCCATGAGCTCGAATACGCGCCATCGGGGGTCACGGTGATTGAAAGGGTTCCGCTTGTGGCGGAACCGCCCGTACCGGTGACCGTTATAGTGGCGCTAAAGGCTCCGGTAACCATCGGCGCACCGCTGATGTACCCGGTAGTGGGATTGAGCGCCACTCCCGCGGGAAGGGCGCCGGAGGCAAGAGAATAGGTCACGGCTCCGGTCAGATTGGTAGCAGGCGCCATGGTCGTAATCGGTACTATCTGAGCGACCGACTGAGTACTATTTGTATAGGTGATAAAATTACCGGTATTCAAGCTCGTCAGCGCATCGCTGGCCTGCTGATTCTCATAGCACAGCTTGATCCAGTCGGCAGATCGGGCGACTTTATCAACGCGCGCCTCGCCGATCGTGCCGTAGAACCTCTCCGCGGTCTGGCCCACGCCTTCATTAACTCCCAATGCCGTGTTCGTCCCGAAACCAGTTCCCGTTCCATACGCTATCGCTAAAGCCTCTGTTGATGATCCAACCGCTACCCCGTTTATATACACTACCTCCGAAGAACCCGAGGGATTGACAACATACGCGATATGCGACCAACCCTTTTTCAGAATAATGTCTCCGGAAGCGGCGTTAGTGGACCACCAACCGCCGGATTCATGGTATGCCGCATGCAACGAATCTCGCGTCGCGCTGCCATTAGTCTGTAAACATGCATTATTGCCCAGCGACATCAAGGTAACCTGTTTGGAACTCTGGTCAACCGAATCCAACTTTACCCATTCGGATAATGTAACGGCGGCGGGGCTGCCGAGCAAACTGTTGACGTAGATTGAATCCATCCCCGTGGGGGTGACTTTATTGAAGGCGCGGCCGCTGTCTATCACCGCGGGGGAATCCACCGTGCCGGAACTGCCGGAACCCGTACCCGTGTATCCGTTCCCAGTCGCATCGGTAAATAATATATCCGGGTTCGTTCCCGTACTCTTATCAAGATGCCATACAACGCCGAACCCGTTCGCCGGCGCGAATACATTGGCCGAATTCGACGTGGTCGTCGCCGCGCTCTTTCCCCACCACATCCTTATCGTTTGAGGCGTTGCACTGGGCGTCACCGAGTCCGCCTTGACCCAGATAAACGCCTGCTGGGTCGCCGGGTTGTAATAGTTTAACTCGTAGGGAATCTGCCCCGTGTCGGCGGCGTGGGAGAACCTCAGGTCGCCGCCGTTGCTCTGAGCCTCGGCAAATACCGCCGCCGCATTGCTCGATGTCAAACGGATCAAAACGGGAAAATTATACTGGGTGGTAGAAATATTGGCCCCGCTGCTGGAACCATTCAGCGTAATGCTGGTGTTATAGAGCCACGTAGTCAACGTGTCCAGCGCCGATGCACTCTGCGCCAGCGCGCCGGTTATAACAGCGACGCACCACATCTTTTTCAACGAGGTTTCAACTCGGTGAAAAATCTTCGTATTTGGGTACAAGCACTTTGCATTAATCATATAGTGTCTTCTTTTTCAAGTCCAAATCGGTACACTATATCTGGCGTATCATCAGCACTTTATAAGGGTATATCTACATCGAATCAATATATCGTGATATCGTACATGATGGATGAAAGAGCTTATTACTGAAACGAGTTCTGCCTACAATTTTTGTACTATAAACACTTACCGCGTATTATCACCCTAAATGAGGTTTTTTCTTAACACCTAACATATCAACCAAATTCATGAAAAGTACATACCCTACCCTTTCTATAATATAAGGGCCTTTTGCATAAGAATCAAGCTTCTTTTGCATCAAAGTCCAACATTACAAAAACTGCTGGCTTTAATCAGGAGAAGGTGTTTGAATAAAATTCCTGGTAAGTAATTCCCTAAAATTGAGGGATTTTGAGGCTTCTTAGTGGAGCCGAGAGCCGGACTCGAACCGGCGACCTACTGATTACGAATCAATTGCTCTACCAACTGAGCTATCCCGGCTAATGGCAAGAAAAAATAAATCATACTTTATCCGAAGTAAATAATCTTGTTATTTCCCCTATTTTTCGCAGGAAACCGGCTATCAACCGTTTGATTCACGCTTCGATGTTCTTTTTTGCGCCATCACTGCTTAAATAAGCACTAACCAATGGTAAACAAAGGTATACAAAAAAAACGATTGCCAAATTTCACGGCAACCGCTTCTGGAAACTTGATATCATAGCCCAGCTGTATTAATACAACAACAGCTATTGGGAGAATACGAAAGGATATGTGACTTCCGATATATCTCCAGGTTTATCAATTTTATCAAAGACCCACCGCTTTATTTTATCCATAATTGATGTTTCGAGATCAGGATCGCCTACTGTCGATTCCACCACCTTGCAATAGATGACCTTGCCAAACTCATCAATGGCAAAATGGATGGTAATTTTTCCCCTGAGGCCAGGTTTGTCCCGTAGACATTTGTTATAAGCATATTTTAAGGCCGGCATGTTCTGCATGACCACGCGGAAAATACTCGCCTTGGTTCTGCCGCCCGTAAGAGAAGCTTGGCTTTCCATCATTTCGGGGGATTGAATTTCCAACGGTCCCTTGCGCTTTTTAAGCTCGAGAGATCCCCACCCGCCTTTATGACCACCAGGTCCGCCACCGCTACTCATCAGGTTCCCGATCAAGTCGTCAATCCCACCGCCGGTATTACCTCCATATCCTCCACCTCCATAGCCTGAATTGAAACCCATTCCCGAAACCGCCAACCGGTTAGACCCTGAAGCTCCGCCGGACTTGAGACCGCCGAGGTTGTTTAGCACTGCATCGGCATTATTGGCAAAAAAGCTGACGCTATTGATATCGCCGCCTGCCACATCTTTTGCCCTCACAGCACCAGAAATGAGGCCGAGAACACCCCTGTTGAGCACATGCGCGCGCGGATCACCGTTACCCCCGACCCGGTGCGTGGACTTGGTTTGCATGAGACTTTTCTTTTCGTTATTCTTTTTTTCTTCTTCTTTCTTTTTTTCCTCTGCTTTCTTTTTTTCAGAAAGGACATCTTTTGCCACCGTTGCTGTGCGCTGCTCGACTTTCTTTTCGTTGACGTACTCGGTCGTCACCCTTACCGCTTCCACGGTACTGAGCCAGAGACCGAACGCAAGACCGAACACGAGCGAAATAATTTCAATATTCCGAAGCCGTTTGTCCTTTTCGATGAAAAAAATATCCTTACGGCTCTTCAGCACTTCGGTATATTCTTTTTCGCTCAAAAGACGTCCCATCTCCTCGTCCCCCTCATCTTCCTCGATCATTTCGAATCCGGAAGAGGTGAGGGCAGCATCCTGGCTATGCGATACCTGAACGATCTCGACATCGGCTCCGATCGCCTCAAACTGCGCCTTAACTTTCTTGGCTTCAGTTTCCTCAACATTTTTGCGTATGCAGATCGGCCGAACCGCCCATTCATCAGCAACCGTTTTCTGGCTTGCTTCAGACCATCGCGCGATCTCTGCAATGATACGCGCAGTCTTGACGGCATCGTTGCACTTTTTAATAAGTACATTGTATTTCACAGTTATGTTTCCCTTTCCATGACTGCAAAATTCATTTTAGAATATCCGGCGGCCGCACAGCTGTTCATAATTTTATAAAGCACGTCGAATGCGACATTTTTATCGATTTGAATGGTCGCAGTCCCGCTTTCTTCGGGTTCCTGCTGCTTGATCAGCGCCTGCTCCTGTGCCAATTTTGCTTTCAACGGCTTCTCCAACTGGGAAATTGTGTCTGCGGATTGTTTCATCACCTCCGCTGTCAGTACTACAGGATTATTATCGACAAGAATCATATCAGTGGAGGCCGAAATCTGCACATGAATTTCGGTCGGATGCTTGGTGGAAAAAGAATTGGGAAGCGTAAGGTTATCGGAGTTCGTGAGGATACTGCCCTCGGATGAGTAACTTTTCATCAGGTAAACCACCACGATTGAGAAAAAATCAATAAGCGATGTGATGATCAACCCCGTCGACTTCGGCGTGCTGAATTTGTTTCTTCCACGATGTATCATGCCCATGATTAACTCCTCAACTTTGCAATTGAAATATTAGGAAATTCAGCCATACGAGCAACATCCATGAGCTGAACAATTTTATCGTATGCTACCGTATTTTCCGCAGCGATGACGATTTCATCGGCATCGGGCGCGTCACGAAATCGATCCTTGATTTTCATAAGCCGATTTTTCATTTCGTCATAGGCGGAGAGAGGTGACAGATGATAGATCGCGGGATTCTGAACAACAAACTGTTTCCTTGGATTGATGACTTCCCACGCGGTGTCACCGATTTTGACTGAAGTCAGCGGTTTTCCATCTTCATCGGTAAGCATGAAGCCATCCCTTGTATAAAGACCCTGCTGGACATTCCCATTTTCATCAGTAACATATAGGAAGATATCCTGGCGTTCGCTGATTTTGAACGGTTTTCCTGTTTTTGGATTGATCGGGGTTTTGTCCGGAGTATGCGGATCGTATGCAACGGTCGTCCTGATCCGACGATCGTTCGCCGCTACGTACTGATCAAACTCTTTATAGTCTAATGCGGGAAGATAACCGTTTTTTGCGGCGATCGTAACCACGGAATCCGTAATGAGCATACTCAGCAGCAGTTTATTGGCCTCATCAGGCTTATTTACAGCCGCATCCGGTTGAGCGCTACGGTCTACGGGCAATTGCAGATTGATCACTGATATCTTGGCAAATTCCGATGAGAGCATCAACACCGGAATAATAACCACCAGGAAGTTAATAAACGGCTTTAGATCAATATCCTGATGTTCCGCTCCAGAGACAAGCGATTTTCTTTCGAAGAGCCCCATAGTAATTAATCCTCTTGGAGAATTCCCTCTCGTTTAGATGTCAAAGCAGCGAAGCCTCCCCGGATAAACATGGAAGACATGATATAAACACTTGACCTGACTCCGGAAGCCTTAATCCGATGTCTATTCTTCCACCGCATTGATCAACTTGGTCGTTTTTTCATCCAAGTCTTCAACGATTTTATCAGCCTTCCCGCTCAGGATACCATGAATCAGAATGCACGGCACAGCAACAAGAAGTCCCATGAGCGTTGCAGACATCGTGATACTGATGCCAGCCGCCAGTTGCTGCGCCCGCTGAGACGCGGGGGCGTTGGCGATGGCGTCAAAACATTCCATGGTACCATAAATTGTACCGGTCAGACCGGTCAGCGTCGCAAGGTTTGCGAAAGTATTGAGAAGAAAAATATTCCGTTTGATTCTCGGGCCCTCGGTCAGAAAAACTTCATCAACCGCCTTTTTAATTACCCTCGAACCCTTCGTCCGGTTAACCAGCACGCTGGCAACGCCCTTGGCCAGAGGAGTCTTGTTGGATTCAGCATATTTGGTAGCCCGGTCAAAATCCCCCGCCTTGATATACTTTGAAACCATCTCCATAAATGTGCCAGTTCCATTGTCACATTTTAAAAACAGATACCAAAATCGCTCTATGGCAAGCGCCAACGCTACAAAAAATAGCGCCAGAAGAAGCCACATAATCAATGAAGCGGAAGACTGAAAGCCAAGAAGCAAAAAATTAAACAGATGCATATAAATAACCTCCTCGCAAAATTGGGTATATTTAGAATAAACCGACTGTTATAGAATATAATATTCTTCTCACCACATTTAGCCGTTTATTGCTCATTAAATTTTCCCCCTTGGTAGAAACGAGCGAAGCTCCATAAGCAGCTCTTTTACTGCAGTTGCTGCTTCAATTCATTAATTTTTTCCTGTTCAAGTTCGATATTTCGTTCGGCCTCAATCTCAATCCGGTTGAGCTGTCTCTCCTTTTCTTCGGCAGGAATCGGCATCGTCATGATGTGCTGGACACGTTGCATCTCACGCACGGTCTCTTTATCCGTTTCGGGTGGCGTCCACTTCTCAACAGTATCGGACTGAGCCCGTGCAAAGCGGGACGTTTTTACTTTATCAATTTTCTCAACCTGTTTCGGCGCAGGTTTCACCGCAGGTTTCCATGGCTCGATGGTAAGACTCAGCACTTCATCATTCGGCTTCATATCGCGAATCCGCTCTCTTGCCTTGGTGAGCCACGGACTCTCAGCAATACCGAGATCCTGTGCGGATTTTACCGCCTGCTCGTAGTGAGGAAGTGCAGCATCAAGCGCCTCCAGCCACTTTTCATCAAGCACCTGCCGGTAGGTTTCTTTTTCCTCTTTTGTCATATTTGCAGGCACCGGAGCACTTTTCAAGATACGACCGACCTCTTCCATGATATCGCCTTGGCGGTATTTCATTTCCATGAAACAATCGATCGATTTATTAACATATTCATTATCTACAATATTCTGGCTGTGCGACCACTGAATATTTTTAAAAAAATAGCTCTCCGCTTTTTGATAGTATTTTTCAAGGCTCGATAAAATTTTCACTTTCGAAGCAATCTTTTCATCCGCGTTGCCGAAAAGAGTCTGCCCGGCAATCGCCGAGGCCATATCCACAAAGCCCTGCCCAATCATATAGGTAGCCCTGATCGTCCACTCCTCAACTTCGAGCCCGATAGCGTTTGCGTAATATCTGCCTGGTTCCTCGAGCGCCTTTTGTTTTTCCTTGATCCGCTCCTTCACCTCGTGTTCATTTTTTCCTTCCAGCTGTATTTGGGCAAACTTGGCATAATAAATATCGCCAAGCTTGCAGTAGGCTTCCGCGACATCGTTGACATCGATATCCGTTCCTGCATGGAACTTTACGTAGACCGATACGGCCAACTGGTAATTCTTTTCGGCTTCAAGGGGATTATTTAGATTGAGCAGTGCGTTTCCGGCTTTCACAAGAGCCCCAACCTGCTTATGACGATCATTGGTAAACTTTGCGGCATAGTCGGAAAAAGTCGCGGCCATTTCCTGATTCTTGCCGAGTTTTTCATAACAAAGACCCACAGAAAAAAACGCCTCGGCAGCATAGTCCGATTCAGGAAACTGTTTGGAGAGGAGATTATAGACTTTAATCGCATTATCTAACAACTTCCCTTTTTCGTACATGAGACCGGCATCCAAAAGCGCAAGCGGGGCATTGGTATCCTTGGGAAATTTCTCATAAACGAGTGCATACATCTTACCGGCAGAATCGAATTGACTCAGCTGCTGATAACATGCCGATGCTTCCGATAAACAGGGAATAGCGAACTCCGGTTTGCTAATGGAATCCGCTGCGGACAGGTAGGTCTCGGCCGCCAGATCAAGTCTTTTCGCTTTCTTAAAATCATCAGCGGCGCGGCGAAACGCCGTTTCACGAAGTGACGATTTCGGGAATTTCGAGGTCAGACTATCGAAGGTCTGGGCTGCCATTTCATAATTTTTCATGCTATCATAACAAATAGCGCCCTCGAACCATGCTTTATCCACGATTCGACTTGCCGGGAATTCACCAGCAATGCTCAAAAATTCTTTTATGGCCCCAATCGTATCGCCGTTATTCCTGAGCGCTTCAGCCTGTTTATACATCGAACCAGCGGCAAGATCACTCACTTCTATCTGTTCCGGACTATCCTGCTTCTGCTTTGCGATAATCTGCCGATACATATTCATTGCCGACTCATATTGCCCGAGACTCGTATAACAGTTCGCCAGCATGCGAAGAGATATTTCATGATTTTTGCTCTCCGGGTAATTATCGGTGATGAGCCTTAAGAGGCGCACTGCGTTACCGTACTCCTTGGCGTTGTAATTAATGGAAGCTGCAAGGTAAAGTACATCCGCCGCATTGGAGCTTTTCGGGAAAGATATCTGGAATTTTTCGGCATGGGCAAGAAGGTTTTTGGTCTGCGGAAGGTTGAAAACTTGTTCGTCGGTCAGATGCTTTTGCTCTGCTTCCTTCTTGCGACTTTTATCGAGATCGACAATGACATTATAAGCAGCATCTTCCTGCTGAATAATAACCGGCCCTTTGTTGCCCTTTCTTTTAATATTTTCAATTTGCTCGGCGCTCATGCCGAAGGTATCGATCTGTTGAACATATGTGGGGAATTTTGAAACATCCTGGGTCGCGACATAATCGTAATTTTCCGCAGCGCGGTCATAGTCGCCGAGTACATCATAAATTTCTGCGACATTATAATGAAACTCGTAATTTTGCCATTTATCCTCGGGAAATTCCTTGAAAAAATCATCATAGCGTTTTATGGCCTTTTCATAGGCACCCTTGTCCTTCTGCGTCTGTGCCAAAGAATGGTAATAGAGAGCAATAGACGCGATGGTCTTACGGCGTTCATTTCCCGCCTGCTCACGAGCCGCAGCATTATTCAGGTTCTTCGCATACCATTTACTTCCTTCGCCATAATTATCGATGAGCTTCTCACGCTCTTCGTTTGCCTTTTCAAATTGTCTTTTAATGACATAACACTCGATAAGTTTCTGGCAAGCAACTGGCGCATCTTTATAATAAGGGAAATGATCAAGAGCCACCGAAAGAGCCTTAATTGCATCGGCCCATTGGCCATGCGTATGATTTTTCATGCCGACCGTATACAAAACGGTGTCTTCGTAGGGCCGATGACCGATTTTATCGAAGAATTTCATGCACGTTTCCGCGCCATTCGGCATGTCGGAAAAACAGATAGCCATGTATTCGAGAGAAATGCTTCTGAACTCTTTGCTCTTATAAACCCCGGCATCGCATTGCTCGATATAGTTTTCAAACAGATCGACCGCCTTATCAAACTCTCCCGTATTATAACTGAGTTCACCTTTACGGTACTGAGTCATTTCCCAAACCTGCAGATCGACCTGGTCCTGCTTCACAAGTTCCAGTTGTCTAAGGGCTTCGGCATTATCACGATCTGTATAGGCGAGGTCGGCCAATTTAAAATGCGCCATGGAAGCGCGCAGACTTTGCGGGAATGAATCGGCAATTTTTGTATACACTTCTTTGCAGTGGTCGAAATCGCCCATTTTTTCGTAAATATTGCCCATCTGATAATATGCTTCGCTGAGTTTCGAAAAACCCGGATACTGCGATGTCAGATCTTGATACAGCTTAAGTGATTTTGAATAATCGGGGACCGGATTAACCGGCTCACTTCCGACCCGACGCTTTTCCCAAACATCCATTGCCTTTTCATATTCATCGCGAGCCTTTATATAATCATCGCGAGCTTTATCGAAATAAAATGTGCCAAGAGTATACATGACATCGGCGCAATGTCCGCTGGTTTTCTTTGAAGAGTTACACTCTTTGAGAAGGGCTTCCCAAGGAGCGATAATTTCATCGAGATTCTTTCCTGCCGGCATGCTTTTCTCTTCCTGCACCCGGCTTTTTTCCATGTTCTGGGAATCCTGCTCGTCAAGTTTCTGCATTTTCTGCTGAAGTTCCATGATGCGTTCTTCATCACTTTTGGCATAGGTGAACGAAGGCATCAATAGAACCATCAGGAACAAGATAGACACCATAACGATCATTCGGGGAAAAATATTCTGCATAGGTTATGTGACTCCTTAGTAGGCGACGATGGCCGAAGTTAGTTACCCTGCTTTTTCTTCAGCTTATCGATCTCTTCCTGCAACTGCTGCTTTTCTTTTTCAATCTTCGCATGATCTTCCTCTTGCTGCTGAACCTTTTCGCGAAGGTTCTGCGACTTCAACATGCTCGTTGCCTTGGCAAGAGCGTATTCAGCATCGGCCATGACTTCGTCTTTTCGCCTGAAAAACCGCGCATCAGATTTTGCCAAGAGCATATACGTGAAATAGTCGTGAGATTCCTTGGCGAAACTCTGAAACTTTTTATCCAATTCCGCCTGATCTTCGAGCGTTTTATTGGTCGGCTTGCGAAGGCTGTTTTTCTTTATCTGCTCTTCGACCGATGCAAATTTCTTCATGAAATCATCATAATCGTCTTTCCTTTTTGCCAAGGCACTATCAGTCACAAAGGGACGCTGACATGCTGCAAGACATTGGTTAAGAGCGTTCACCGCATCAGCGTAATTTTTATCCTGCATAAAAGCATAGCCACGGATGAGGTACGCTTCCGGAATAAGCGGAGATTCGGGCAGGCTGGAAATGATATAATTGATCGCATCCTTTGCCTCTTTCGGCCGGCCTCCCTTGATAAGCGTCCAAGCAATGCCGAGCACCGCTTCATCCCGATAGGGCGATCCCTCGGGCACTTTCTGATAGAAACGCGCCCCCTGCCTCAGACCATCTTTAATTTTATCGGCATTTTCATAATAGAGTTGTCCGAGCTTGAGATTCGCAGCATCGGCAAGCAATTGTTCCCCCCCTTGCAGTGTCGAGTCTTGTACAATGGTGGATAGATTACCAATTGCCGCATCAGTTTTATCGTTCTCAATATTGATGACGGCCAGAGTGTACTGGGCATACAGATAGGAAGGGTCGCCGCGCTTCAAACGCGACAACAGCTGCTCCGCAACATTATAATTCTTGCGCTGAAATTGAATTTCTCCCGCTAGATAATCCGCATCAGAGCGCATGTCGCTCTGGGGGTAAAGGCTTGTGACGAAAGAGTAATTTTTCAAGGCGTCATCATATTTTCCCTCCTGGTAATCGAGCTGCTCAAGTCCATAAATGTACTTCGGACGCATTTCGGAGGTGGTGTATTCTTCAAGCGCTTGATTCAGGATCTGTCGCGCAATCGTACCCATCTGCAGCTTTGTATAGCAATCGGCCAAGTACCACATCACGCGATCATTGCTCTCAAAGGTGGGAAACAAGGCGAGTACCTCACCGAATTTAAATCCCGCTTCCCAATATTTTCCCGCAGCATAGAGCCGCATCGCTTCACTATAGGCATCCATTGGTGCTATGATAAGTTCATCATAGAGCCTTTTTGAAAGTACCTGTTCGCGCGTTTTTCCGAAATCGGCCCCGATTTTAAGCATCGTGGTAAAGCCACGGTCGCTCTGCCCCGCCGCCGCGTCCTGGTCGAACAGGGCATAACCAAGATTGAGGTCGACATTGGCATGATTAATACATTCAGGCAAAAGCCACATCGTGTTCCAGTTAAACCCGATATAGGGGATATTATTGTTTGTCCATCCGGCTTTGACCCAGATTGCTGGAATGAACATATACTTGACATTGACCCCCCCCTGCAATGCGGCAACCAGCGCGCCTTGACCCGAACTATCCTGAAACATGTTCCGGTAAGCAGTCCAGTTTTTGAAGAGGCTTATAAGCGCATTGTCGATCACGATTTCACCGTCAGCGACCAAGTTATCGTTGAGACCAGACCACCGGACTCCGAAACGCACCCGGTTGACAGCCACATCCGTTGCCAATGCGGTGTCCCCGCTAATCTGGGTTGGAATGATATCCTCAAGGGAGATGCTGAACCCGAGGTCGCCAATCCAGTCACGATAACTGTCAAATGGATTAAAGTAAACGCCGAGGTCGACACCGGGTGTGCTTACTCTATAGGAATTCTCGAATTGATTTTCGAATCGCATTTTCAGATTGCCGCCAACCATGAGCCACGGCAGCACCCTGAATCCGTATGAAGGAATGAGCCAGATATCCTCATATGACCCTCCCGAGCTCAGAGGGGTCTGATCAGGTGCGGTAGGATTAATGTCTCCATTGGCCCAGAGCGCGGTCAAACCGATCGTGTGATTTCGCAGAATCGGCAGCAGAAAGGTTCCCTCTTGGTACCCCAGGCTGCCATCGCCGACAGCATAACGCCAGAGCCCGAAATCGAGGTGCATTTGGTCCACGCCAGCCGTAAGGGCAGGATTCACAAGTGGTGAACTCCAGTCGGACAGTGACTGGATAACGTCGGCCTGTAGGTAAGGTGCGGCGTACCCTCCGTTTCCCTGAGCGCGAACATCCGCTCTTACGGCCAAGAGTATCGCTAGAAAGCAGCCAATTGCTGAAAAAGAGCAGTTTAGCCGAGCGGTCTTTTTCACCATAATAGAACTTTCTTGAAGAAAGGATTATTTCACGGGAATAACTTCCACCCGTCGGTTTTTCGCCCGCCCTTCGGGCGTCGTACTTGGAACCAGAAACTGCGTTTTGCCATATCCCTTTGCAGTAATCCGATTTTGCGCAATGCCATGGCTCACCAGATAATCCATAACAGCCTTGGCACGATCGTTGGAAAGCGCCATATTATAACTGTCGCTCCCCTCCTCGTCGGTATGGCCAGCAATTTCTACTTTCAGATTAGGATACGCTTTGAGACTGGCGACAACACTATCCAGCTCTGCATATGAACTAGTTTCAAGCTCTGCGGAGGCGGTGCTAAAATTGACGCCCCCAAGAATGAGCGGCGCTTTAATTTCGAGCGCAGTGGTATCTGAGTATTTATTATCATTTTTGTATTCGTTGGAGGGTTCGGCCTGATTTTGAGCAGCCACGTTGGCCTGCTCAACGAGCCCGATGTCACTCCCGTTTTCACCCCTGCCTTTGCATATCGAAACCGGCCGGACAAAATAGTTAAACGCAGGATATCCTGGATCAATGAAATTCGGTGGTGTCTCAATATTGTTCTTCTGTATGACGGCGTCACTGTTATAGGGGTTACGGTTATCGTAGAAGTTGTTGCTGGTGATGCGCGTTTTGTGAGCATTGGTACAGACAAAAATGCCGTATTCCTTGTTTGCGGTGATAATATTGTTGCTGATAAGCGCTCCGGTGCGGCCTCCGCAGAAAATGCCGCTATAGCCGTTCTCCGCGATCACGTTATGATCCACCGAAGAATGCGTGCTCCGGACACTTTCGAGAAAGATGCCGGTCCATTTATTGCGGTAAATAATGTTGTTGGTGATATCCGGAAGCGTGAGTATCGCATGAATGCCTGCCCCATTATTGCCGACGATCAGATTGCGTTCTATTGTCAATCTAGTATTACGGCATATAATGCCAACCGTCCCATTTTGTATCGTAAAATTCCTGATCACCGCCCCGTCGGCTCCGATGACGCAGGGCGCGTTTCGGCCTCCATCGATAATGGTCTGCAGCATGTCTTCGCCCTGCAGCACAATATTGTCCGCCAGTGCGATGTTTTCACGATAGATCCCCTTGGCAACGAAGATCGTATCACCAGCATCGCATTCGCCCAGAGCTGCATGGATAGAAGGGAAATCGTGCGGAACAGAAATTTTTCTCCCTGCGCCAGCACTGCAAACCACCGATAGCAAAAGAATCGACACGCGTATGACATCAAGCGAAAACGAGACAGGGTGTTTTTTCATATAGTTCTGTAAGGATTAAGGATAAAGGTATAAAATTATGACTATCCTTTTTAAGGGGGGAATAAACGTCAAACTTTATAAATAAATTGTGTCCACTTTGGAAGTCAAATCAGTTCTCTTCCTCAATATATCAATGCTATTATATAATGTATAATATGCCTCCGCTATTCGCTTACATTGAAGGCTTCCTGAGCAATAACGCAATACAAAATACAACAAAATGATTAATCCTAAACATGCAAGCATCTTATCCTTCCGCACCACCGCATCTTATAACTTGCTATCGGTTATCCTTCATGCACACAGTTATTACAAAATACCACTCCCCCTGCTCCTACGCAATGAAAATATGGGAGATGTAATTCTTTCATTCTATGACCTTATTATACAATATAATCAAAGAAAATACAAAATGATTCCGGCGGTCGAGATGCAACTGGTGATAAAATGCATCCTCAGGTAGTATTGCGAGAGATTGCTCAGACACGCATTGAATGCGACATCCGGGCTACTGGAACCGATCGCCTCAATCCCTTCGACGCTGCAACGAAGTTCCTCCTCCGCGTTCCCAGTCACGGATCACCTGCACTATTTGCCGTATTTTGTGGGGATTCTTTTCGCCCGGCCTGATTTCGACACCGCTGTTGATATCAACGCCATATGGCAGGACCGTCTCAATCGCCTCCTCAATGTTTCCAGAATTCAGCCCTCCGGCTAGAATGATACGGTCGGATTTCCGACATGCATCGGCGGCAATGGACCAGTCGAAAGTCTTCCCTGTTCCGCCCCGTCGATCCGACGACCATGTATCGAGAAGAAATCCAGTTGTCTGGTAGTGATCGAGAATTGAAAGATCTGTCGCGGTATCGATGGCAAAAGCCTTAATTACAGGCAACGGCATATGCGCGCAATAAGAGGGAGATTCGATGCCGTGAAGTTGCAAGGTATCGATGCCAGTGGCTCGTGCAACGGCAATAACTTGTTCGGGACTCTCGTCGACGAATACACCGACGCGCGAAACAAAAGGCGGAAGCTGGGCGATGATGATCGCTGCGGCCTTTGGAGTGATATAGCGTGGACTCTTTTCACAAAAAATAAAGCCCAGAGCGTCGACGCCAATGGATGCAGCGGCTTTTGCATCTTCATAACGGGTGATGCCGCAGATTTTGATACGGATAGGCATTTAACCACCTATCAACCGCAGGGCTTTCAATGACGCCCCGGGATTCTCCGCCCGTATAAGCACTTCGCCTACGAGAATGGCGTGCACCCCGGCATCACGGAGAGTTCGGACTTGATCGGCATTGGTTATACCACTCTCGGCGACAATGGTAATATCGGCAGGTATCTCTTTAACAAGCGAAAATGTGGTACCGATATCAGTAGCGAAGGTGGAAAGGTCACGGTTATTGATACCAATGAGCCGCGGGCCAAGAGATAAAACCTTTTCGAGCCCAGAGGCGGCGTGAAGTTCAATAAGCGGATCGATGTCGAGCGCAATTGCCGCTTGGTAAAGATCTCGCAACTGTACCGCATCGAGGGCTTCTGCGATGAGCAGCATGGCGTCAGCGCTCATGCTGGCTGTTTCTTCCACCTGCAGCGGATCAATGATAAAATCCTTACGCAGGATAGGAAGCGTGGTGTGCAGCCTGACCGCAGAAAGGTAATCGGCGCACCCCTGGAAGAATTTTTCATCGGTCAAAACTGAAATGGCGGCTGCGCCTCCGTGTTCATATGCTGCAGCAATGGTTACGGCATCGAAATCCGAGCGGAGGAGACCTCTGGAGGGCGATGATTTCTTGACCTCGGCAATGACGGCAATCTCTGGCCGCTTATCAAGCGCTTCGACAAATAGTCGCTTCTGCGAGGTACGGCCCTTAAATGGTCGCCGGTTCGAGCGAAGATGCGCGACTTCAGATCGCTTTTGGGCGAGGATGGTTTCGAGAAAAGTTTCCATGACAATAACAAATGTTTCGTATCGTTCCAACAATTGTTTTCACGTAGAAAATTACTTTTCCCCGGAGCGATCATGGATATTTTCTAAAAGAGGGAGAAGAGGGGGCACAACTGTTGAAGCATAGCTTCGTTACTTCAACCGGCCGAAAGTTTCCCTTTTACCGCATTGCGCAGTAACTCGACCTGTGCATAAGGCACCATATATAGGTGGCAATCGAATTGACCAAGCTACCAGTGTTGTGCCCTTTATTTCAATATTTGTTAATTTATTGCCAAGCGCGGTACGGAGAGAGTCGACAATTACGTTTGCAGTATCGCCATATACTTCAAAGATTTGAATAGTCGCGGGCGCCCACCGGAGCCACCCTGAGGCGCGACTATTCAAAGCGGGCACTTAAGTGACCGACTACTTTTGAAGTCTCTATTTCTTCGCGGGATTCTTCCCGGGAAGGTTTACTCTGCCGGGCGACTTTGGTTTCAGCGTGGGTTTGACCGGTGTTCCGGGCTTGGGCGGCACATATGCAAGATCCTCGGCCTTCTTATCGAGCTGTTTATACTGCCAGTCATTAATGAGAAAGAGATACTGCTTTTCGGGAATTTTCAGCCAGTAATTGCTCTGACCGGCTTTCTTGTTTCCGATTGCCACGGTCCGACTTGAGCCGCTCTTGAAATTAATGGTCAGAGCCAGTTGTGGATCGGCGAGGCCGGTCGCGGAGTCAGTGTAGGCGGAATCTTCAAACTCAGCGGCTTGAAAGTTTGAAAGTGTATTAAGCACGCTGTTGACCTTATTGGAGTCGAGCGGCATTTTTCCCCCTTTAATCAATTGCCACCCCTTGGTGATCGAATCAGCCCGTGCGATCACGACAGTCAACGATCCATTTTTTGCAATCGTTAATTGCTTAACTTGCACTTGGTCGAATTTCAGGATGTTTTTATCCTCCCAATGCTTATGGTCAGCCGTGAGCGACCAGCGGTTAGACTCCGGCACAAGAAAGACTTGGTTGGAATTTTCGGGCCGGAAATAATTACTGCCGTAATCCGGTGAGCTCTTACCAAGGATGACCTCGCCGAGCGACCTCCCGGCGATATCAATCGCTTCAATCCGAGTGCCGTGAAGAGAGTCCACACCAAAGGTAATCTGCTTCGCCGGGTTCTCGGAAACCAAGGTGGATTTCCTGATCTTGACCAAGGTCTCAAGGAGCTGGTTGACCGCGCCGCTGTCGACAGGATACTCCATTGCATTAGTGCCGGCAGCAGGTTTTTCCTGCGCCACTTCGGTTCCCAAGGCGCCCGAAAAACCGGTACCGGAAGTTACAGAGGTGGATGCCATTTTCGGCAACAGAACCCATACATCGCCTCTGCGCTGGAGCTTTGTCTGATCGGAAGCATCCCGTAACATTACCGTTCCGATGGTGTTTACCGAAGCTCCGGGAAAGAAACCGAGCAATTCGGTCTGCGTCCTCGAATTCGAAAGCACGTTAACCAGTACTATTACGCCGATCGCCAAAGCAAGCAGAACGGCGCTGATCAGAATTTTTCGGGCGTTCATCGGAGCTTCTCCTCAGTTGACGTTTCAGGGGTCGTCTGGGATAAGGTTATCGGGGCGGCTGCCACATGCTCACGGCGACGTAAGAAAATAATGATTCCGATAATAATAACCAGTATCGGCATGAGAATGACATTGACTGATCGAACCACGTTCGGCATTGCCGAGCTTTTTTTCAGAAGGTCCGACTCTAGGGTGTGATCCTTAGTCGTACGGCTGCGGATGGCAATCAAATCTTCATCCTGGGAAAGCCAGTCGACTAAGTTTACAACCATGAGGAGATTCTGCGGAGCGGCATTTTGTGACGAAATGAAATCAGCGTTACCAATGACGACCAGATGACCGTTTGAGTTGGCAGCAACAATGGCGCGATTCGCATCGGGGGTATTCTGCTGTAGGGCGATTTTATTCAGAGAATTTTCCGACGCCGGTTGGTTAATAGGTGGAACTGATTTACCCGCAAAAAAGCTCTTGAAATTTCCGGTCACATAAGCAGCCAATGTCGAAGACTTGAGCGTATCGCCGGAAGGAATTTGCCATTTCTGCTCCGGGTTGAGATTGATGAAACCATCGCCGGGAGCAAGCCAGCTCTTCTTTGACGAATGGGCCAGAATAGTTGCCTTTACGCCGTCCAACCCTGCCGCTGCCGCGCCACTGGCGGCAAGAGGAACCGATAATGTCAACGAATTCGGCCAAGGTAAAACGACATCCGAGAGCGGAGCCACCGCCGGGTTTGAGCGATCGAATCCGTCTCTACCGATTTTAACAAAGAATGGGTAGGGAACCTCAACGTTGGCGGAAAAAGGACCGATCTGCTGGGGAATCATGACCGGGTTACAGGATGCATCGAGCACCATGTCTTGGTTAACCTTCACGCCATAAGACTGAAGCAAATCGAGAATCTTTGAATCGACTTTCACGGCCATGGGGCCGAATTGCTGGTTAAAATCGATCTTCATTGCATTGGCAAGCGCAATGAGCTTGCCGCCCTTCATGAAAAACTGGTCGATTTCAAATACGCCACGGTCACTTATGAGAGCGCTCCCGGGAATCACAAGGACACCGAGGCCGCTGTCGATCGGTTGCCCCTGCGAGATATCGACAATGGAAACATCGTAGTTCTCGCGGAGCTTTGCGATAAACTGCGCGAATTTTGTTTCGGTTTTATCGGGCTGTTGCTGCTGTCTTCCCATGCGCGCCATGATTTCCGGTGGGATTTGCGGCAAGGTATCGACCTTGAGGATCCCAATCCTGGGCATGGACGGCCGGGAAACTTTCAGAATGGCACGTGTCAGATCGTACTCGAAATTGCCAAGATTCTGAGAAAGCGGCATTAGCTCTTTCCGGTCAGCGAACAACACAGCGAGACCGAGGAAACCCGATACCACCTGAATTTTATCTTGTTCGACCACCTGCGCCTGGATTTCCTGAATGCCCATGGAACGAGCCTCTTGACGAGCTGCATCGCTTTCGGAAGGATCGATCCAGGTGATGCGAAGGTTCTTCCCGCCATAGGCCTTATACTCGGCCAGCATGTCCTTAATGGTGGTGAGTGTAGTTTGCAGGCGCGGTTCTTGCTTCAAATCTTTAGAGCAGTACACTTTGATGTTGATGATGTCATCAAGGTGTTTCATAATCTTTTTCGTAGCCGGCGATATAGTATACGATTTATCCTCTGTCAGATCTAGCCGCGAGAACCAAACGGTGCTGAGATAATTGATTACTCCAACGATGCCAAGAATGATTAGGATATAAACGATAAGTTCCGTACGTGTTTTGATTTTTTTAGTTTCCATGTTTTTTCTCCGGTGAAATACTATTCCCATTTCCTGCCGGCAAGGGACTGGATGTTCATAAAAAGGAAAAACCCGATGATGGAAAAGTAGTAGACGATGTCTCTGCTGTCGATGACCCCACGTTGGATGCTATCGAAGTGGTTCCCAAGACCGAGATAAGTAAATAACGTCGCCACGAGGGGAGCGGCGAACATAACGATAAACGGACTCCCTATCATATAGAAAAAGAAACAGGCAACAACGCCGAGCAAAAACGCGATAATTTGATTTTCCGTATATGAGGAGATCCACATACCAATGGCCAAGTAGGCGCCTCCCATGAGGAGCGTTCCGATGTAGCCTGTAATAATTGGCCCGAGATCAGGCTTACCGCCGATCAATAAGATGGAAACCGGTATCGTTACCGTCAGAAGGATCGCAACGGCAATAAAGCAGAACGAAGCCAAAAATTTGCCAGAGACAACCTCCAGATCGCTGACCGGCCACGTGAGCAGCAATTCAAGCGTTCGTACCTTCCGTTCCTCGGCCCAGCTGCGCATGGCAATTGCCGGGATAAAAAACAGGAAAATGATAGGAAGGGGATCGAAAAAACCGCGCATATCGGCCTGGTTGTTAAGGAAGAAAACGTGAAAAAAGAGATAGCTCGATACCGCGAGAAAAACCGTGATGAATACGTAGGCAATAGGCGAAATGAAATACGATTTAAACTCTTTTTTGAAGATGGCAATGGTTTTCTGCATAAATTAACCCCTCGTCAACTGGATGAATACGTCTTCTAGACTTGCGGTTTCGTGTTTGAGCTCCGCAAGGCTCCAACCATTCGACACCGCGCAACGAAATATGGCTTCCCCAAGATCTTCGGCGCCGTCGACGAACGCTTCGGCGATAATCCAGTCGCCAGCCGGCTTTGTCGCCACCTGCGTGATGCCGGGAACAGTTCCGAGCGCATTTTTGACAACGGTGGGATCTGCCTTGACACGGACAACGTATCGGTTTCCTCTGGCTGAATTCGCGGTAAGCTCTTCAGCAGTACCGCTACCTACGATCTGCCCCTCGTTGATGATCATAATACGGTTGCAGGTGGCGCTTACTTCTGAGAGGATATGCGAACAGTAGATCACGGTTTTCTGCGCGCCGATTTTCCTGATGAGTTGGCGAATTTCGATGATCTGGTTCGGGTCGAGGCCGATGGTCGGTTCATCGAGGATCAAAAGGTCAGGGTTATGCATCAGCGCCTGGGCAAGTCCCACCCGCTGGCGATACCCTTTTGAAAGATGGGCAATCTGGCGATTCTTCATCCCGGTAAGGCTGCATACTGTAAACATCTCATTGACCCGGCTTCTGAGCTGTCCTCCGGAAAGGCCACGGATTTCGCCGACAAAGGTCAGGTATTCCTCCACGGTCATATCGCTGTAGAGCGGGTTATTTTCAGCGAGATAACCGATTCTTCTGCGCACTTCAAGGCTGTCGGTCACCGTATCCAGCCCATCAACGTGTACGGTTCCTGAAGTGGCCGGAATAAAACAGGTGATCATACGCATGGTCGTTGTTTTACCGGCTCCGTTCGGCCCCAGAAACCCCAAGATCTCTCCCTTGGGAATCTGGAAATTCAGATTCTTGACGGCATGGACTTCGCCGAAACTTTTGTTGAGGTTTCGTACCTCGAGCATAAAAGAATTAGTCATAGAGTCCCACACTCCCGCCGTTAAAAAGATCGCGTGAATGATTAATACATAATTGGTTATTTGCAGTATCGCTGGGCTTCGATGCCGCTCCTGCGACCCTGCTCCTCTAATCGCGGCGCATACCTGCGCTGGTCCAGAGCTTTGGTTGATCAAACACGATGCGGCATTACTGCAAGAGTTACATTTCGATCAGGTTTTGAAATTATTGTCAAAATTCGGGCGGAAATTTACGAAAAGGTTTAAGCCCGGGCGTTCCTTCTGTCGGTCTGACGGCAATGACCTACCCTTCCCTGGTTTTGGCATTCTGAATCTGGACGCGTATTTCCTGTGCAATTTTTTTTATATTTTGAAGGCACTTTCGCGATCGGGTTCCGGCGGATTTGTTGCCGCGCTCAAATTTTTCGTACTCAGCCTTGAGAAGTTCTACCTCATCGACCAATTTTTGAAGACTCATATAATCCTCCCTATGTGAATGTGAAAGTGAAAAATAGTATGGTGAATGCTTTCCGCTCAAATCCCTGTTTTGGGAGTATTAATATCGTAATTGACCACTTTAATGCGCCAGAAAAAGTTATTGGGCTTGAGTGAGCTGTGGACGATCGGCACCGGAGACTATCGTTACTACAAGTTCATTATATAGTATAATCCAGCCGACCGTCGCAGCAGTTGCAGCACAGGAAAAAGCGAGGCAGTTTCGTCCCTAAGCCACTCGCGCAAGCGCGAAGAGGTGCCTTTGCGCTCGACAATATTCGCGTCTTTACTAAGTCCGGTGGACTTTCGAAGCCAGTCGAGAGCGTCCTCATACCCCCCCAGCGTATCAATCAGGTGGACCGATAGTGCTTGACGTCCAGTAAACACGCGTCCATCGGCGTAACGGGCGATGGAATCGCGGCTCATGCCACGTCCCGCGGCGACATCATCAATGAACTGCTCGTGCGTATCCTTGAGCAGTTCATCGATGAATTTTTTTTCATCCTCGGTCATTCGGCGATAGGGGCTGCCGATATCCTTCATTTTCCCCGCCGTAAATACGCGGAATTCGATGCCGACTTTTTTTGCGAGTTCCTCGAAAAGAGGCAGGGTAAAAATGACGCCGATGCTTCCAGTAAGGGTGCCGGGATCAGCGAAGATTTTCGTACCCGGGCTCGCGATATAATAGCCTCCGGATGCAGCAACTGTTCCCATGCTGACAACAAGCGGTTTCGACGTTTCACGGAAGCGCAGCATCTCCCGATAGATCTCCTGGGACGGAGCGACAGCGCCGCCCGGCGAATCGATGCGCACGATGACGCCGGCGATAGAATTATCAAAACGAAGAGATCGGATCTGACGGACATAATCGTCGGACTCGACTATGGTACCCTTGATCTGCACGAGGCCGATAGATTTGAAGGAGACGAAGGGGTTGACGCCTTCTCGTTCCCGGTTCCCGCGAAGGAACAGAATCATGCCGATCAGAACCGGAAGCGCGATGATACCCGCAATGAGCCACTTCTGGAATGATTTCATGGAGTTCGACTTTTTTCCACTTTGATCACCTCTCCGGGCGCTACCATGGAATCGGGACGGAGATTATTATCGCGAGATAATTTTTCAAGCGGGATGCCGAAGGCGGAGGCAATGAGTGGCAGAGTATCGCCATTGCGAACTTTATAATAAACGATACCCTTCCCTCCGTCTTCCCGGCTTGCGGAAGCGGCCGAGGCTACCGCCTCCGGCGGCAGAGGGAGAACAATCGTCGCCCCCAAGCGAAGGATGCTATTACTACGTAGATGGTTGAAGGAGAGCAATGTCTGCAGCGGAAGGGAAAATTTCCGGGAAATAGAATAGAGATTGTCGCCGCGCCGAACCGTGTAAGAGCATGTACCGGTCGTGTCCGACCGGTCGGCGATGCGCGAAGAATCACTCGACACGACAACTTCCGCCGATGTAATGCGCTTTCCACCGACAACTGCTGTTCTTAGGGCAGTAAGCCTGAGCGTGTCGCCTGCTTTGATCGTAGGCTGCGATGAGTCAATCGTGTTCCAAGCGAAAAGATCGCTCATCTTCACCCCGGCCCGTCGAGCAATCGAGTACGGCGTATCGCCGGCCTGAACAACATAGAGCGCATTACCGGCAATAGTTCCGACCTCCGGAACGGAGGCCTCGACGGTCTCCGCAGCAAAAGCCGGCCGCACAATCAAGGTGCGGCCCGGCCGCAGCGTAGAGGCGATAGAAAGTTGGTTCCAGCGGCAGAGTTGCGCCCTACTCACATGAAACCTGCGGGCGATTTTACTGATGCAATCGCCTTTTTTGATCCGGTACACAACGGCGTCGCCATACGTTTCCTCCTCATAAGCACTGACAGGAGGAATATAGGCGGTCATTTCAACGGTAGCCGTGGAATCCTCCGGGCGCTGAGGCAGGAACAGATATCGGCCTGGTACAAGGCGGGCGCGCTTTAGCCGGTTGATCGCCAGGATATCTGTGGCAGAAATATTGAAATCGGCGGCTATTTTCTGAAGGTTATCGGTGCTCTTGATCTGATAATGGCACCATCTAACCTTTTTTTCTTCGGGAAGCAGGGCATAAAAGCTTTCAAAGGACGCTTTATAGCCGGCGGGAAGGTACAATACCGAGTTGGTAGCGTCTGGCGGCGTACACCACCGCAAAATGTGCGGATTCAACTTTTTCAAGGAGTCGCACGGAATGCCGATGCCCTGCGCAATATCCTCGAGGCGGATACAATCATTAAGGAGCACGGTGTCCATCAACAGTGAATCGTCGGGAAGAACCGGAATGTTAAAGTTTTGCGGATTTTTTGCGATGGTTACGGCGGCGAGATAAGTCGGCACATATCCTTTTGTCTGGGCAGGCAGCCGCAGTTTCCAGTAGTCTTGCGTGTTGCAACGGGCAATCGATCGACTTACCCCGTTTTCCCCGCAATTGTACGCCGCCAGCGCCAGATACCAATCGCCGAAATCGCCGTAAAGTTTTTTGAGATACATAACGGCAGCCTGAGTTGACCGGATCGGATCGCGGCGTTCGTCGATCCAGTAGGAGCGGTGCAACCCGTAAAGGCTGCCTGTCGAAGCGATGAATTGCCATATGCCCGCGGCGCACGCACAGGAGTAGGCCATGGGGTTGAAGGCGCTCTCGATAAGCGGCAAATAAGCCAAGTCCTGCGGCAGGCCGCTGTCGGCAAACATCTTCCGCATTGACGGCAGGTAACGGGACGCGCGGGGAAACCATTTTTCAATAGTATTCTTCCTGTTTTTCACGTAAAAGAGTATGGCGTGACGTACCTTATCGTTCCACACCATTGGAATGTCGTAAGAGGTGTTGTTCTGGATTCCGAGCACCGCAATGGAAGCGCTGTCGGAGGCGGGTATTTTTATGGAATCAAGCGAGCGACCCACCTGCCATTGGAATACCGATGCGGCGATTTCATCAGGAAGCGAAAAGGATTTCGGCATTTCTTCCTCGTAGATCGCGATAATATCGTCGATGTACCGTGAGGCAGGAAACCGATCGCTCTGGCCCTGCGCATCGATAACCAGAATGCTCTTCACCGCAACGCGGAGAAGGGAGTCGGCAACAGTATAATTACTATCACGACAGAATAACCGGGCATCGGCGATAAGATTGCCCGGATCTGCGGAGACCGTGTCGGCATCGTCGGTCGTATCGAGCGCGCACATATTGGCAACGGTCAAAGAATCAGTGTTGATCAGTGTCTTTATGGCGCCGGGCATCGAAAGGGAATCTTTTACAATTTCCGGGGTTTTCTTCGCTTCGTTCAGAACAGAAATTTTTTTGCTCGCTGAGCCGCAGCCGCAGGCCATAAGCGCAAACGCCATGCCTGTAAAAAGAAAGCACAGCGCATTGTTCCCGGAGAGAACCCGAATTCGATGGAGAAAAAACTGCAAAATCACCTCCGCCCCTTCAGCTGTTACAGCTTAAATTCAGAAACTACTGTAATAAACACGGAATGGCAGAAGAAAATCTCTACTGCCATTTCTAAATGGGGAGGAATATCCCCATACTATAAATTACGTTATTGATCACGTAAGATGGCAATACATATTATCATAAACATCGTTATTTGAGAATAAATCGTAAGGGAGAGAAGCAATCAAAGGGAAAAACATGTTTTTTCAAACTTGAGATCTCCAACTTTCCTGTCACGCCGGAACAAAATTATTTTGGAAATTTTCCAACCATCTCAATCCGCACCCAATCGTTTTTTTCCGGTAGACGGAATGCCTTTCTGGCGAATTCACCGGGAGAAAATTTGAGGCCGGGAACTATGGTTACCCGCGACGTTATGCCATGGTCGCATTCAACTGTGCACCGGCTGATGATTTTTTTTCTGAGCGATTCACTGGATAGACGATAATCTGTAGATGTCGGCCCTGTTTTACATAGCGTATATCTCAAAGACTTCATCGCGAAGTACTCTGCGGGATCGAAAGGGAAGGGCGAGCGAAAAACGATCTCTACTGTGTAGTCCGCTTCAGGTTTCGTCGCACCGATAAGGGTCAACGTTTCGCCAAGAAGGGCAACAACTGTCCGGATAAATCCAGGATCGCCCAGGCGTTGACGAACCGTTTCATCAGCCGGCCGGAGCCAGCCCAACGAGACCGTATCGTCCCCCGTTACCCTTTCCCACCCCATGATCCCGGCGACGCGCGACCCGTGATTGCCCCAATACGCCGGCACCAGTGCCGGGTCGGCAATGAGAAGTGCTTTCGCCAGCAAGGTTCCGCGCATGGCGACCGGAACACCAGCGAGGACAGCAGAGACCCAAACCCGGAAATGAACAGTTGTTTCTTTCGCGCGGGTTGTTGCGAGAAGTTCACGGAATTGCTCACTGGAAAGATGAGCATCCTCCTGTAAGGCAGATGGCAGATGAACAGCTGCTCGATGGATCGCCTCTCCTGCGGAAGTACTCTCGGCGATCATCGGTTCTTCGTGGTAACCCCGAGCTTCACATCGCCTTGAGGATTTCCACTGTGTTGCCAGATAGGTTTCACTTACACCAATAGTTATGCCGCTCCACGGTTTTTCCCAGCGGGTTTCCGGGGTATGCCCCTTAAAAAGCGTTTCGACCGATATGCCACGTTTCGTCAATTGCTGCAAGATAGAATCGATGAGGACAGTGGGAATCCCCCGATAGTACACGAACCCGATCGCATCGCATGCGGCCCGGATCGCGGCGGCAACGCGCTGGTCGGCAATGCGTACGAGGAGCTGTGACAGCCAATATTCCGAGGGCTCGGCAGAAGCCCGGAATTCAAACCCGGCAGCCCGCACGAGCCGTTCGGTGCTCAGCAGCACAGCGCGGCAGGTTCCAGATTCCGGAGCGTCTTCGAATTCAAGCGGCGTCCAGGGAAACCGCACTAAAATAGTTACCGAGAAAATGATACGCGGTTGCCGTTTCGTACTCTGTAGAATCTCGCGCATAAACGCGAGCAGGTTGCGGAACTCATCATAATCGGCCTGCTGTTCGATTCCGGTGGCAATAAGAAAGATTTTGAGCTCTCGGATCGGTGCAGTGAGCAGGGCAATCAGGCCTTGTCGTAATTCGCGTTCGTCCATGCTTTTGTCCAGGTAGCTCCGCAGTCTCGGCGATATGCCTTCAATACCACATGTCAGGTTTGTCTTCCCGACGACATGGAGAAATTTCAGAATATCCGGATCCTTTGCAATCGAGTCAAGCCTCTGGCTTTTGAGACCGATCGTGGGAAACAAGGGCGCAAGCTCGGCAAGGAGGCGATGGAATTGGCGATGCATGGAGAAATTGAAGCTGTAGAGTTCAAGTTTTTCGACCGCCATGCCCGCCTTGAGTCGCAGGGCGGCATCACGTAGGAATGCGACATCGAACTCACGGTAGGGCTTATGTCCAAAGCTCTCCGCGCAGAAGCTACAGGAACAGGCGCACCCTTCGCTGATCTGCAAGCTCGCTGTCCCGATGTTCCCCCCGTCGTACAGGATCGGCCCGCGTTCGAGCAATTGTCCCGCCGGAAGGAGAGGCGCGTGGAAGACGGTGGTTGCGACCGGGCCGTCGGCCCGGAAAAAACCCGGGATCGAACGAAGATCGTCCAGGATCGCATACTTATCGCGGTTCCCGGCGAAGCCATTTTTGCATACGGAGAAAAGACGCTGAATTGTACCGGCATCCTCACCGACGAAAATGCCGTCAACGCATGGGTCCTCGCCCGACAGGAACGACGAATGCAGAGCACTCGCACCGCCGAGAATGACAAGCGGGCATGCAGTATCGGCCATACGCTCCCGCCCGGATATGGGTATACCACTCTTACGCAACATAGGCGCAACATTCAGAAGCTCCTGGACGATAGAGAGCGAAAAAGCGATTACGTTGAAATCGCGAGCCGGGCGTTTGCTTGTTGTTCCAAGAAGCATAGGAACCCCGTCGCGGGCGAACACTTCCGTGTCCCTGGGCGGCGGCAGATATGCCGTGTCGGGGTATGCTCCGGGAATGCCCGCTACGATCTGGTACAGCAGCTTATGCGTGAACGAATCGGCGGTATCCCGGTAGGTCGAAAGTCTCGCGATGAGCACGCGCAGCGGCGCGACCGCGAAGACCCCGACCGGGAGGGTATTCGGCTCTTCGCCGCGAAGCCACAGGCCGTATCCGGACAGGGAAGGGTAGACTTTTTCGTACCAAGGAGAAAAATCCATCCTTACTTACTCATTTCAAGCATCGCCCTGAGCGCTCCGCGCGCTTTTTGCGCAATATCGGCAGGCACGCGGATCACTTCGCCGCCCATTCCTTCGAGCGCATCCTTCACCGCCGCGAGTGAACCCTTTCGCATGTTCGAACAGATGACCGTATCCGATACAGGATAGAATTTTTTCCCCCCGTTCTGTTTCTGCAGAGTATGCAGGAGACCGATCTCCGTGGCGATGATAAATTCGGTGCACTCGCTATTTTTTACGAAAGAACACATACCTCCCGTGGAGAGCACCTGGTCGGCAAGATGCCGGCTTTCGGGCGGCGCTTCCGGGTGGATCAAAAGAAGCGCTGCGGGATGGGCGGCGCGAGCCACGGTGATCATCGCTGGCGTAATCCGTGCATGGGTGGGGCAAAAACCTTTCCAGAGAATAATGTCGCGACCGGTTTTTTCGGCCACATAGTCGCCAAGGTATCGGTCGGGCACAAAGATGATTCTCTCGTTTGGCGGAAGTTTGCGGGCAATGGCGACAGCGTTCGAGCTCGTGACGCAGATATCGGACAGCGCCTTGACATCGGCGGTTGAATTGACATAACATAAAATACGCCGGTCGGGATATTTTGCCCGAAGCACGGTGAGGTCGGCAGCCGTTATCATATCGGCCATGGGGCAGCCCGCGCTCGGCGTCGCGAGAATCACGGTTTTTTCTTGGTTCAGGATCGCAGCGGTCTCGGCCATGAAGCGGACGCCGCAGAAAATGATCGTATCGGCCGTCACGCGCGTCGCCTCAAGGCTCAAGCCGTAAGAGTCGCCGACGAAATCCGCGGCATCCTGCACCTCTCCTGGCTGGTAGGTGTGGGAGAGAATCACCGCATTTTTCTTTTTTTTAAGTCGCAGGACGTCGGCCAGCAGGCTGTTCTTAATTCCCGGATTATGGACGAAAGGCGAGAGCGAGCGGAGCTTCTCCACGATAGGCGGCATGGCTGCGATGACAGCGTCGATATCAGCCTCGGTGGTATAGCGCGACAGGGAGAACCGAGTCGAGCTGTGGGCAAATGTGTAAGGAATACCCATGGAAAGCATTACGTGTGACGGTTCGAGCGACCCGGTAGTACAGGCGGATCCCGATGATGCGGCGATGCCGAGCTCGTCGAGGTGGAGAAGGATCGCTTCGCCTTCGATGGACTCGAAGCTCACGTTCAACGTGGTGGAGAGCCGTTCGGTTTTGTGACCATTAAGCTTGGCGGCAGGACAAGTACGCAGAAGCGCCTCCTCAAGCTTATCGCGTAGCAACTTCATACGGGCGGAGTCTTCGGCCATGTGTTTTTGTGCGAGTTCTGCCGCGCACCCGAGCCCGACAATGTAAGCGACATTTTCCGTGCCGGCGCGCAGGCCGCGTTCCTGATGGCCGCCATGCAAAAGTGGGTCGAGGTCGGTTCCTTTCCTTATGAATATAACCCCGATTCCCTTGGGCGCATGCAGCTTGTGGCCAGAGAGCGAAAGCAGGTCCACCGGAGTCTTACGGAGATCGATCGGCACTTTACCCACGGTCTGCACCGCATCGGTATGCATAGTGCCACCACGCTCCCTGACCAGCGTCGCGAGATCGTGGATCGGAAAAAGAACGCCGGTTTCATTGTTCGCCCACATGAGCGAAACGATTGTGTGCTCGTCGATGATTGCCGCGTCGAACTCTTCAATTGCAAGGAGTCCCTCTCCGTCAACGTTGATTTCAGTCAGTGATGCGCCCTTTTGCTTCAGGTAGCGCGCCGTGTTCCGAACTGCGGGGTGCTCCACCGTCGAGGTCACGATCCCGGATCTGGCGCCGTGAACGGCGCAGAAACCCTTGAGGGCGAAGTTGTCGCTCTCCGAACCACAACTGGTAAAGAAGATCTCCTCGGGAAGAGCGTTAAGCAGGGCGGCAACTTGCTCGCGTGCCCGTTCGATATATCGTTTCAAAAGCCCGCCGAACCTATGAATACTGGACGGGTTGCCGTACCGGTCCTTGAAGAACGGCAGCATAGCCTCCAGCACCTCCGGCGCAACAGCGGTGGTGGCATTATTATCAAGGTATATCTCTTTTCCTATAGTGCTAATGCTCATGAAAACCCCATTCTCTCGAGAAGATTGATGCACGAACAGCGAAAGCGCTCTTTGTACATCGGCTGCTTTTTCAGGCTGTTGAATAAAAATACAACGCTACATCATCTTACGAACGCGTTCGCAGCAGCTGTAGCAGGAGACAGTACGGATCCTGTTTTTGCGTTGAAGCGCTCATAATTTAATGGATTCAATCGTAATGAAAGATTATTTCAAAACACGCTTATGAAACTTTATAAATGTCCCTTTATGATACTCCTCAAATGCCAGTTCCAACTCCTCCCGGGTATTCATGACGATGGGTCCGTACCACGCCACCGGCTCGCATATGGGCTTGCCCGAAAAGAGCAGAAAACGAGCACGTTCATCACTGGTAGTGGAGACTTTGATCCACTCACCGTCGCCGAACAGAACGAGACTTCCATTAGTCAGCCACGACTCCCGTTGAAAATCGAAATAATTGGCCCCTTCAGCCTCGTAGCCGAACGGATTCTTCTCGCCGCAGAAGCACGCCTTGCCTTCGATGATATAGGCGAGCACCGTATGTCCCGGTTTGGTCGACCGCGAAAATTCCGTTTCGGCGGGAACCGTGATGTCGAGATACTCCGGGTCGGTTACGATATCGGTCACCGGCCCGTTCGTTCCGTTCGCCGAGCCGCAGATGATTCGCATCGTCACCCCGTTATCCGAGGTCACAACAGGAATCCGATCGCTCTTTACGTCGCGGTAGCGCGGGTCCATCATCTTGTGGGAAGCAGGCAGGTTGGCCCATAGCTGAAACCCCTCCAAGCGTCCCAATCCGTCGCCCTTGGGCATCTCCTGATGGGTGATTCCACTTCCGGCTGTCATCCACTGAACGTCTCCGCCGCCAATCACTCCCGAGTTTCCCATCGAATCACCGTGTTCGACATCGCCCGCCAGCACGTACGTAATGGTCTCGATGCCACGGTGGGGATGCCACGGGAAACCGGGCAGGAAATGGCGCGGATTATCGGAACGAAAATCATCCAAAAGCAAGAACGGATCGAAGAGCGGCGTCTCGCCGAAGCCGAACGCCCGTTTCAGATGAACCCCCGCCCCCTCTATGGTAGGCTTGCTCTTAAATACTTTACGAATCTTCCGTATTTTATCCATTTGAAACCCCTTTAAGAAAGTAAATGGTTGGAGATTTGGCGGATTTTCTGTTACGGCTTCATTCTTCTTTCCCTATGGCAAAGCCCCTGGTCAAACGATCTTTTTTTGCGCCATCGTTCAAACTTCCGCGTTCATGCTCTCTTCCTCCTCACCTTTCCACCTGCGCCATCATGGCAGTCCCATACCGTTCCCCCAATGTTTCATGCGCAAGTGAGTTCAGTTCCTCAAGGTCTGCGCTCGAAAGCACCAGCGTGGTTGCCGCACAGTTCTCTTCCAGATAACGTATCCGCTTGGTGCCTGGAATCGGCACCACCTCTTCACCCTGATGCAGGGTCCATGCAATGGCTACCTGTGCGGGCGTTGCGCCGTGCTTCTTCGCGACTTTCTCGACCGAAGCGATGATCCGCCGATTCGCGGTCAGATGCTCACCCTGGTAGCGAGGATCGGTGCGACGATAGTCGCCTTGCGGAATGTCATCCAAACTCCTGATCCCGCCGGTCAGAAATCCCCGACCGAGCGGTGAAAACGGCACGAGGCCGATGCCGAGTTCCCGGATCGTGGGAAGGATCCGCTCCTCAATCCCCCGCTCCCAGAGTGAATATTCGGACTGCAGGACCGAAATTTTGCGTTCCTTATGCGCTCGCCGTATGGTCTCCGGTCCGGCTTCGGAGAGGCAGATATACCGTACTTTGCCTTTATCAATGAGATCGCCGACAGTGCCGACGACGTCCTCGATCGGCACTGTCGGGTCCACTCGATGCTGGTAGAGCAGATCGATGTAATCAACCCCGAGCCGCTTGAGGGAGCCGTCGCACCCCGCCCTGATTTTTTCCGGGCGACTGCACATAGTATAGGGGAATGACCCCTGAATAGCGAATCCGAATTTCGTGGCGATAATCGCGCGCTCGCGCCGTCCGGTAAGCGCCCTGCCGAGCAACACTTCGTTTGTGAAAGGACCGTATATCTCAGCGGTATCGAAAAAATTGACACCCAGCTCCAGCGCCCGGTGAATTACCCGGATCGACTCCTCGTCCATCCTGTCCGCCGGCGTTCCATATGCTTGACTCATGCCCATGCATCCAAGCCCGATACACGACACCTCAGGCCTTCTTTTCCGAGTTTACGTTTGTTCATCGTTCCTCCTGCCAGTGATTGAAAGCGGTGACCGGGAAGATGCCGTCTGTTTTAAGTTCGCTTTGGGAAATAATGGGGAATAAAAAGAAGAAATTCAGGAAATGCGGATTGCCACGGGAACCCCGGGGCATACGCGCGAGCAGGTTGCCGTAATTCTCGAGGCGCAATAATTACTCCTGCAATCATTTTAGATTTTTCCATTGGCTTTTTTGGAGTCATTACGGTATGAATAGCGTGTTGGGTATTGGTGACTATGCGAAATAACCATCTTCAGAGTGGCGGTTTTTCGGAATCTTTCACTATCCCCCAATCAAAGCTTTTTCTGCCGTCTGGATAAAGGCCAGAATCAATTTCATAATGACTTATTTTTTGATTTTATTCCTGAATTCTTTCCCCCGTCATTTTCTCGATGTATTCTTTCAGCGTTGCGATGATCTGCTTCTCCGGCACTTTTTTTACCGTTTTCCCTTTTACAAAGAGGAGTCCCTCGCCATTACCGCCCGCGATACCCAAGTCCGCTTCGCGCGCTTCGCCAGGACCGTTCACCACGCATCCCATGACCGCGACGCGCAGAGACGCTTTAATCGGTGCAACAAGCGCTTCGACTTCGGCGGCAAGTTTCGCTACGTCGATCTGCGTTCGACCGCAGGTCGGGCAGGCAATGACCGACGGCCCGTCCATGAGACCCAGGCATTTGAGAATCTCCTTTGCCGCAAAGAGTTCTTCGACGGGGTCTCCGGCAAGTGATACTCGGATCGTATCGCCGATGCCTTCCGCCAGAAGCGTCCCGATCCCCACCGCTGAGCGGATGGAACCGCTTCGCACCGTGCCAGACTCCGTGATACCGATATGCTGGGGAACGTTGCTCTTTTCAGAATATAGGCGGCACGCCTCGATGGTCGTGACCACATCGCTTGCCTTGATGGACATAATGACGTCGCCGAAATCAAACCGATCCATGAGCGCAATGGCGCTCTGCGCGCTTTCGACCAGCGCTTGCGGGGAGGGTGAACCGAACTTTTCGAGAACCGGCTTTTCGAGCGAACCGGCATTTACCCCTATGCGTAAAGGGATGTGCGCCGACCTGGCGGCGTCAACGACCATCCGCAGCCGCTCCGGGGAACCGATGTTGCCGGGATTGATCCTTACCTTGTCGGCGCCCGCCTCGATGGCGCCGATAGCAAGCGTGTGCCGGAAATGGACATCTGCGACAAGCGGCACGTTCGTAGTCAGGCGGATGGTTCGGAAAGCAAGCAGCGCCTCTTCGTCCGGAACAGCCAGCCGAACGATGCTGCATCCCGCGGCGCAGAGGCGTTCGATCTGGCCGAGGGTCGCCTCAACATCGGCGGTATCGGTATTCGCCATCGACTGGATGACAAGGGGTGCTCCGCCGCCAATTGGTATGCCGCGAACCTTGATCTGCCGGGTTATTTTTCGGACAACCATAGGTTAAAAATATACGATCTATCGCTCGATCATGGTAAGCCAAAGCGAGCATCGGGGAAGCGGAACCGAAAAAAAGGGACGACCGGTTGGCCGTCCCACAGGTAACCGCCGCCCTTGCCTGGCCGGGCGGCACCAGGAGTCAACGCTATTTTGCCAACACCTTCCACTCGACTCGACGGTTGGCCTGGTTGCAAGCATCGTCGTTCCCACAGCCGGTTCTTGCAAGCCGCTCCTTACCGTAGGAGGTGGTCTCGATCCGGTCACCGCTGATCCCGTAGGAGGTGAGGTATTGCTTCACCGCCTTGGCGCGCTTCTCACCCAAGCCCATATTGTACTCCTCGGAACCGCGTTCATCGCAATTACCCTCGGCAAGGACGCGAAAGGACACGTGGTCCTGAAGGAATTTGGCGGCAATGCCGAGACTTGCGACGGCATCGGACCTAAGGTCGTATTTGTCAAAGTCGAAATAGACAGTTTGCAGGGCCTTCAACGCCTCCGCATCCATGTCGACCGGCTTGAACTCCTCGGGAGGTGGAGGGGTCGGTGTTTCAACCTTCGGGGTTTCGACCGGCGCGGGGGGCTTGGATTCCGGTAGCGCCGGTTGGGGCATTTTCGCGGCGTGATGGCAACCGACGAGACAGAGACTTGCCGCTGTAACAGCGAGCATTGCTACTTGAGAAAATCTTTTCATAGGATCCTCCTGATTATAACCTTTAATTATAATCGTTCTACGTTTCGAAAAGTGAGTACGTTCGTATAATCTCTTTATTGCCTTGAATAATATAAAATCGGCCACGCCGCATTGCAAAAAAAATCGGTTTCCTGTCTTCCCCTCCGTAAATTTGTATAGACAGAACGCCTTCGCTTTCTACGCCTCCGCCTCACGCTGACGTCGTTTCTCTGGGTGGATAGCAGACCTCTATCTGGCATCAAATACTTCTTGTTATCAGCAAGGAATTTTGAAAATAATAGCGAATATCGTGCCGAGAACACGCTGCCGAAACCGTTTTATGTATTTTTGGTGAGAACGATTTGATCGATCCTGAGGGCATTTTCCTGCAATGAACCAACGATTATACACTATCCGACAGCGATTCAACCGACCGCAGTGCGGAAATATTGTGGAAACGGTGCACCGTGAGGTCTCGGTGTTGAAAAAATGCTTCGCCCCGGGCGCGGTAATCGCCGTTGCAGTAGGAAGCCGAGGCATTGCCGGAATAGATCAAATCGTAAAAACGGTTGTGCAGATGGTTCTGCAGGCTGGCGCTCAGCCATTCATTGTTCCTGCAATGGGAAGTCACGGCAGCGGCACTTCCGAAGGCCAGGTCAAAATCCTCGCCGAAGCAGGAATTATCGAAGAGGCCATAGGCGCACCGATCCGCGCATCAATGGAAGTTGTTGAATTACCAGGTATTGATATCGGCAATCAGGTTTTCATGGATCGCATCGCCTATGAATCCGATGGGGTTATTCTCATCAACCGCATCAAGCCGCATACCGATTTCCATGGTCGGTACGAAAGCGGTCTGGTCAAGATGGCAGTTATCGGGCTCGGCAAGCATGCCGCCGCCGTAGAGGTCCACTCATTCGGCATCTCGGGACTTGCGGAACGGATCCCGCTTTCGTTTAACAAAATCCTGCAATCCGGCAAGATCCTGTTCGGATTGGGTCTGGTTGAAAATGCCTATGATCAAACGGCGCATATAGAAGCCATCCCGGCCGGTCGAATTCTCGACCGGGAACCAGAGCTTCTCGATATGGCGCGCCGGAACATGCCGAAACTTCCCGTGGAGGATATCGATGTCCTGATTATTGACCGCATTGGTAAAGAGATAAGCGGGGTCGGTATGGACCCGAATATCATCGGTCGGCTTGCCATTCGCGGTCAGGAGGAGCCACATTCCCCGCGTATCAAAGCGATACTGGTCTCCGGGCTCTCGGCCCATTCGTACGGTAACGCAATCGGCATGGGACTCGCCGACGTTATTACCCGGAAGCTTTATAATGCGGTCGATTTTGACGCCATGTATGTCAACGTGCGGGCGAGTCTCTTCCTGGAGCGGGTGAAAGTGCCGTTCATTGCCGAATCCGATGCCGAGGGATTTGCACTTGCACTTCGTTCCTGCGGCAGGATCGTTCCGGACGCAGAGCGTATTGTCCGCATCCGCGACACGCTGAGCCTGGAGACAGTTCAGGTATCAGGCGCGATTGTGGATGAATTGGGCAGCAGCGTTGAGGTAGCGGGCGATGCGCGACCCATTTTCGATGATAAAGGAGCATTGGTGAATGTATTTGAAGATTGAAGCGTCGGGGAATCTGCCTGGTCTTGCATAACGCTACTTACCTAATTTTATGAAGGAATTCATGAAAAGAGCAGCGGGAATATTTTTGCACCCTACCTCGCTTCCATCGCGGTTCGGCATCGGCGATCTGGGCGAGAGCGCGCGGAGATGGATCGACCTTTTAGCCGACAACCGGCAGCGGCTGTGGCAGGTGTGCCCGCTTGGCCCGACGGGTTATGGCGACTCCCCATATCAAAGCCTGTGTTCCTTTGCCGGCAACACGCTGATTATCGCGCCGACGTTTCTGGATGGTCTTTTGACCGATAGTGAACTTGCGGAATTTCCTCATCTGCCTGATGACGCGGTGGATTACGGTCGAGTCATTACAGAAAAAGAAAACCTCTTTCTCAAAGCCTATGGCCGTTTCCGGGACACGTCGGAGTTTACGGCTTTCTGCGAGCGAGAGCGTATGTGGCTGGATGATTTTGCCCTCTTTGCGATAATTAAAGCCAGGCATGGCGGCAGAGCATGGATCGAGTGGGAATCCCCGTTCAAACTCAGGTGCCCCGATGCCCTTAAGGAATTGCGGGAGACGGAGCATAATGCAATCCGTTACCAGAAATTCCTCCAGTTTTTCTTTTGCCGGCAATGGACCAACCTGCGGGAATACGCAAAAAGCAAGAAGGTGCTGATTATCGGCGATATGCCTTATTATGTCGCGGGCGACAGCTCCGATACGTGGAGTGCGCCGCATCTCTTTGAACTCGATGAACAAGGGAACCCTTTGCGCCTCGCAGGAGTCCCTCCCGATTATTTCAGCGATACCGGACAGCTGTGGGGCAATCCTCTGTATAGATGGGACATTATGCGGCGAGATTGCTATGCATGGTGGATAAGACGCATCAGAAAATCGCTGGAATTTGTGGATTATCTCCGCCTCGACCATTTCCGGGGGTTCGATTCCTATTGGGCTGTTCCGGCCGGCAGTACGAGTGCGGCGAAAGGAACCTGGGAAGAAGGACCCGGAGAGGAGTTATTTACCGCTATCAGGAACAACCTCGGGAAAGCGCCGCTTATCGCCGAGGACCTGGGCGATATCACGCCCCGTGTCGAGGAACTTCGTCGTCGAACCTGTCTCCCGGGAATGAAGGTCCTCCAATTCGCCTTTGACGGCGATCCTGATAATAGCTACCTCCCGAGCAATGTCAATGCCGACAGCATCATGTATTCGGGCACGCATGATAACGACACCTCCTGCGGATGGTTTGCCTCCCTGAGCCGGAGCAGACACGCCTATGTCTGTCGTTATCTTGGTTGCAGGAAAACCAGTTTTATCAATCGATTTTTGCGGCTTGCGTATATGTCACCCTCACGTTTCTGCATCATCCCGCTTCAAGATATTCTGGGGCTTCCATCGAAAGATCGCATGAATACACCGGGAAGCGAATGCGGCAACTGGCGATGGCGCGTGCAGAAGGAGTACCTGCAGGAGAAGTACTTTGCGACTGCGGCGGATTTTACCGAAGTTTATGGAAGAGCGGTCTGAGACATTATAACCATTTAACCTGACCACCATCGAAGGTCGGCATTTAAAGCATGGAAAAAACCGATGTCGTCATCATCGGGGCCGGTGTCGTAGGCCTTGCCATAGCGGAACGTCTTTCGCATACGGGTAGAAGCATCGTGGTGGTAGAGTACAACGACTCTTTCGGTCGCGAAACCTCTTCCCGCAATAGCGAAGTGATCCATGCAGGCTTCTATTATCCACCAGGTTCCCTCAAGGCGCGGCTCTGCGTCGAAGGGAATCGCCTCCTGTACGACTTCTGCCGGAAACATGGAATTCCACACCGCAGTTTAGGAAAGCTCCTCATCGCCCGTTCCCGCGATGAAGAGGAAAAAGTGCAAAAACTCTTCGAGCAGGGAATTAGAAACGGCCTCGAAGGACTTGCGCTTCTCGATAAGCAAGGTATCGTTGCGCTCGAACCGGCCGTAGCCGGGAGCGCCGGCATGTTCAGCCCGTTTACCGGCATCCTCGACACCCACGCATTCATGAAGCGGCTGGAGCAGCTTGCCATGACGCGCGAGGTTATTTTCGCCTATAACTGCGAGGCTGTTGCCGTCACCCGCGTAAACGGAAGCTATGAAATCGGGGTCATTGATGCCGACGGGGCACCGCTTGCGCTCGTGTGCGAAATGGTAATTAATGCCGCCGGGCTCAGTGCGGATCGCATTGCCGGTCTGGCAGGCATCGATCTCGACGCCGCAGAATATCGAATTCGGTATTGCAAGGGCGAATATTTCGGGGTCGCATCTCGCCATCGGGGAAAGCTCTCCCACCTGGTTTACCCTGCGCCCTCGCCGATCAGTTTAGGTATCCATTGCGTAGTCGGCCTCGATGGAAACCTTAAACTGGGTCCGAATGCCTTCTTCGTGGAATCAATCGACTATTCGGTTGATGCGGCGCATGGCCGCGAGTTCTACCTCGCCGGCCGTACCCTGTGCCCTTTTATCGAAGAGCATGATCTTTCGCCTTCAATGGCGGGAATTCGACCAAAGTTACAGCAAATCGGGGAAACATTCCGGGATTTTGTCATTCAGGATGAGCGAGAACGAGGGCTTCCCGGCTTCATCAATCTTGTGGGAATAGAATCGCCCGGTCTCACCTCGTCACTTGCAATTGCAAATCTGGTGGCAATGCTGGCAAGCTAAGGAAAGGAGGAACGAGGAGACATCACCAAATATCTTCGGTTGACTCATCCTTACTCTTGATCTATTTTAGACGGCTTAACCGGATTCTTAAATCTTCTCTAATAACCACCCGGTTTTGAAAAATTCTATGGCAAAATCATTAAAATATTCGGATGCAGGCGTCGACATTGGGGTCTGGAACCTCGCGAAGAGGCGTATCGGCGAGCTGGTGAGCTCGACCTTTACCGGCGACGTTATCGGCGGGTTCGGTCAATTCGGCGGCATGTTCAGTGCCGCATCGCTAAAAAAAATGGACGATCCAGTGCTCGTCTCCTCAACTGATAGCGTAGGAACCAAGGTGAAAGTTGCCTTTGAGACCGGCATCCATTCTTCGGTCGGCGAGGATATTGTCAACCATTGTATCAACGATATCCTGGTACTCGGCGCCCGACCGCTTTTTTTTCTCGACTACATCGGCATCAATAAGCTGATTCCGGCTGTAGCGGAACAGATCATTCAGGGTCTTGCCCGCGCCTGCAAAGCCGGCGGTTGCGTGCTCATCGGCGGCGAGACCGCAGAAATGCCGGCCGTTTATTCGGCCGGCGAATATGATCTCGTTGGGTGTATCGTTGGCGTGGTCGATAAGGGCGGTATCGTTGACGGCCATACCATCGCTGCGGGCGATATCGCTATAGGGCTGCGTTCGAGCGGCTTGCATACGAACGGCTACAGTCTGGCAAGAAAGATTGTCAGAGAGGTTGCGGGCAAGAGGTATGGCGATCTCTTTGAACCGGCGGACAAGTCATTCGGCGAAGTGCTCCTTACCCCGCATCGCGCCTATGGCCCTGTTCTTACGTTGATGGATCGAGGTCTGATCAAGGGATGCGCTCACATTACCGGCGGCGGCTTTCAGGACAATGTGGATAGGATCCTGCCCGGAGGCTGTGATGCGGTGATCGATACCAAGGCATGGATGCCGGACCCAATCTATGAATTTCTGCAAAAAGCCGGGAACGTTGAATCGGACGAAATGTACCACACCTTCAATATGGGCGTCGGCATGGTGCTTATTGTCGATCCAAAAAATGCCGAAGCGGCGCTCAATACACACGAAATCACGACTTTTGAGCCGAGAGTCATCGGACGGGTAGTGAAAGGGGCGGGGAAAGTGATTCTGGAATACTGACACCATGAGTCAATCTCTCTATCTCTACAATACGGCCACTCGCGCACAAGAGCGCTTTACAGCTCAGCACGACCCGGTCGGGATGTACTGCTGCGGTCCAACGGTCTATAACTATGCGCATATTGGCAACTTGCGTACCTACATCTTTGAAGACGTGCTGAAACGTGCGCTGCTCTCTCAAGGCTATTCCGTGCGTCA
>Ga0187851_10000451_pt1 | contig 42534 bp, 43 predicted proteins | sample June2016WEW_6_10_FD_132997 | JGI IMG/M metagenome (GOLD analysis project Ga0187851, IMG submission 132997) | Peatland microbial communities from SPRUCE experiment site at the Marcell Experimental Forest, Minnesota, USA - June2016WEW_6_10 | ecosystem: Environmental > Terrestrial > Soil >...
TTCAACGTTCCCTTCCTGGGGTCGATTGAGCTGGTGCCTGCGATCCGCGAGGGCGGCGACCGCGGCCTGCCTGTCGCACTGGCCGGCCCCAAGAGTCCGCAGGCGGCAGAGTTCTACGCGGTGGCGGAGAAATTAATGGTCCGCGCAGAAGCCGCCGCTGCCGCTGCCACTGACGTGATCGAGATCAACTGACTACCTGCGATGGAGCCATCTGCGTTCAGCTGGCTTGGGGCAAAAGAAAAGCGAGGCTTGCGCCCCGCTTTTCCTGTTGGTCGAGCCGGCACTCTAGCGCCAGTGCCCCTCGATCAGCACCCATTCTCCATGACGATGAACCCAGTGGTGCGCAACCCAGACACCGCCCGGATGGGGTGGACGCTCCCAACGACCGGGGGTCCAGACGTAGTGATCGCCTTCCCAGCGGTGGTAGCCGTCAATCCACACAAACCCCCGATCCGGAGGCGGGCCACGGCGTTCAACGACGGGGGGTGGGGGTCCAATGCGAATCGCAATCTGCGCAATAGAGGCCGCAGGGAACAGTGTGAAAGCAAGCAGTAGTGCCAATGCAATCTTCTTCACGATGAGTCAACTCCTCCTGAGTTGGGATTCTGGACTTGAACTCCGGAATCTTACCGCTATTCCGGTCTGCTGATTATTTTAACGTCACAATGGGAAATTAGTTGCGCGTGCGGATGTGCTTTTGTTTTTGCTTATCCAGCCAGATCAATAAGACGCACCTGTACTCGGGGAGAATCACGCTCCGCACCATTCGGTGTGCGTTTTTTGCGCTCCGGCCAAAATCGACGCGGACAACGGCGACTGATTATGATGGCCTTATGCGGACAACTGGGTTGGGGCTAAGAGAAGCATGGATTGTAAGATCTTGACGGCAATTTCATTGGGAATAAATCTATGAACAGGATTTCTATTACAACAGAAGATCGGGTCTTCGTCTTGACCGGGGCGGGCATCAGCGCGGAGAGCGGGTTGCCTACCTTTCGTGCATCGGACGGGTTATGGGCCGGCAATCGCATCGAAGATGTATGCACGCCGGAGGCTTGGGAGCGCGATCCCTGGCGGGTGTGGGAGTTCTACTCGGCGCGACGGGAAGCGGGCGCGAAGGCCCAGCCAAATCCTGCGCATGTTGCACTTGCAGAGTTGGAACATCGCCTGGGCGATCGCTTCTTTCTTTGCACGCAAAATGTGGACGACCTGCATGAGCGAGCCGGCTCTCGGCGTTTGCTTCATATGCACGGCGAATTGTCCAAAGCGCACTGCGAAGACAATTGCGGGCGCGCGCCGGTGGAAGATCATGCAATCTATCGCAATCTGGACGAGCTGGGCCGCTGCCCGTGCGGCGGACGGCTGCGCCCACACATTGTCTTCTTCGGCGAGATGCCGATGGAGATGGATCGCATCGAGGAAGAAATCCAGAAGGCAACGCTGATGTTGGTTGTCGGCACGTCGGGTTCGGTCTATCCCGCAGCCAACTTTGTCCATTGGGCACGGATGAGCGGGGCGCGAACTGTGTATGTGGGACCGGAGCCGCCGCTGAACTCCGCGGCCTTTACGCATGTCGTCGAAGGCAAGGCGGGGGAAGTGTTGCCGGGCATGTTCCACGTGGTGCAATTTTAGCGGTGTTGGCCGGCCGCCGAGTTTGCGCGGCGCAGGACTAATTCAATTTCCAGTGCGCGCCAATGCAGGCAGTTGGTTCTTTCTTCCCTCGGCTTCCCGGTCGAGCCTTGCGCGCTTGGGAACCTCAAGCAAATCCTGATCGTGCGCGGTGCGATTCACCTCAGCCTGCGCCGGGCGCAAGGTGTTGGGGGTAGTCTGCATTTGTCTTTCTCCTTATCTTTTCGTGCGGCCACAATGGACCGGTACTGTGGTTTCAATTAGTCTTGAGAGACCACTGTTATCGAGACTTGATGTACTCTTTGCGCCGGAAGCGGAGCCCGGTCCAATCTTCGTCGATGGCGACAGCGCGCACAGTATCGAAGCCCGCGGCGTTCAAAGCGTCCCAGCCGGTGTCGCGGTTGAAATCGCACTTGAATTTCTTTGAAGTTCCCTTGGGATAAGCAAACCACACAGTCGCGTCGCCCGTGGCGCGCGCGGCCACTGGTCCTGCAAGTGCGTCCACCTCTGCCTTGCGGGTGACAAACGCAAGCAGAAAGCCGATTTGAGGAACAGATTCAATGTGGTGGTGAATGGTGATAACGGGAAGGCGCGCAAGCTCCAGCTGAAAGCTCTCGGGTGCATGCAAAACGAGGATCTCTTGCTGATCCTTGAGGTTGAGTTTGTCGAAAATTCCGCCCATGGATTCTCATAATAAGCAGATTCAACAAATAATCTGCAAATTTGTTTTCGGAGCTGTGCTCAGAAGTGGAAGCGGTAACGGAGTTCGGCGGAGATCAGCCGCGGGTCGTTGAAGTGGAAGCCGCCGATGGTAACGGAGTTGTCGAGCAGGACGCGATGGTTGGTGGCGTTGAGTACGCTGGCCGAGAGCCTCCAGCGCGAACCGAGGGCGTGGCCCGCCGAGAGGTCGAAGGTCGTATGCACCGGCAGGTATGGGCCGTCGTAGGGTCCGTTGTTTTTGCAGTTTGATGTGCAGGCCAGACCATTGGAGAAGCCGGAACCATAGTAAACATTTGTCGAGAACCATGTGTGCGCGGGCAGATTTGCCGTGAAGCCGGTGTTCAGCGTCTCGCGTTGGTCATGGTCAAGGGCAATGTAGTTTGGACCGAGGTTGCAGGCTGGATCGGTGGGCAGCGAGCAGGTAAAGCCTCCGATAATGTTGCCGCGCTGCTGGGCGATTTGATTAGAGTAAGTCAGGTGGAATTGGCCGAGGCGAGCCAACTCGGGCGAGCGCAAGGTCATCTCCCAGGCCCGGATTAGTGCTCCATCGACGGCGATAGGGAAATACATATTCGACTCGCCCAGATTGGAGTGATCCATAAAGTTATTGACGCGGTTCTTGAAGTTAGCCAAGTCGAGCAGCCAGCCCTTGTAAGGAATTTGCAGGCCGAACTGGTGTTCTTCATCTCTCTCGCTCAGCAGAGGCGTGAAGGTATTTTGGCCCGACGGCAGGTTGCTGGCGTAGTTGAGCACGGAACTGGAGACTGTCAGCGGCGGAGCGGGCTGGAAGAAATGGCCATAAAAGCCGCGCAACACCCAATGCAGGCGTGGAACCTCAACAGTCGTGCCGATGCGCGGATAGATGGCGCTCTCGTTCGATTCGGCGCGGTAGATGGAGAATCGCTCGCCGCCCAGCAGCGTGACATAACGGCCCAGTCGGAGGTGGTCGGCGAGGTAGAACTCGACGAGTCCGGCGTTATCATTGGCCGGGGTATTGGGCTGGGATTTTGCACTGCCGTCGTTGACTACGATGCCAAAGAGATCGTCTTCTGCCTGCAAAAACGAATAGAGCCCCGCAGAGAAGTTGTTCCTGCCTGAGTCAGTGTGCAGGTCTGCCTGGGCTCCGGTGTATTTTGAGGTTTGGTGCCAAGTGGTAGCGACGGGATTGTCGCTTGCCAATGAGTCATAGTCCGCCTGGTTAAGATGATAAAACGGCGCAACAGAAACCAGTGTGTTGGGCGAGAGAGTATGGATCCAGTTGGCGATCACAAACGAATCACGTTCCGATTGTGCGTCGCGCACTCCAAAGGAAGCATAATAGCCGCTTAGCGCCTCCCAGTCAGTCTGGCTGGGATCATAAGGAACTTCGAAGTAGTCCTGGCGGTATTGCACGTTCAGGCGCAACTGGTCTTTCGGTGTCTGATTGCGGATAAGCGACAGAAAACCGCTCTCGGAGTTAGTAGCATCGTGATGAATAGAGGCCACTGGCGTGGCCAGACCGTAGTTTGAGCGGGAGCCGGTGAGGCTTGCGTACCACGCGGTTGCTGCGGAGTGGTCGCCGAACGAGAGCTGTGTTTCGCCCGTGTATAAGTTGCCGGCGGAGACCAGTAACTCGCCTTCACGGTTGCGCTCGAAGCCGTTGCGGGGCAGAACATTAAACACTCCATAAGTTCGGTCGCCCACCTCCGCGGCGTAACTGCCACGTTGAGTTTCCAGTGCGTCGATGTCCTTGGGGTCAATCTGCGGGCCGACATTCGATGCGATCTTGGTGTTGGGAATCGCAACTCCATCAATGAGCCAACTGGTCTGGTGGCCGCCGCGCATGTGCAGCATGTCGTGCGTCATGTAAGCGCCCGGGACGTAATCGGTAATCATCTCCATGCCGATGGTGCGGTCCGCACCGGGGGTCAACTCGATCTCAGCGCGGGTGATGAGCGTGGTGGGCGTTGCCGAGTCGGTGGCGGAAAGGGAAATTCCCAATCCCTCCACCTCGACGCTCTCGACGGCCGGCGCAAGCTGGAGGGCGATGTGCAAAACGGGGTTGGTGCCCGAGGCTACCGTCAGTGGCTGCTCAACCGTGGCGAAGCCGGGAGCCGCAACCTTGAGCAGGTAAACGCCGATGGGCGCCTGAGGCAATTCAAACTCTCCGTCGTTGTTGGTGGTGGTGCGGAGCGCGAAAGCCGAATCTGCAGCTTGCAGTGTGACCTGAACGCCGGGGAGTGGTCGATGCCGCGGATCGTGGACGACGCCATGAACGGCGGAGAAAACATTGGCGTACGCGTGGCCAGCGGTCGCAACCCAAATCGCTGCGGTCAGCGCCAAGGCCATGGCGGGGAAAATATGCAAAGCTGGAAACGGGGAAATAGAGCGCCGCATCTCGAACTCATGCTACACGAAGAGTGTGCCGTGGTACTCAACAGATTGCCGCGAGCGCCACTCAGGTATTATCGATTTATCGCCAGCTTTCATCCATCCTCAAGAGGAGATGTCCGTGTCTGAAAAGAAGATTTCCCCATTGCCCCAACAGGGTTCCGCTCAGACTGTGCAGGAGTCCCGCGCAGAATCCCGCAGGACGCGCCCGCTGCGCGTTGCGCTTTTCGGCTTTGGAACGGTGGGCAGTGCCGTAGCGCGAATTCTGACCGAATCCAAGCCGGAGGGTCTCGAACTGACTCACGTATACGTCCGCAGCATAGCGAGAAGGCGAGTGAACTGGATGCCTGCGAGCGTGCAGTGGAGCGAAGACTCCGATGCGGTGCTGGCATCGGATGTGGACCTAGTGGTAGAACTGGCCGGCGGCCTCGAACCGGCCGGAAGCTGGGTGAGCGCGGCGCTCAAGGCTGGCAAGAGCGTGGTGACCGCTAACAAGAAATTGATATCAGTTCACGGTGTTGAGTTGGAGCGACAGGCCGCAGCCGCCGGCGGACACTTGAAGTACGGTGCGGCGGTGGCAGGTGGAATTCCGGTGATTCCGGGACTTGAGCAGGGACTTGCCGGAGATCGCATCGAGAGCATCGAAGGCATTTTGAACGGCACCTGCAACTTCATTTTGAGCCGGATGCAGGAGGGTGCGGAGTACGCCACAGTGCTGGTGGCGGCGCAGGGCAAGGGGTATGCCGAGGCCGACCCCACCGAGGACGTAGGTGGCTTTGACGCGCGCGCCAAGCTGGCCATTCTGATGCGGCTGGCGCTTGGCGTCGAGGTGGACCTGGAGGAAATTACACCGCTGCCCATCACGGCAATTGCAGCCGTGGACTTCAGTTATGCGCGCGACCTGGGCTGCACCATCCGGCAGATTGCGAGGGCCGACCGCGCGGCGGGACAGGTCGCGGCAACCGTGGGGCCGATGCTGGTGGATCTGCATTCGCCGCTTGCGTGGTCGCACGGAACGGAGAATATGGTGATCTTCAAAGGTCACTACGGCGGGGATGTGGTATTTTCAGGCCACGGCGCGGGCGGGAATGCCACCGCGGTAGCCGTGGTCAGCGACCTGCTGGCTTTGGCGCATGGATCGCGGCGTGTGGAGATTCCCTCAGCTCCTGCGCATGTTAGCGCCGAATTCGAGGTTCCGCATTACATTCGCTTCCTGGTCGCTGACCGTCCGGGAATCGTGGCCGAGATTACCGGAGCACTGGCCAAAGAGCGCATCAACATTCGCGCCATTGTGCAAAAACCCGGCTATCCGCAGCATGCACTGCCTTTCGTGGTTACTGTCGAGCCGTGCAAATCCTCGGCCCTGAAACGAGCGCTGGAGGCAATCCTCACCAGAGATTACCTGCTCGAAGCGCCGCTCAACCTGCAGATGCTGGAGTAGCGAGACAGGGATCATTTGTTCGTGTGTTCCCGGTTTTATTGCCCCAGCGCAAGAACGGCCAGCAGAAGCATCCACGCCAGGCTCATGGCGTGCCAGTACCAGGCCGTCGCATCCACGGCGATCTGACGGTACTCGACGCGCTTGAGTAAGCTCAAGGCGGTCAGACACAGGACCAGCGCGGCGATACCGATGAGCAGATGCGCGGCGTGAAGGCCGGTGATGAGATAGAAGAAGTAACTAGCCGGGGTAGAGAACTGGTTGAAGGCGAAGCCCTGCGCCTCTAATTGCCTCCACGCCATCCATTGCCCGGCGAGAAACAGAGCGCCCAGCCCGAGCGTCGCCGCGAGCCAGGGAAGAGCGCGCCTGAGCGCAGGGCGGCCAAGTCCAAGCCACTCCTCCAGTGCGTCGATCTCATGGAAGATATTTCGCCGCGCCAGTTCCATGGTCAGGCAGCTGATGAGCAGCGCGGCGGAGTTGAGAAAGAGAATGGGCGGCAACGCTACCGGGTGCCAGTCGCCGATCTGCTCATGGGAGCGCGGATCCATGTGTGTGCCTGCCTGCCGCGCGAAAAAGAGCATCACCATCACGGCAAAGAAGAGCATATCGGCCGCGAGAGCGGAAAAAACAAAGAAACGGATGCGCAGCAGGAGTTCGCGCGGGCCGCTGCGCTGATTGCCCCAGTTGTCGTCTCCGTTGCCTCCGCCTCCGGTTGGCCGCCGGACAGGCGGGGGCTGGCCGCCGTGTCCCGGCTCTTTCCGCTGCTCCTTCGCGGGATTGTGCGTAAAGGTGGCAGGCATGGGCGCCTCTGTGAGCTTGAGATTACTCTCATTTTGGATTTGACGCATCCTGAATCGGTTCGATAATTCTTATCGGGCAAAGTGTTATTCTCTGGCTGCCGCGACGGATTCGACAAAGAGCCGGTGAACGCGCCGGTCGAGCGAAAGCTCGGGATGAAAGGTGGCGGCCAGGATGTTACGCTCCCGGATCAGGGCGGGGAAGCCATCGCGGCGGGCCAGGATCTCGACGCCGGGGCCGGTCTGACTGATGCGCGGAGAGCGGATAAAGACCATCTCAAGCGGCCCACCGGCTAGAGCGGTTTCGGCGGTAATGATAACCGAGTCAATTTGGCGGCCATAGGCATTTCTCTCGACGGTTACATTGAGCACGCCCATGCTGCGCTGCACAGGGTTCAGAACCTCCCGAGCAAGCAGGATTACCCCCGCGCAGGTTCCAAAAACTGGCTTGGCGCCGCAAAACTCCTGCAATTGTTCAAAAAAGCTGTGTTTCTCCAGAAATCGCAGCATGGTGGTGGATTCGCCCCCGGGCAAGACAAGGCCCTCCAGGGACGCCAATTCGCCGGGCTTGCGCACTTCGATAGGTTCCGCGCCGGCCTCGGCGAGAGCTTGCGCGTGGCTGGAGTAGTTGCCTTGAATGGCCAAAACGCCGATGCGCGGGCTGATGGGTGAAACGTCCTTGAGAGGCAGATCTCGCTTTCCGGTTTCCGTCAACTGAACACTTCACCTCTGGCTAAAATTTCCGACAACTCTTTTTATCGCCGAATGACGCCGCTAAAGACTATTTTATCCGTCACCTGCGATGAGGCCAACGGCCTTCGGCTGGCGGGACCGCTGCCAGCCTTTCCGGCTAAAACCGGGCCATTTTTGGCCAAAAAAAGGGCAAAATCGGAGGATTAGTGTTACCGATCAGTTAATAGGTCAAGACAGTAAGCATATGATTATATGCATGTTAATAGCTAAGCAGGGGGCACATGATGGCCTCCACAGGAGGAGGGGGTAGGGGGGGTGGGGGTACGCCTTTTTTGGGGTGCGGGCCGGGCAGATCGGTCATGGATCGGCAAGGCTCCGTTCCTCTGTTCATTGTTCACCCATTTATTGTGCGGCGGCAAGCGGTTATTTTACGCAACGGACTCATGGAAAAGGCTGTGGTTTCAAAGGCCCCAAGAGCGGGATCTGGTGTACCCGACTACGTCTTGATAACCTCAAGGATCCTTTGAAGGAGTTCTGCGTCGCTCTTGTCTGCGGTTTCGCTCGACGCCCATTCAAAGTCTTGCGGTATTGAGCCTACAATCCTGCGTACACCCTTGGATTCATCGACGAGTCTGAACCGAATGTCTGTCGTAGCTGGATCCATTTTGTTTTCGTAGAACTCGACCCCCAAGTCTGGCTTATACGCCGAAACGAGACGCCTGATCCGATCTTTCTGGGTTCTTGGGCTGTCTTTTTCAAATGGAGAGATTCTCATCAATTTTCCTTTCATGGTGAGATATGCGCGTGACAACTTTTCCGTTTTCTATGGATTAGTACCTGGTGCGCTGCGGTAATAGCCCTGTACATAAGTTCCATTGCTTCTTCTGTACCCGTTCACGAGTACCGTTTTCGGAACGCCACTTTTGTTCGGTTCACCATAGTACGAACCGTTTTCAGCTACCGGTGTGCCCGCTGGTGCAAACAGTGCATTGAGCAACGCGTTAAGCATTGAATCGAATGAAGTCGGAGCCACCTCAGTTTTTTTGACCGCGCTAGGTAACAGGTTAGGATTCGCTATGCACTCATCCTCGATCTTGGCGGGCCTCGCTATTGCAGTCTCATGCGGTGTTAGCCGAGCTTCGTCGCACTGGCCCAAACCGTACCGACATGCCAATGCGTTCTGCCTGTGCCGGACTGCGAGGACTTGAGAAGCCTCAGTATTAGACAGGAGCGCTTCGTCGCACGGGCCAGTGTCGTAACCACAGGCTAGAACATTCTGGCGGTGCCTGATTGCGTTTACCTGAGCGGCCTCGGACGGGCTTAGAAGTCCTTCGTTGCACGGGCCGGTTTCGTAACCGCAAGCCAAGACGTTCTGCCGATGTTGGATAGCTAACACCTGAGCGGCCTCGGCGGGCGATAGGAGTCTTTCATTGCATATTCCAGTGTTGTAGCCGCAGGCCAAAATGTTCTGCCTACGCTGAAAATCGGAGTCTGCATGATTTGTTTGCTGAGCAACTGCGGTCAGTCCGCAAGCCAGAGCAATTGCCACAATTCCATAGCACAACCGAAATTGAGCCGGCTGTTTTGAGGCCCCTTGGTACCTGATTGCCCTGTCGTGACGATCTATGTTGGTGCCAATGTGTGCTGCGTTTCCCATTTTTCCTCCTTTGGAATGTTCTGCCTTGTTGCGACAATAGGCGGAGTTCACGAGGGAGTCCTATAATCGATCTCAAAGAATTCATAAATAATTGCTGGACAAGGACATGGGACGAAACAGCAGGACGCAATATAAATTCGGGCCTTACACTCTGGAGCCTGATGAGAGGCGCATTTCAGGCGAAGGCTGCCCCCGTATCGAGCTGACTGCAAAGGCTTTCGATCTGCTTGTGCTGCTCGTCAGTAAAGCCGAACAACTCGTGACGAAGGACGACATCCTGGACGCGGTATGGCAAGAGGTGAACATCGCGGAGTCGAACGTGACAGCTACTATTTCGATGATCCGTAAGGCGCTGCGGGAGGATTCTGAGCACCAGTACATTGAGACGGTCCCTAAGAAGGGCTACCGCTTCGTAGCGCCGGTATCCGTTGTTGTTGACCCAGCCCCCGGCAAGGCGGACCCTGCGGATCAGGCGCTGGCATCTCCTGTACCCCATGGGCGGCGGTTCTGGCTCCTCTTTGCTTGCCTCTTGATTGTCCTGATCGCCACGGGGATCGGCTTCGGAATCTTGCACTACCGGCACGCTACGGCAAACGCTCCCGAAACTCCGTACCAACGTGCCGTCCAACTTGAGACTGAAGGCAACGACAACCTGGCCCTCATAAAATTGAACGACTTACCTCCGTCAGATCCAAAGTTTGCCGAGGCCAAACTCAAAGCCGCTTGGCTTTTGTATCAGGCTGAAGAAAATGAGAAAGCGAATCAGACTCTGTCCCTTATAGCGAATGGCAAGTCGTCTCTTGGCTCAGGGCCGCAAGACGAAGCAACCCGTCTCAAAATAGAAGGACTTAAAAAACTTCTCGCCGATGAAATCCCCGACGCGCTCAATGATTTTCGAACAGCTGCGGACACGGACCCTGCCGACGTTGACGCTTTGATCTACATTGCTGATACCGCGATCAATGATGACATCCTCGGAGTTGCAAATGAGGCTTTAGAAAGATGCAAGGTGATCGCCAGTCAGAACCCTTTTTGCGGCTACGAACGAATCGATGCACTTTCGCATGAAAATAAATTCGACGAAGCAATCACTGAATATAAACGTCTACGGAAGTATTCGAATAACCCTTGGCTTGATCAACCCGCAGGGTACGCGGAATTGGCGAAGGGCAATATCCTCGAGGCGCAAAAGTACTTTAGCATCCTAACTGCAAAGGGCCGAGACGAAAGCCCGGTCCATTTCATGGCAGCGCAGGATGGCATTGCGGCTGCAGATCTTCTCCAGGGCAAATTGCGCCTTGCTCATAGTGAGCTTCTAGCCGCGAATGTTCAATCCAGCTCCAGCTATGAGAAGGCTGATTACCTGATCTTGCTGGCGGAGATTTACGCCTTGCAAGGAGATTCCGGCCAAACAAAAAAGGAACTGGAGAGGGCATCCAAACTGTCTGACGCACCCGATCTTACAATTCGGATTGCAAAAGCCTATGCGATAATCGGTGACCATGCCACTGCCCAAAGTTTTCTCGCTCGACAACTCAAGGCCGCGCCCGGTCTGGGGAAGGACTACGCTGCCGCCGAGCCATTCATAGACGGCATAGAGTCGCTTAGGAGAGAAGATTTTCAAAAAGCGGTCGAGCGGTTGGCCAGTTCGTTTAGCAAGGAGCGGAGTCCAGAGACCGCATACTTTCTGGCCAAGGCGGAGATGGGTAAAGGCGACTGGGATGCTGCAATCGGCCACTTGAACTTCATTGGCGAAAATAAAGTGATGGTCCTCATTGACAGCGTTGCTTCCTTGATCCCGCTTGCTGAGTACGAACTTAGCAAGTGCTATCGGAGTAAAGGAAAAGAGTCCGAAGCTCGTCAACATATTATGTCGGCTCAGGCGATGTGGAAAGATGCCGACCCGGAGTTGAAGGCACAGTTCAAGGGGTGGTAGGCCAGCCACCCAAACTGTCATGAAAAACAAATACGCGACGGGGGCCGGCATACTGAGGCCCAGGTCCGAAAATCCGGACCTGGGGCACCCAGTGTTTTTGGGTTGGCTTCGGGAATTGCCGGGCCGCAGACGCAAAAACAGCTCCCATAGGTTGGGAGTTGTTTTTGCGAGCGAATAGCGAGCGGATGGCCCCACCGCAGGTGGTTACCAACCGCGCGTTTGGAGCAGGTCCTTCTCTTCAAGGGCGGCGGCGGCGAGGCCCTTCATGGTTCCGGTGACCTGCTCGGCGACTTCGGCGAGAATTTTGGGATCGTTGTAATGGGTGGTGGCAATCACGATGGCCTTGGCGCGGCTGACAGCTTCTTCGCGCTCCTTTGGGTCGTTCTCGACATCGAGCGGCGTGGCGCGCTCCTTCATGAAAATTCCTGAGCCGACGAAGATGGCTTCGGCGCCGAGTTGCATCATCAGAGCGGCGTCGGCCGGTGTGGCGATGCCGCCGGCGGAGAAGTTGGGCACAGGCAGCTTGCCGGTTTGGGCGACCATGCGAACTAATTCATAGGGAGCCTGGTGTTCCTTGGCTGCGGCGTAAAGTTCCTGTTCGCTGAGGACGGTGAGCGCGCGCATCTCGCGGATGATCTGACGCATGTGGCGGACGGCGAAGACCACATCGCCCGTGCCCGCTTCGCCTTTGGTGCGGATCATGGCCGCGCCCTCGGCAATGCGCCGGAGAGCTTCGCCCAGATTGCGCGCGCCGCAGACAAACGGGGTGGTGAAGGCGTGCTTGTCGATGTGATGGGCCTCGTCGGCGGGGGTGAGGACTTCGCTCTCGTCGATAAAGTCGACGCCCAGTTCCTGAAGAATCTGCGCCTCGGCGAAATGGCCAATGCGGGCCTTGGCCATGACGGGGATGGAGACCGCCTGAATAATCTGCTTGATGAGCGAGGGGCGCGCCATGCGGGCGACGCCACCCTCGGCGCGGATCATGGCGGGCACGCGCTCGAGAGCCATAACGGATGTGGCGCCGGATTCTTCGGCGATGCGCGCCTGCTCGACGTTCATCACATCCATGATGACGCCGCCTTTGAGCATCTCGGCCAGGCCCACCTTGAGGCGCAGACTGGTGGCGGTAACAGGCTTGTTTCCATTCAATTCCGACATAAACTTCAACCTCGCTGGGAGATTCCGGGCTTGATCCGGACTTGATCGGGAGCGCGTACGAGCGCGCGTTGATCTCTTTATCCAGTGTAGCAGTGATGTTGGTTCGCGGGATTGGGGCGGTTGTTTCTGATTACGCGTTGGGGGCATTGTGCTATCCCACCCATTCGCCAAAAAGCGGCGAATGGATGGGGCACCCTAAGTTCACATTGTTCATTAAAACTGCGCTGCAGGAATTCTTTCATTAGTTTTTTCTGATTTTCCTGTCTCGCTTCTGGTCATATTTCTGCTTGTTTTCTCAGCGAATGGCAACCGCACCTCCACAGTTGGCAACCGGACATCCACTGCCGCCGCAGGGGAACGCGCATTCACTGCCGCAGAAGGCCAGCGCGCCAAAGCAGCCGCCGGGACTGACGGCTGTGGCGGAGAGTGGCGGCGAGCAGGCGCTGGTGGCGTCGCCTCAACCGCTCGTTGAAGGCGCGCGGATCAAGCTCACTGCGCCGGTGGCTAGGTTGCCAGTGGAGCTGGATGTGGCCGTGCCGGTGAGGGATTTTCGGGTGCGCAATCTGCTTGCGCTTGAGCTGGGGCAGGTGATCGAGACGAATTGGCCGCACGGCGAGGATATGCCGCTGGCAGCGGGGAAAGTGCAACTGGCATGGAGCGAGTTTGAGGTGGTGGATACGCAGTTGGCGGTACGCGTGACTCGGCTGGCGTGAAAAAGACAGGGACCAGGGACATAGGGACTAGGGACTAGGAATGAGAGCGAGGTTGAGGATGGAAACGAACGGAAAGAAGGTGGGCGGGCTGGCCGGATGGCTGCTCAGTCGTTTCCGCGCTGGATGCCGGCGGAGGCCGAGACTGGAGTTGGTGGAAAGGATTGCGCTGGCGCCTCGCCAGTCTCTGGCTCTGGTGGAGGCTGAAGGGCGGCGCTTTCTGGTGGCCACTTCGCCCGAAGGCGCGCCGACATTTTATGCGCTCGATGAACGGTCGAGCGTGACCCGGCTGCGTCCGTTCGCAAACCGGCAATCAACCGTTGCGCGGCCGGCAGCGAGGGTCTCATGGTAGCGTCGTGGGCGGCTCTCAGCCTGGCGGCGCCGGCATCCGTGCCTCTGTTGCCCGATCTCAGCGCGCGCCTTCACCCTTCAGACTCGACTCCATGGACGATTCTTCTGGTCCTGACGCTGATTACTCTGTTGCCCGCGATTCTGATGTGCGTCACGCCGATGGTGCGCCTACTGGTGGTCTTTCACTTTCTGCGCCAGGCGCTGGGCACGCAGACCGCGCCCTCGAATCCCACGCTGATGGGGCTGGCGCTGATGATGACCTGGTTCATGATGATGCCGGTGCTCAATCAGATTGATCAGCAGGCGGTGGAACCGTATCGCGGCGGACTGATTACGGGCATGGAGGCTATCGACCGCGGAGCGCAACCGGTGAAGCAATTCCTGCTTAAATACGCGCGCGAGAAGGACCTGGCGCTGTTTACCGCGGCCGGCCAGATTCCGCGACCCGACAAGCCAGAAGACCTGCCCATGCGCGTGGTGATGCCGGCCTACATTCTTTCCGAGCTCAAGGCGGGGTTCGCCATTGGCGCGGTTCTGTTTCTTCCGTTTCTGCTGATCGACATGGTGACGGCGGCGATTACCACTTCGATTGGAATGTTCCAATTGCCGCCGGTGGTGGTCTCGACTCCGTTGAAGATTCTGCTGTTTGTGATGGTGGACGGCTGGAACCTGCTGGCCAACTCGCTGTTGAAGAGTTTTTGACTCGCTGTTGCATTGCAAGGAGTACCAATGACGCCCGACCTGGTTGCCGAACTGCTGCGCCAACTGATGAAAGAGGCCATGATTCTGGGCGCTCCCATACTGATTGCTACCGCGCTGTTGAGTTTTGTGCTGAGCCTGTTTCAGACGCTGACCAGCCTGCAGGAGCAATCGCTGACCTCGGTGCCGCGGCTGGCTGCGGTGGCCATGATTCTGCTGGTGGGGATGCCGTGGTTTCTGGGCCGTATGGCGGCGTATACCGTGCGGTTGCTGGTTGACCTGCACCGTTACATCGGGTAAAGAAATTGCTGAAAGAACTCAGGGTTTCAGGCGGAATTCGCGAAGGCATCCCTCAGGGGCTAAAGCCCGCGGTATTTCTGTTGCATTTACGGCGCGACTGAACTCCCACCCCATCGACGAAGACCTGTCGATGGGGACCCCGGTGAAGTCGTGCCCTTTCAAAACAATGGGTCTTTCCGCAACCTAAAAAGCCGCATCGAAGGGAAGAACAGTGCCGCACGGAAACGAGATCGAGTGGAGCAATTTTCTCTGCGCCATGATGCTGGCCCTGGTGCGGGTGAGCGGGATGGTGGCCTTCGCTCCCTTCTTCTCTTCGACGGCTTTGCCTATACGCGCCAAGGCGGTCTTTGTGGGCGCGGTGGCGTTTTTGCTGGCGCCGCTGGTTGCGACGCTGCCCAACGCACAGCTTACTTTAGGCTTCTCGTCATTGTTGGGCGAGTTGGCGGTGGGGCTGGTATACGGACTTACGCTCACTCTGCTGAACGAGATGATGCTCTTTGCCGGGCAGATTATCGGCTTGCAGTTCAGTTTCTCGCTGGTCAACCTGCTGGACCCGGCCTCGGCCATCCAGACGCCGCTTCTGGGCGAACTGTTCCAACTGATGGGAACGCTGGTGGTGATCGGCGCGGGCCTCGACCGGATCATGCTGGCCTCGATGGTGCGCAGTTTTCGCGTGGCGCCGCTGGGCAGCTACGCGTTGGCGCCCACGGCCGCGCTCGAGATTGTGCGCGCCGCCGCAGGCATCTTTCTTGCAGCAGTCGAGCTGGCTGCGCCGGTGCTGGCAGCGACCATGCTCGTCGAATTATCTGTGGCTCTGATGGGCAAGCTCAGCCCGCAGTTGCCCGTGATGAGCCTCACCGTGCCCATGAAAACGCTTACTGGCTTTGCTCTGCTGACCGGCTCACTGGCCTTATGGCCGCGCTTTATCGAAGCTCGCTTCAGCGGGCTGCTCGATATGGCGGAGCGGCTGATCGCCGTGCCCGGACATCGCGCGGCTCTGGGATTGGGAGGATAGCCGATGCCCGGAGAGCGCACAGAACAGGCAACCCAACACCGCAGAGACAAGGCACGCAAGGAAGGCGACATCCTGCACAGCCGGGAACTGTCGGCGGCTGCAGGAACGCTGGCGGGGGTGATGGTGCTGGGTGCGATGGGCAGCCATCTGCTGATGATGTGGAGGGGAACTTTTGCCGCCTTTCTCGATTTGGGGCAGCCAGCCCGCTGGGAACCGGCCGCGATTGAGCCTACGCTCTACGCGCTGCGCAAACTGGCGTTCGATTGTCTCGCGCCGTTGGGCGTGATGATGGCGGCAGTAGCGGCGGCCGCCCTTAGTGTGGGGATTGTGCAGACCGGCGGGGTGAACTTCCATCCCGAGATGCTCGGCTTCAAGCTGGATCGCATCAACCCGGTCTCGAATATCAAGAATCTCTTCTCGCTGCGCGCCGCGGCGAGGCTGGCAAAGTCCCTGATCCCTGCTGCTCTGCTTGCGATCTTCTGCGTGCAGCGCATCGCGCGCCAGTTGAGATTGCCGCCTTTTTCGATAACGCGGCTGGAGATGCTTGGCGCGGATGTCTACGGGCTGCTGTTGGCTGCTTCATGGCTGCTCTTCGCCTGGTCGGCAATCGACTATCTGGTGGAGTGGCAGAGCCGCGAGTCGCGGCTGAAGATGAGCCGCGAGGATCTGCGCGACGAGTACAAGGAGACCGAGGGAAACCCGCAGATTCGCGGCCGCATTCGCAATTTGCAGCGCCAGTTGCGCCGCCGCAAGGTGAAGGCCGATGTATCGAAAGCCGCCGTGGTGCTGACCAATCCCACGCATTATGCCGTGGCGCTGGGTTTTGATTTCGCCACCATGGAAGCGCCCAAGATGCTGGCCAAAGGCCGCAACCTGCTGGCCGAGGAGATCAAGGCCGAGGCGCGCTGGGCGGGTGTGCCGATTATTGAGAATCCGCCGCTGGCCCGCTCGCTTTATCGCTCTGTCGAGGTCGGCCAGCCGATTCCGGTCGATCTTTATGCCGCGGTGGCGGCCATTCTCGCCTGGCTCTACAAACAACGGCTGGAAGCGGAGATGCGCGAGCGCCGTTCGCGCGAGGCTGCGGCCAAGGCACAGGCGCAGGCACGGACAGCCACGCAAAATGGGCGGTCCGGTTCCGGTTCCGACTCCGGAACTGATCGTGGCACTTCGCCCTTGGAAGGAGATTCACAATGAGCACAAACGCACTGGCAGCCGGATCCCTGCCTGGAGGATCGATTCTGCAGCGGCTGAGAGAGTATGTGCTGCCGATGGCGGCCATCAGCGTGATTTTCGTCATGCTGGTACCTTTGCCCGCTTTTGCGCTGGACTTTCTGCTGACCATGTCGATGGCCGCTTCGATCATTGTGTTTCTTTCCGCCGTGCAGATTCGCCGCGCGGTTGAGTTGAGCGTCTTTCCTACCTTGCTGCTGCTGCTGACGCTCTTCAGGCTTGCTTTGAACATCGCTTCGAGCAGAAGAATTCTATTACACGGGCAGGAGGGCACGGCCGCCGCCGGCAATGTGATCGAGGCGTTTGGACAGTTTGTGGTGGGCGGCAACTACGTGGTCGGCTTCGTGCTGTTTCTGGCGCTGATCGCCATTCAATTCTTAGTGGTTTCTCATGGAGCCGTGCGCACCGCCGAGGTGACGGCCCGCTTCACTCTCGATGCATTGCCGGGCAAGCAGATGGCCATCGACGCCGACATGAATGCCGGGCTGATTGACGAGGCCGAAGCGCGCAGGCGGCGCCAGGCGATTGCCCGCGAGGCTGAATTTTACGGCGCGATGGATGGAGCTGCCCGCTTCAATCAGCGGGATTCGCTGGCGACGATTCTGATTACCGGCATCAACATCATCGCGGGACTGCTGATTGGAACTTTGCAGCAGGGCATCGAGCTGAGCGAGGCGGCGCGCACCTATACGGTGCTGACGGTGGGCGACGGGCTGGTCACGCTGATTCCCTCGCTGCTGGTTTCGGTCGCGGGCGGCATTACGCTGACCCGCGCCAACTCGGCCGGGCTGCTGGGCGGCGAGATACGCCAGCAACTATTTGCCAAGCCGGTCACGCTTTACGTGGCCAGCCTGGTCTGCGGGGCGATGTGCCTGATTCCGGGACTTCCCAAGCTAGCTTTCCTGACCGTGGCGGCATTGCTGTTTTTTGCCGGACGCCGCGTTGCGGCACACGTCGCCGCAGCCCCGCAGGTCGAGCCGGGGGTAGTGGAGAAGAAGAAAGCGGGCGAGGCGCAGAGCTCGGATCTGGCCCAATTGCTGCGCCTGGAAGAGCTGACGCTCGAAATCGGCTTCCAACTGATTCCTCTGGTGGACGAAAAGCAGGGCGGGCAACTGCTGAACCGGGTGCGCGCGGTGCGCCGCCATCTCTCCGCGGAGATGGGCTTTCTGGTGCCTCCGGTGCATATCAGCGACAATCTGCGCCTCAGGCCGCGCGAGTATCTGTTCAGCTTGCGCGGGATGGAGATTGGCCGCTGGCAGACCGAGGGTACGCAGTTGCTGGCCGTTTCGGGCGAACCGAATCGGCGACCCCTGGCAGGCAAAGAGACGCGGGAGCCGGCCTTCGGAGTGCCCGCGATCTGGATTGCGCCGGCTCTCGAGGACCAGGCCATCGCCGCAGGCTACTCGGTGGTGGATGCGGTCACGGTGATCACGACACATCTGGGCGAGCTCATCCGCCGCAACGCCTGGGAACTGCTGGGCAGGGCCGAGACCAAGCGGCTGATGGACTCGCTCAACGAGAGCCATCCCAAGCTGCTGGAAGAACTGGTGCCGAAGCTGCTCTCGCTCGGCGAGGTGGGCCGGGTGCTCGAACAACTGCTGCGGGAGCGGGTCTCGATCCGCGATCTGGGCGCGATTCTGGAATCCATGCTGGAGACCGCTCCGGTGAACAAGGGCGTTGTAGCGCTGGTCGAGGCTGCGCGCCAGTCGCTGGGCCGAAGGCTGATCCAGCCGCTTCTGGACGGCGAAGGCCAGCTGCCTGTTTTGCTGCTTGATGGGGTGCTCGAAGAAGAAATTCTGACCACGCTCGCGCCCGAGACCGGCCAGCGGATGCTCGCGGCCTCATCGACTCCGACGACGCCCGTGGTTCGCCGTTTGGCCGATTCTTTGAAGCGCCTTATTCCCGCCTCCTCTGCCGCGGCGCTTCCCGTGCTTCTATGCCCTAGTCCAGCCCGATATCACGTGAAGCGCTGGCTGGAGCCAATGATGCCGCGTTTGGCGGTGGTGGCTGCCGGTGAGATACCGCCGGAAATTCGGCTGCGGCCGGTGGGAACGGTGCGGTAAAGAGATAGGGGCTAGGGACTAGGGAACAGGGAATAGGGAACAGGGAATAGGGAACAGGGAATAGGGAACAGGGAATAGGGAACAGGGAAGAGTTGGGGACTGGTTGAAGGGGATGGCAATGGTGATGGAAACGGCGAATGCGGCGGGGAGTGAAAGAACATCGCGGCGGGGCGTTTCGGGAGACGGCTATCCGCCCGGCGGCGCCGGACTGCCGGTGCTCACAGGCGAGCAGGAGCGGGTACTGCTTGAGCACCTGCCGATCGTGCGTTTCCTGGCGCGGCGTATTCACGAGCGGCTGCCCCAGCATGTGGACATTGAAGACCTGGTCTCGGCCGGTGTGGTGGGGCTGATGGACGCCTTTTCGAAATTTGATCCGGCCAAAAAAGTCCAGTTCCGCAGTTATGCGCAGTTCCGCATTCGGGGCGCGATTCTCGATAGCCTTCGAACGCTTGACTGGAGCCCGCGCGAGCTGCGCCGCAAGGGCCGCGCCGTCGAAGAGGCGATTCGGGCGTTGACTGTCAGGATGGGTCATGCGCCAGACGAGGCCGAGGTGGCTCAGGAGATGGCGCTGAACCTCGATGAGTACCAGCAGTTGCTGGGCGACCTGAAGGGGTTGGAGATCGGCACCCTGCATATGGAGCGCAACGAGGATTCAGGCGAGGAGGAACTGGCATATATTCCCACCAGCCCCGAGGAGGACCCGCTCTTTCGCTGCCTGAGGGGTGAATTGGAAGAGCGGCTGACGGAGGCCATCCAGAACCTGCCTGACCGGGAGCGGCTGGTGATGAGCCTCTACTACTACGAGGAGATGACCATGCACGAGATCGGCCTGGCTCTGGGAGTGGTCGAATCAAGGATCTCGCAGGTGCATGCTTCGGCGGTGGTGCATCTGCGAAGCGCGCTCAAGGACCTGGCGGCGCGCGGAGCTTTTGACAGGCCGCGCTCCCGCAAGGCGCCGAGAGGCGGCAGATGATGGAAAAGACACTCAAGCAGAACGAGATTGACGCGCTCTTTCAGGCGGCGCGCAGTACAGTGCCCGAGGCGCACAATACCGAGGTGCGGGCGCGCGTGGTGCCCTACAACTTCTCTTCAGCAGGCCAGATCTCGACCGAGCAGTTGCGCGCCATCAGTATGTTGAACGATCTGTTTGCCCGCAATCTGACGCATAATCTGGCCGCCTGGCTGCGCACACGCTTTCAGGTCAACCTGGTTTCGGCCGAGCAGATTCCCTTCAATGAGTTTCTGCTGCGCATTCCCGAAATCAACTATGTGGCATCGGTGCGCATGGAGCCGCTGGGTGCGCTGGCGGTGCTGCAACTGGACCTGGCGCTGGCTCCGCCGATCATCGATTTGCTGCTGGGCGGCGAGGGCCGGGATGGGGTGTTGCGCGAGCTGACCGACATCGAAGAGTCGATTCTGGCCAGTGTGGTGGAGATCGTCTGCCGCGAACTCACTGCAGCCTGGCAGCCGGTGGGGCTGAGCTTCAACTTCGAGCGGCGGCAGATGCAAACGCAGGTGGCGCGCATCATGTCGGTGACCGAGAAGACTCTCTGCCTGAGCTTCGAGATTCGCATGCCGCACAGCTCCGGTTTGCTGAACCTGGCCTTCCCTGCGGTTGTGGCCAACACCATTCTGCGCCGCCTAACTTCGGACTGGGCTCGCCGACGCCGTCACAGCGGCGAGACTCGGGAGCGCATGGAGGCCGCTGCACGGCGCATACGCTTTGGCGCGTCCCTGCAACTGCCCCCGGTCCGACTGGCGGCAAGCGAAATTGAAGACCTGGTGCCAGGGACAGTTTTGCGCCTGAATCTGGCGGCGGGCACCTTGCCGGAGTGGAGGGTCGGCGGCCAGGCGTTACTGCTGGCGCAGGCCATTCGCCAGGGGGCGCAACGCGCCGCGCGGATCGAACGCCACGTTCCCGAGGCCGAATTATGAAGAGTTACCTGGAGTTTTGGACCGAAGTTGCCGCATTGTTGTTCTCTCAGGCACTGGCTGGAGAACCGGAGCTTGTCGAGTCGCTGCCCAAACCCCTCGGGGCGGGCGCGTTTGGGTTTGCCGCCACCATTGCTGGAGAAGTCAAAGGTCGCTTTTCGGTAGTCATGGACCCCGCGATTCTGGATGCGGTGCTGGTGGGCGAGGGCGTGGACCAGAAGGCAGGCTGGGGCGAGTTGCTGCGCGAGGTGTCCAATGCCGCGGCCGGAGAGTTGCAGGCCAAGGCGGGGAAAGAATGCCGAGTGGAGAAGTTCGAGGAGATCACGGGCGAGAGCAAAGCCTCGCGCGCTTTCCAACTGAAGGCTGGCGAGCGTTCCTTCGTGATTCTGGTGCGCGACGAGGTGCGCGCGCCCAAGCCGACGGCTCAGCTCGCTGCTCGACTCGACGATGCCCTTCCGCCAGAGCAGCCAGCGGGGCTCAGCCCTGGATTTAATCTGCTGCTCGATGTGGAGCTCGAGGTTTCGCTGCGCTTCGGCTCGAAGGAGTTGGCGCTGGGCGAAATTCTCGATCTCGGCCCGGGAGACGTGGTCCCGCTGGATCGCAACGTGGCCGACCCGGTGGACCTGATCGTGGGCGACAAGATCGTGGCACGAGGCGAGGTGGTGCTGGTCAGCGGAAACTTTGGGTTGCGGGTGACCGAAGTGGCCTCGCCGCGCAAGCGGCTGGAGAGCATACGATGCCTCTTCTAAGCCGGAGTGAAAGTCGCGATCTGACGCGAATCGGGGGCGGAGAATTGGCCGCGGAACGATGGCCGTCCTACCTTGAAGCGGGCCTGCAGGGGCATCCGGCTGACCGGGAAGCGCAGGTACATGCGGGCCCAGGAAGCTCCTTGTTTCAAACCTGTGCCAATCCAAATTGCGGTTCCGGCTGGCTGCATCTGTGGCGCAGCCGCCAGGCGCCGGTCTTTGAAGGGGGATGGAGTTGCTCAAGCGCCTGCACCGTGGCGCGGGTGGCCTCGGCTGTGCGCCGCGAGATGGATGGCCGGGCCGCTGCCGAGGAGATTCACCGGCATCGCATTCCGCTTGGCCTGGTGATGCTCGAACAGGGCTGGATTACCTCCGGCCAGTTGCGCCAGGCGCTGGATGCGCAGCGGGTTGCCGGAGCCGGGCGCTTGGGCCACTGGCTCGAGCGCCAGCAGGGAGTGAGCGAGAAGCTGGTCACCAGAGCGCTGGGGCTGCAGTGGAGCTGCCCGGTGATACCGCTGGAGTTTCACTCGACTGAAGCGCTCGCGACTCTTGTGCCGCGGCTGTTTGTGGACGCCTTTGGCGCGCTGCCCTTGCGCGTGAGTGCGGGCAAGCTGCTGTATCTGGGATTCGAAGACCGGCTGGACCGGATTCTGGCCCTGGCTGTGGAGCGAATGAGCGGCCTGAGGGTAGAAAGCGGGCTGGTTGCCGAGTCGCAGTTTGGTCCGGCGCACGCGCGCATGTTGAGCGCGAAGTTTCCCGCGGTGGAGTTGATAGAGGCTGTTTCGGAGCAGGCCATGGCGGGCGCTCTTGCCAGATCCATCGAGCAGGCGCGTCCTGTTGCCTCCCGGCTGGTGAGGGTGCACGACTGCCTGTGGCTGCGCATGTGGCGGCGGCCGCAAAGTGGTTCGATGCCGGAGTTCGGCTCGACCATGGATGTAATTTGCTCGATCGCTTCGCACTGAGATGGGGTTGTCAGGTGTGGTTTGGGCATCGGAGAACTGGGTTGGGGGCGTGCTACTCATGGATTGAACAAAGATGCCGATAAAAGCTCAAGCGGAGGGGCCTGAACATGAGTGAAGTGAGAACCCTGATCGTCGATGATTCCTCGGTGATGCGCAAGATTGTGGAGCGTTCGCTCCGACAGGCGGGTCTCGATACGCTGCGGGTTTTCGAGGCGGGCAGCGGCATCGACGGATTGGAGCTGTTGAAGGCCGAGCACGTGGACCTGATTCTCTCCGATATCAATATGCCTTCGATGGATGGGCTGGAGTTTCTCCGTCAGATTCGGTCGCAGAATCTGGCTCCCGGCGTTCCGGTGGTGATGATTACCACCGAGTCGAGCGAAGAGCATGTCAAGCAAGCGATTTTGGCTGGGGCGCAAGGATATATCCGCAAGCCGTTCACTCCCGAGCAGGTAAAGGAACGGGTGTTGCCGCTTTTGCACGCGGCATAATCGTCGGCAAGGTCGGCATGTTGCCGGGCGGCAGGTAGAGGGAGCAGAGGCGGCAAGCGTAAGGTGCATCGGCGGCGCAACGGCGACAAGCACCGGTCGCGGCGAAGGCTTCGGGAACAAGTGGCAATTGTAGGCAAGCGGAAATAAGGAAAGGGAGCAGGCGATGGCGCTATCTTTGCGGGACTCGGTGGATGTGGTTTCCGACCCCCGGAACCTGGATACAAGCGTGGAAGAGGTCTTTCACCTGATGCTGGGCGTGAATTGCCGGCGCTATACGGGGCCGGTGGAGGCCGGCGAGCCGGAGTCGGTGACCGCGGTGGTTGGCTTTGGCGGCCTGCTGAGCGGGGCGTGCGTCTTTCGCAGCGGTTCCTCGGCGGCCATGAAGATCGCCGCGCACATGACGGGCATGGAGTTTGAGGAGGTCGATGACACGGTCAAGGACGGGATTGGCGAAATCTGCAATATGCTGGCTGGAGCGTGGAAGGGCAAGGTGCCGGATCTGGCGGCCAACTGCGGCTTGTCAATTCCCGCTGTGATTACGGGGCGGGACTACAACCTCCACGTACAGGCGCCTGAATTCAAGCTCCACCATACATACAAATTCGACGGCGCCGGTTTTGAAGTCACCATCATCTGCGATGGCATGCAGTGAAGCAGGGAATAGGGAATAGGGAACAAGGGCAGCTTTCAGCCAAAGGCTGACGCTGCCCTGTTTTCTGCTCACTGACCGATGCGCTTCAATTCTGAAGTTTTTCCAATCTTTCCCTCCCACTTTCGGTCCTTCTTCTGCAAGCTTCCCCTGCGAAGGAGCGCACGATGGACAGTGGATACTATGCGGCGCTGACCGGACTGGTAGCGCGCACCCAGGCTCTGGACATTGCGTCCACTAATCTCGCGAATGCGCAGACACCGGGCTATCGCGCCGAGCAGGAGTACTTCCGCTCGGTGCTGCTGGGGCCCGATGGCGAAGACTCGCAGTTGGGGCGGACGGTGAACAACTACGGCCTGCTGGGCGGCGACCGGATCAGCCAGGGTCAGGGCGCGCTGGAGCAGACCGGAAATCCGCTGGATCTGGCCATTGAAGGCGAAGGTTTCTTTCAGGTACAAACACCAAACGGTCTGCGCTACACGCGCGATGGCGGCTTTCATCGCACGCCGAGCGGGCGACTGGTTACAGCAGCCGGCGATGCCGTACTCTCGCCCTCCGGCCAACCAATTCCGGTTCCTCCGGGTGAGGTGACGGTGGGTGCCGATGGAGCGCTTTCGGTGGCCGGCGGCGTGGTGGCCACTGTGGGAGTGTTCACGTTTCCTCGCGGCGCGCAACTGACTCCCGAAGGCACCAACCGGTATGTCGCGCCGGAAGGCGTGAACCCGGTGCTCTCGCCAAATGCCGCAATTCACCAGGGTGCTATTGAGTCTGCCAATCAAAACGTAATTCAAGGGACGCTGAACTTGATTTTGATTCAGCGCGAGGCGGAAATGATGCAGAAGGCGCTCACGGTCTTCCACACCGAGTTCAACAAGATCGCCACCGAGGATCTGCCCAAAGTGTGAAAGACAGGGAATAGGGAATAGTCCAGAAACCCTTAAGGAGATTCGCAATGATTCGAGCTTTATATACGGCGGCCAGTGGGATGAGCGCGCAGCAGATGAACCTGGATACCATCGCCAATAATTTGGCCAACTCGTCGACGACAGGTTTTCGCCAGCTGCGCATGGAGTTTCAGGACATGGTCTACCAGAATCTTGTAACGCCGGGCGCTGCGCAGAGCCAGTCGACGGTCTCGGCGGGGCTGCAGATCGGATTAGGCACGAAACCGGCGGCGACGGAAGTGATCAATACAGAGGGCCCGCTGAACGAAACCGACAATCCGCTCGACGTGGCCATTTCAGGCAGCGGATTTTTTCAGGTGCAGCGGCCCGACGGCACAATCGCCTACACCCGCGCCGGGCAGTTTCAGTTGAACAATCAGGGAACGCTCACCACTGTAGAGGGCGATCCGGTCATCCCCACCATTACCATTCCTCCGAATTCGACAGCCATCACCATCACCCAGTACGGAGTGGTGAACGCGACCTTGCCGGGACAGCAGAATCCCTCGCAGCTGGGACAGATTCAGCTGGCTACGTTTCCAAATCCAGGCGGTCTGGAAAGCATGGGCTCGAATCTGTTGCAGGCCACGCTCAGCTCCGGCGACCCGGTGCTGGGCAACCCTGGCGGGACCGAGGGGCTGGGCACATTGCAGCAAAACTACCTGGAAAACTCGAATGTGGACGTGGTGACAATGTTTGTGCAGATGGTGCTGGCGCAGCGAGCCTACGAATCAAACTCCAAGGTCATCAAGGCCGCCGACGACATGTACTCCCAGGTCAACAATATGACCCACTAAACATGAATAGGGACTAAAGGACTAGGGACTGGGAGGACAGGGCGCGTGAGAACGGAACGGAGAGTGGTGATGGGTGCGGGAATGCTTGCGATTGCAACGGCTTCGATGGCTTTTGCTCAGTCTGCCGCCGCGCCGGGCGCTCAGGTTCTGATCTCTTCAGGTGGACTGGCTTCCGCTCAAAAGCAGGCGCAAGGGGAGATTGTTCGCGAGATCGACGACCCGCATACCGGGGACCGTTGGCTGCTGATGCGAAGCGGCCAGTTTCCCGGGGGGCCGGGCCGCCTGGTGCTGGCCACGGCTCATCGCAATACGGTTGGCGGCGCATCCGGCGGTGTGGCTGGCCAGCCTGAAGAAGCACAGTCGATTCCCGTCATTCACATCGGGGACAGGCTGATCGTCGAGGAGCACACGACAATTGTCGATGCGGTCTTGGAAGCTCGCGCGCTGAATCCGGCCACGGCTGGCGCTGCGCTCGAGGTGCGATTGACGATCGGCGGCAGCGTGGTGCGCGTTGTGGCTCTCGGTCCCGGTCGCGCCGCATTACTAAACGAGACAGGTAAACGCCCATGAGAGCGAACTTGCTAAGGGCGTGGCTTTTGATGGCGGCGTTGGCGCTTCTCGCCTTGCCGACGGCTCAAGCCATTGGCGCCAAAAAGAAGGCGGCGCCGGGGATTGCTGGCAAGGCGACTCCGCCGGAAGAGGCTTTGAAGGCTTACATCGAGCGTGTGCGGGCGCAGCAGGCGGCGGAGGTTCTGACGCCGGGGTCGATCTGGAGTCCGGAGGGCCGGCTGGTGCGGCTGGGCACGGACGCCAAGGCCGTCCGGCTGCACGACGTGGTCGCGATTGTGGTGACGGAGAGCCTGGCGGCGTCGACCGACGGGCAGGTAAAGAACTCTCGCGCCTCGAACGCCAGCTCCGGGTTGACCGGATTGCTTGGCAAGCTCAAGACTTCAAACGCAATGCAGAATCTGATCGGCATGACTGCGGCTTCGGGCCTGTCGGCGCAGGGGCAGAGCACGACCAACTCGAGCTTGTCGACGACCTTTGGCGCAGAGGTGGTGGACGTGCTGCCCAACGGGATGCTGGTGGTGCAGGCTACGCGCCAGCTGACCTTTTCGCAGCAGACGCAGTTGATCAAGCTGCGCGGCCTGGTGCGCCCCGAGGACGTCAGTTCGCAGAACCAGGTGCAATCGACGGCCATGACCGATCTTGAACTGGAAGTAACCGGCAAGGGCATCGTGAACGACTCCACTTACCGCCAGAACGCTGTGGTGCGCTTCCTGCAAAGGCTGTTGGTGTTTTAGAGGCAGGGAATAGGGACTAGGGAATAGGGGCGGGGCTAGGGAATTGAGGAATAGGGATGCGAACTGTGGGCATTAAAACGGCGGCAAGTGGGCGGGCGAAGGGCCTATCGTTGGCGGTTGCCCTGGTGCTGCTGTTTCTACTGACTTCGATTCCGGCCTGTGCTGTGACAGCGGGACATCTCGCGCGGATCAAGGATGTCGCGACCATTGAAGGGATTCGTGACAATCAACTGGTGGGTTATGGATTGGTGGTGGGGCTCAGGGGCACGGGGGACAGCTCGCAGACGGTTTTCCCGGCGCAAACGCTGATCTCGGTTCTGGAACGGATGGGCATCACGGTTCCTCAGACCGGGTCCAACAGCGCCAGCAATATGCAGGTCAAAAACATGGCGGCGGTTTTTGTGGTGGCGACGCTGCCGCCATTCAGCCGGCCCGGCTACAAGGTGGATATAACAGTCTCCTCGGCCGGCGACGCGCGTTCGCTGGAGGGAGGCATCCTGCTGATGACGCCGCTCTACGGGCCTGACGGGCAGATTTACGCGCAGGCTCAGGGGTCCCTGGTGCTGGGCGGCTACATGGCCTCGGGCGGCGGCAATACAAAGTTGTCGAATCATCCGACTACGGGGCGGGTTCCCGGCGGGGCGCTGGTGGAGCGGCCGGTGTCTTTTGACTTGAAGCAAATGCGCGTGGTCAACGTGGTGCTGAACGATGCGGACTTCCATACCGCCGAGCAGATGGCCGCGGGAATCGACAAGGCGCTGGGCGCGCCACGGGCACACGCAGTCGATAGCCGCCGGGTGGAGATTACAGCCGCGCCGGGCGAGGAGATTGCGGAGCTGCTGGATAAGGTGGAGGGCGTCGAGATTGAAGTGTATCCGCGTGCGCGAGTGGTGGTGAACGAGCGCACGGGAACGGTGGTCATCGGGGGCACGGTACGCTTGCAGCCGGTTTCGATTCTGCATGGCGGATTGAGCGTCAACGTGATTACCGTGAACGAGGTCTCGCAGCCCAATCCGGGATCGGCAGGAACAACGCAGGTGGTTCAGCAGACCACCGTGCAGGCGGCTGACAAGCCGGTGAATCGAATTGACCTGAAAGAAGGCGCGACTGTAGAAGACTTGGTGCAGGAATTGCAGCGCACGGGAGCGGGCGCGCGGGATGTGATCTCGATTCTGCAGGCTATGAAAGAGGCCGGCGCTTTAGAGGCCGACCTGGAAGTTTTGTAGGGCGAGAGGTTTGAGGGAGAGACGGGAGATGCAGACAATTACAGCAGCAACGGCGGCCTCAACAGGCGCGGCGACAGCTTCGGTTGCGCCGCAACCCCGACTGGTTCATGCCGCGCACGAGTTTGAGGCTCAGATGATGCAGGAGCTTTTGAAACCGATGACCAGCGGTGATGGACTCGATGGAGAAGACTCTGACTCGGCATCGGGTTCGAGCGGAGCGCTCGGGTCGTTCGCATCGGAGTCGCTGGGGCAGGCACTCAGTGAGCACGGAGGATTTGGGATTGCAACAGGCATTGTGCAGCAGCTTTCTGTTGCAGGTAACAAGCATGGGACGACTGGGGTAACCGGAAGTTTGCACGCTAATACTGTAATCAACTCGCGCGAATGACTAAAGTGATTGGAAAATCCGCCGATCAAGTGAGCAAGGAGTAGTGGGTGATGGATATTCGCAGCAGTCTTGATGGTTTGAAGTCGCTTTTGGGAACATCCGCGCCGGCTCAGGCCACGGCGCAACAGCCGAAGAGCGGCGCGGCCGTGGGCGGGAGCGGACTGGGCAGCGACCGGGCAACATTCAGCAGCGCGGGGAGCGAGGTTTCTCAAACGGCGACCGACTCCGGTGTCCGCATGGACAAAGTTGCCGAGATTCAGGCGGCGCTGGCATCGGGAACTTATAACGTCTCCGCGGGCGCGGTGGCTTCAAAGGTTGTGGATTCGATGCTGGGCGGCAAGTCATAGTCTGGGTTTGACTGCGCCGGAGAGTGGCGGACCGAGGGTGCGACCGGAGAGTGGCAGTTTGGGGGATTGCTGAAAGGAGCAATTGTTTTGCAGGAGATTGGCGTGCGCCACGGGCATCCGAAGCTGAAAGAACTGGTTGTTGAGGCATCGCGCGCGCTGTCGCGCCTGGATGCTGACCGGCTGGAGGAGTTGGCGCTCTCCTGCCAGGCGTTGAATCGCGCTCTGGTTCATGAGGATGCGGAAACGCAGGCGGCGTTGGCTGCTGAGGCCAAGGATGCCACGGGAGATATGGCGGTTTTATCGAGAGTATTGGAGGCGACGCGGGCCAACCTGAGCGTGATGAGCCGCCTCAGGGACTTGCGTGCTGGCCGGTTGGAGTACCGTGAAGGCTGCATAGAGCGTGGCATCTCGCAAGCGTCGGAATGGCGGCGAACGGAGAGCGGGCATGGGGACAATTAGCTCGTCACTCAGCATCATTTCGCAGGCACTGGACGCCGATCAGCAAGCGCTGAATGTTGTGGCCAACAACGTGGCCAATGCCAACACTCCGGGTTACACGGAGGAGACACCCGACTGGCAGGAGAATCAGCCGATCAGCATCAACGGGGTCTCGTACGGGCAAGGGGTGACGGAGACGGGCGCCACTTCGGAGCGGGATCGAGTGCTCGAATCGCGCCTGGATCAGCAGAAGCAATTGGCGGCCTCCTCAAGCTCGCGCTTGACGGCGCTTGATACGCTTCAAGCCCTGTTCACGCCGGCATCCGGTTCGTCCAGTTCAACCGCCGGAAACATCGGTAGCGACATTACAAGTTTCTTCAACTCATTTTCGGCGCTGGAAGCAAATCCTACCGACAACTCAATGCGCCAGAGTGTGCTCTCGACGGCGGGTACGCTGGCCGGGGACATCTCCAGCGCCGCGGCAAGCCTGAACTCGCAAAGGTCAGCTCTCGACCAAGAGGCAGCCGGATCGACCAGCCAGGTGAACGCGCTGACCGGCGCCATCGCCCAGCTCAATCAACAGATTCAGACCACCTCGCCCGACGCCGACGCGGGAACGCTTGAGGACCAGCGCCAGGAGGATTTGAGCCAGCTTTCGCAGCTGATGGGTATCAACCAGATTACGACCGAGAACAATGGGCTGGAGATCACCACCACCTCGGGCCAGTTGCTGGTCTCCGAGGGCACGAGCTATCAGATGACGACCGGGATGGTGAACGGGGTCACCGATTTTTTTGTGAACAACACGGATATTACAGCCGATCTTGCTTCGGGCGGCGGCTCGCTGGGCGGTTATCTGACGGCGCGAGACACGGACATTCCCAACGCGCTCTCTTCGCTCGATCAACTGGCGTACAGCATTTCCACTTCGGTAAACAAGCAGAACAACTCGGGAACGGACTACGACGGGGTGGAAGGCAACGTGGCCAATTCGGCCAATTCGGCGCTCAATATCTTCAGTGAGCCCACTGCTGTGGCGGGCAGCGCGGCCGGCATGAGCGTGGTGATGACCGACCCCAACCAGATTGCGGCCGCCGGAGCGGGAGATGGAACGGGCGACAATTCGAATGCCGTGGCGATGTATGCGCTCTCTAACCAATCGATTGTGAACGGGCAGACGCCAATCAACTACTTCTCAAATTTTGTGACCACGCTGGGTTCGACGGTCTCCAGCGTGCAGACGGAAAATACGGCGCAGAATGCCTCGGTGACCCAGTTGCAGACGCAGAATGATGCGCTCTCCGGCGTCAATCTGAACGACGAGGCTTCGTCGATGACCACGCTGGAGCGCAGTTATCAGGCGGCTTCGCAGGTCTTCGCGATGTTGAACACGATCATGGCGTCGGCGTTGAATCTGGGAGATCAAACGGCGGTTTCGTAGGGCATTTTCAGTGATGGTGCGAAACTTGATTTTCGCTCCGGGGCAAATACGAGCCTGCTTCGGGGATGGGACACGAGAAATGAGCCGCGCCAAGACGAAAAAAGGTTCAGGCGAGTGGAGGAATCGAATGCGGGTGGATCCGTTTTACGCGACGAACCTGGTGAGTTCGCTCGATCAGGCTCAGGCGAGCGAACAGCAGTTGTCGTCCGAGCTTTCGAGCGGGGTGAGCATTAATTCGCTGAGTCAGAATCCCGTTGCCTCGGGAGAGGATGTGCTGCTGCTCAACCAGATTCAGCAGGATGATTCGTTTACGCAAAGTTCCAGCCAGGTTACGGGCCAATTGCAGGTGGCCGACTCAGCGCTCGGCAGCGTGATTACTCAACTTACCTCTGCCATTTCGCTGGCTACCAGCGCCAATAACGGCACATTGAACTCCAGCGACGTCCAGTCCGTCTCGACTCAGATTTCCGGCATTCTCGACGAGGTGGAGTCGCTGGCCAACACAAGCTACCAGGGTCAGTACATCTTTGCCGGCGGCCAGACCTCCACGGCTCCTTTTTCCACTTCCACTGCAACTTCGCCGGCCGTTACCACCTATAACGGCGACCAGAACGTGAACTATCTTGAGTCGCCAAATGGTCAAAGAATCCAGTTGAATGTGCCGGGAGGCCAGATATTCCTGGGCTCGGGGTCAAACAGCGTTTTTGGCGCACTCAACAGCCTAGTAGCCGATTATTCCAGCGGCACGGTCGACACCGCGCAGGCCGTGAGCGATACAGAAGCGTTGAGCACGGCGCTGAGCAACGTCTCTAAGCAGCGGGTGACGATCGACAACTCGATCACGCAGGCCACCGCCGCGTCCGACGCGGTGAGCAACGTGCAGACGCAGTTGACTGCGGCACAGACCAACCTGATGCAGGCTGACATTCCGACAGTCTCCACGCAGCTTTCTCTCTCCGAGACACAGCAGACGGCACTGGAAGATGTAATAGCGCAGTTGAACTCCTCCTCGAATGATTTGTTCAGCAAGCTTCCGGAGTGATGACAGGGGGCAGACGAATCAATTGCGCTGTTTTCGTTGTGTAAAGCATTTCTCAGATGAGTAATCTGCTCGCGTCGCTTGAAGGAATTGATCGTGACCACTGTAGGCCGACGTCCCGCCGTCTATACTCAAAGCGAAGGGACTCACCATGTTTGCCCAGCTCCGTTTTCTTTGGAATGCAACGCGCGGCCACCGGCTTGCACCGTGGCGGAGCGAGTTTCTGCGCTGGCGGGTTGAGACTTACAGCGGCAAATCGGCAGAGACGCTGACAAGCAAAGACGTTTTGAGCTTTCTGTGGGTCTCGCGATGGGAGCTTTTGGCGTTTCTGGGATGGATTGGGCGGATGGATCGGGAAGTGCATAAACGGGCGTGAAGGTAGAGAAACACGGAACAGGGAATATTCGAATGCATTACTTAGATAGGCATTAGGTCAAGGGAATCTTTCACATTGATTCTTCCGGGTCTAGGCTGTAAATCAGTTAGCGGAAACTGACCGTTGTTCGCTGCCCACTGTAAACTGTAAGCCGTATGAGATTCGGATTATTCCGGTTGGAGTCCTTTGTGATTGGGGCGTGGTGCGTAGCAGTTGCAACGGCTGGCGCACAGCAGATGCCTCCCATCGAGCCGCCGCTGCCCATGCCGAGTGCGCACTCCAGTGCCAACCCCGACGTGCCTACGCTGCGCGTGCGGGCCAACGAGGTGCTGGTGCCCACACTGGTGGAGAAGGCGGGTGGAGGCGTTGTTTACGGCCTCAAGCCGAAGGATTTTGTGCTGGAAGACAACGGCGTGCCGCAGAAGATTCGCGTGCAGGAGGAGATGGATACGGCGCCGGTGGCGTTGGTGGTCGCAGTCGAATTGGGCGGGGCAAGCGTGCTGGAATTCGACAAGCTCGCCAAGATGGGTCCGTTGCTGGATCTATTTTTGAGCGACAACCATGGCCAGGCAGCGCTGGTGGGTTTCGACTCGAAGCCGCGTCTTATTCGCGATTTCACTCACTCCAGCGATGAGGTGAATCAGGCCCTAAAGCGCCTGCCACGGGGCGACAACGGTGCGGCAATTCTTGATACTGTCAGCTATGCCGTCGATCTGCTTGAATCCCAGCCAAAGGAATATCGTCGCGTGCTTCTACTGATTAGCGAAGAGCGCGACCACGGCAGCAAACACATCAAAACGGAGGAGTTAATCCGCAAGATCGGCCAATCCGATGTACTTGTTCTCAGTGTCTCGTTTTCGCCGGTGCGCGCCGAGTTGGACCACGACATAAAAGATTCGGGCGAAGAGCGGGCGATGAATCTGTTCTCGACTCTGGCCATGATTGTGCCGGCATTCAAGAAGAATGTGACCAAAGAAGTGGCTCATATGAGCGGTGGGGAGTATCACCCCTTTACCGGCGACAAGGGATTTGAAAAGCGCGTTGTCGAATCCGCTCAGCACGCCCGCAACCGCTATCTGATTACCTTCAGCCCTTCCGATCCCACTCCCGGATTGCACAACATCAGGGTGCGTCTGGCAGAGAATTACGGGGCGCGCATCGTGGCGCGGGCCAATTATTGGATGGAGCAGCAACAGTAGTGAAGGTCAACGCTGGCAGCGGGATACCAATCTGGTTCTGGCCTCCCGGCGAATGGCGCGAAGCCGCGCATTCATGGTAGTCTCACAATAGACACTTAAACGTGGACTGAGAAGACAAGAGGAGTAACAAACGCCGTGCTGGCGACTGCTAAGAAAACGACCCTGATTGAAAGCTTCCGCACCCATGATACGGACACCGGTTCGCCGGAGGTCCAGATTGCAATTCTGAGTGCGCGTATCGCTGAACTGACCGAGCACTTCAAGACGCACAAAAAGGATCACGCTTCCCGGCGCGGTCTGTTGCAACTGGTCAGCAAGCGCCGCCGCCTTCTGGACTACCTGAAGACGCACGATACCGATCGCTACCGCGACGTAATCGGCAAACTCGGTATCCGCAAATAGCGGAACGCGAACCCAGAAAGCCTACTTTGACCCGGAAGCGCCCAGACCGGAAATTGGTCACGGCCCCCGTACTACACAGGACCTGGGGCCTTGGTGTACCTGGCGAACTCGACCCGCAGCCAGGGACTGCGCACAGCTATTGGCTGAGCGCGTCCCTCTTGCGGGGTCCGGCAGATGGATCGGCCGCGGAGGGGAGAATTGGCTCCCACGCGCAGGCCCAAGTTTTTTTGAACGCCCTGCCACTCTTCCCGCCAGCTCCCAGCTTTCCCACACCCTTCCATTTACAAGTTTCCCAAGCGAACACAATGAAACGAGGACACTATGTCTAAGCATGAAGTTGCAGTAGAGCTTGCCGGTGGCAAGCGGCTGGTTTTTGAGACCGGGCGCATGGCCAAGCAAGCCTCTGGCGCCGCGTTGGTGACCACGGGCGAAACCGTGGTTTTGGCCACTGCAGTAGCCTCTCCCGAAGCCAGGGAAGGCATCGATTTTTTCCCCCTCACGGTGGACTATCGTGAGTACACTTACGCCGGCGGGCGCATTCCCGGCGGATTCATCAAGCGTGAAGGGCGGCCCAGCGAAAAAGAAGTGCTGACCTGCCGCCAGATCGACCGCCCCATTCGTCCGCTGTTCCCCGACGGCTTCCGCAACGAGACCCAGGTGATTGCTCTGGTCTTCTCCGCTGACAAGGAGAATGACCCGGACGTGGTGGGCATCAACGCCGCCGCTTGTGCGCTGGCTCTTTCTGACATTCCTTTCAGCGCCACGGTGGGCGCAGTGCGCGTGGGCCGCGTGAACGGCGAGTTTGTTATCAACCCCACGTATTCCGAACGCGCGGCAACAACAGTCAACATCATGGTCGTCGGCCACAAGGACGGCATTGTGATGATCGAGTCGGGCGCCAAGGAAGAGACCGAAGAGACTATTCTTGCGGCCATCGAGTTTGGCCACACCGAAATCAAGAAGATTGTCGCCGCCATCGACGAATTGGTGGCTTTGGCCGGAAAGCCCAAGCGGGCCTTTATCAAGCCGGAGTTCGATGAAGCCTACTTTGCTGATTTGAAGGTCAAGATCGAAGTCCGCCTCAAGGACGCTCTGGACACCAAGGTGCACGAGAAGCTGGAAAGCCAGACGCTTGTCAAGCAGATCAAAGACGAACTGGCTGCAGAGCTGCCCGCCGATGATCCCGCGGCCAAGAAGAAGCTGGCTCACTATTACGAGAAGCTGCGCGAGAGAATCTTCCGCGAGCAGGTTACAAAGGATCGGGTCAGGCCTGATCGTCGCGGCTTCGACGAGATTCGCCAAATTACAATCGAAACCAGCGTGCTGCCGCGCACACACGGATCGGCGCTGTTTACACGCGGCGAGACACAGGCGCTGGTGACAGCCACACTGGGCACCGCGGATGAGGGACAGCGGTTGGAGAGCTACGAAGGCGAGAAGAAGAAGCCTTTCATGCTTCATTACAACTTCCCGCCCTTCTGCGTTGGCGAGACAGGTCGCATGGGCGGCACTGGACGGCGCGAGATCGGCCACGGAGCACTGGCCGAGCGCGCGATTACCTCGGTTCTGCCCACAGCCGAAGAGTCGCCTTACACCATCCGCATAGTCTCGGATATTTTGGAGTCCAACGGCTCTTCGTCGATGGCTACGGTTTGCGGCACAAGCCTGGCACTTTTTGACGCGGGCATCGCGCTCAAAGGCGCGGTGGCCGGTGTGGCCATGGGCCTGGTCAAGGAGGGCGACGACTACGCCATCCTCACCGACATTGCAGGCGCCGAAGACCACTACGGCGACATGGACTTTAAGGTAGCCGGAACGCGCAAGGGCATCACCGCTCTGCAGATGGACATCAAAATCGGCGGGCTTACCCACCAGATTCTTGAGCAGGCGATGGAGCAAGCGCGCCGCGGGCGGCTGTTCCTTCTGGATAAGATGGACGCAGTGCTGGACGGACCGCGCACTGAGCGTTCGGCTTATGCGCCGCGCATCGAAACCGTGATGATTCCGACCGACAAGATTCGCGATCTGATCGGAAAGGGTGGCGCCACCATTCGCGGCATCATCGAGCAGACTGGCGCAAAAATTGACGTGGACGATACGGGCCGCGTCAATGTGGCTTCATGCGATGCCGATGGATTGAAGAAGGCGCTCGATATGATCGGCAATCTCACCGCTGTTCCTGAGATTGGAAAGGTCTATCTGGGCAAGGTGGTTCGGCTGGCGGAGTTTGGCGCATTTGTCGAGCTCTTCCCCGGCACCGATGGACTGTTGCACATCTCCGAGATCGCGGAACATCGCGTGAAGGAAGTAAAAGACGAACTGCGCGAGGGCGATCAGGTGATGGTTAAGGTTCTGGCCATCGAAGGCAATCGCATCAAGCTAAGCCGCAAAGCACTTATCAAGGAGCAGCGCGCCAAGCTAGGGCAGTCGGCTCCGGCTGCAGAGGCTGAAGATGTGGAAATTTCCACCTCCGAACCGCTTGCCCCTGCTGCTTCTTTTGCCGCACCCGTCAAGGCCCGTAACGAGTTCGACGAGCGTCAGCCAAAATCGAACCAGAGCACTATCCTGATCGAAGGCGGAGACGATTTCGACGAGGAGGTTGGCGAAGAATTCGACGAAGAGAATGAGCCCAACTTCAATCGCGTCGAAGGCGCTCCCGTTCCAGTCACGCAGACTGCGGGCGCAGGCCGTCCCGCGGGCGCGAGCCTTAAGTCCCGTCGCCGCCGCCGTCGTCCCGGTGGACCTGGCGGTGGCCGTGGTCCTGGCAGCGGTGGTGGTCAGAGTTAAGCGGACGCGCAAACTCAGGTAAACAGAAAGGCCCGGGAATGATTCCGGGCCTTTCTGTTTGCTGGAGTGGTAATAGAGTCAGGATATATCGTGTCGAGAGACACTTTCCTGCGCCAGCCACTACTCATTGCTGATCGCGGATTCTCTAACAGGGAGGGCATTCAATTCTAGGGAGGCTACATTCTGATTCAATTCCTGGGAGCGTCGCTTCGAGTTATACATCTTCAGGTCGGCTGCAATGCACAACGACTCAGTGTCGGGCGCGTCTTCAGGAAAAACCGCAATGCCAACACTGGCGCCAACGTTAACCTGCTGACCCTCTATATCGAGCGGTGCGTTGAGCAACTGGCGCAATGATCCCCCCACAAACTCGGCCTCTTCGCGATTTGTGGGCTCTTCGAGAATGACTGAGAACTCGTCGCCACCGGTGCGAGATACAGTGTCGGAGCGGCGGACTCTCTCGGTAAAGGTCGATGCAACGCGCTGCAGGACCAAGTCGCCCATGTGATGCCCGAAGGTATCATTCACCTGTTTGAAATCGTTCAGGTCAATGACCAGGACCGCCATCTTTGTTCCGGTTCGGCGCGAGCGCTCAACAGCGCTAGCCATGCGGTCCTCAAATAGACGGCGGTTTGGCAATCCGGTCAACGGATCATGGAGTGCCAGATGTTTGTTGTGTTCGATCTGGTCCTCGAGCAGCAGCAGCATCATGCCCACGGCAACAATGAATTTTGGCAGGTTCCATACTTCGCTCTCAATATGCACCTGAGGCTGAAACGTCTCCATCGCCGGGGCCACAATGAAGATTGACGCCCAAAAAAAGAATCCTGCAATGGTGACGAACGCGCCGGCAGTGGCGCGGCGGAATGCGTAAGCAAAAAAGCAGCAACAACCCATATAAACGGTAAACATGACCGCATCCCAGGCCAGGTCAGAGCCGTTTTGGGGCCGATACTGGAATATCAGCAGAAAAATCGAGAGCGCGACGTAAAGAGACGAAAGAATCCAGCGAAGCAGGTGGTTGACTTTTCGAATCGATACCAGCATGACCGCTAGCGGACAGATGCCCAGCGCGACCGCAGCCAGATTCAAGGCCCAGCGCACATCGTATCCGAAAGAGAGAACCGTAAGGTAGAGTGTGTTCGATGCGAGAAGCGACCAGAGCATCCAGCGGCTAGAAGCGTCCTCGCGATAGGGAATCGAAGCGTGCATGAACAGCGTTCCGGCCCAAACCAGGGAGGCTGACAGGAGGATGAACGCCAACTTACCCCAAGTTTCTGGTAGGAAAGTGAAGAAGCCAGCAGCAAAGTGGAGCAAAATCATCAGCCAGCCAATAAGCCACAACCGCGACATGGGTGTCTGATTGCGCCGCGCCACGGAAGCAAACGCACAGATCACCAGCGCAACGGCTGACACTTCCGGGATTACGCTCCAATTCAAGAGGCACACCTCAGTCGATGGCGTTGATTCTACATTATCTGTCTATATGATCGCTCTTCTGAAAGCGACAGGCCTGAGTACTTTGATAATCATGGCAATCCTCGTGCGCAGCATTTCAATACGGTTAAGGGCACTTCTTAATCTTGGCTACTCTTCTCGATGGGGAATGGATTTTCATTTTGCAGAGCCGGTATCCTGCTTCGATGCCTGAGAGCGGCGTTTGGCGCGGTACATTTGCTGGTCGGCCGCAACAAACAGGGATTCAGCGTCGGATCCGTCTTCAGGAAAAATGGCAATGCCAACACTGGCTCTCACATTCACTTTGCGATCTTCGATTTCGAGTGGATCGTCGAGCAATTGCTGCAACGATTTTCCCACGTGCACGGCCTCTTCGCGATTTGTGGGCTCCTCCAGAATAAGTGAGAATTCGTCTCCTCCAGTGCGAGATACGGTGTCTGAGCGGCGGACTCGCTCGGCAAAAGTCGAAGCGACACGCTGCAAAACAATGTCGCCAACGTGATGGCCCATCGTGTCATTGATTTGCTTGAAGTCATTCAGGTCAATCACCAGAAGCGCCATCTTCGTTCCGGTGCGGCGCGAGCGCTCAAGAGCGCTTGCCATCCGGTCCTCAAATAAGCGGCGGTTCGGCAATCCGGTCAGCGCGTCATGCAGAGCCAGATGTTTGTTGTGTTCGATCTGATCTTCGAGGAGCAGTACCATCATGCCTATAGCCACGACCAAGGCCGGAATGTGCCAGACTTCGCCCTCGATGACAACCTGCGGCCGAACGACTCTCATCAAAGGCTCCACGACAAATACCATCGCCCAAGCTGAAAACCCGAATATGGTGACGATTGCGCCGGCAGTAGCGCGGCGATAAGTCAAGGTGGCAAAGAAGCAATTTCCAGCATAGACAGTGAACAGGACTCCATTCCAGGCCATGGTATGACCGTATTGAGGCCGGTTTTGCACGATGAGCAGGAAGATGGAAAGCGCTCCGCAAAACGACACGATCAGCCAGCGGCGCCGGTCGTTGATGGTGCGCAGCGACGCCAGGGTGATGGCTAAAGGGCCGAGGCCCAACAGTAGCGCGGCCAGGTTCAGGACCCCGTGCCGGCTGGAGCTGGCAGCAAGGACCGTGAAGTAGATGATGCTTGTGGCCAAAAGCGTTGCAAGGAACCAGCGGCTGGAAGACTTGTCGCGGTAGGGAATCGAGGCGTAGGTGAACAATAGTCCGGCCCAGACCAGGGAGACCGAAAAGACGATGAATGCCAATCCTCCCCAGATTCCCGGAATCCCCGTGAACAGAGCGGCGATAGAGTACACCAGGATCATCAGCCAACCGACCAGCCACAGTCCGGCAGCTTTTGTACGGGTGTGCCTTGCCACGGAGGCAAACGCCAATATCAACAACACCATGCAGGCAAAGTCCGGGATCCGGGTCCAAATTACATAGGTCACTACGATTTATTCCGCCTGCCCTCAATCATCGGCGATAGGTGTGCAATTGGCCTAACCCTTTTTGTGCTTTCTGCACTTCTTTTGAGTGAATTCTGGTGATTTTCGACCGCGTTGCGCTTCGGCGATGGATTGGGTTGCGCGTTCGATTTCTCTTTTGGATACACCAATATCCTTTGTAGAATTATATAGATAGTCGCAAATTTCAGATTATCATTGATGGCGATAGGGCGGGATTTTGAATCACCTGTCTATAAAAATGCGTTAGCTCCGCTAAAACGTCGTTAAGCCGAGTCCCTTGGTTTATCCTTCGGAGGGAAGATGTTGCCCATGCGCCGGATCTGGGCGCCAACGCCGGCCAGTTTCTCTTCTATCCGCTCATAGCCACGATCCATGTGATAGACGCGGTCCAGAATCGACTCACCGTCGGCGATCAGCGCCGCCAAGACCAGGGATGCCGAGGCGCGCAGGTCTGAGCACATCACCGCAGCGGCAGAGAGCTTTGCCGGCCCACGCACGGTGGCCGTCCGCCCTTCCACCTTGATGTTTGCGCCCATCCGAACCAGCTCCTGCACGTGCATAAAGCGGTTTTCGAAGATGTTCTCCTCGATGACGCTGACACCCTCAGCCTGGGTAGCGAGAGCCATGTACTGCGCCTGCATATCAGTGGGGAAGCCCGGATATACTTCTGTCGAAATGTCGGTCGCGTAAAGCTGTTTTTCGGCGCGCACGCGCAAGGAATCGGACCCCAAAATATCCACGCTGACGCCCGCCTCACGCAGCTTGGTGATCACCGCGCTGAGGTGTTCCGGGTTGCAATTGGCTACGGTCAGGTCTCCGCCGGTGATAGCGCCCGCGACCAGGAATGTGCCGGCTTCGATGCGGTCGGGATTGATGCGGTAGCGCGCGCCATGCAGTTGGTTGACGCCTTTTACCCGAATGGTAGAAGTGCCGGCGCCTTCGATATTCGCGCCCATGGCGACCAGGAGCGCGGCCAGGTCGGTGACTTCTGGCTCGCAGGCGCAGTTTTCCATCAGGCTTTCACCTTCGGCCAGCACGGCGGCCATCAGCAAATCTTCCGTGCCCGTGACGGTAATCTTGTCGAAGAGCAGGTGCGCGCCGCGCAATTGTTCGACGCGTGCTTCGAGATAGCCGTGCTCCTGTGTGATCTTAACGCCCATCTTCTCAAGGCCCTTGATATGCAGATCGATGGGCCTGCCGCCGATGGCGCATCCGCCTGGCATGGCTACGCGAGCCACGCCGGCGCGCGCGATGAGCGGGCCAAGCACGAGAGAGCTGGCGCGCATGGTCTTGACGATTTCGTACCTTGCCACGGGGTCGGAGAGCTTGCGGCAACTGATTGTGGTGCTATTAGGTGCGTCGCCCAGTCCGATTTCGGCTCCCATTGACGCCAGAAGACGCTTCTCGGTTTCTATGTCGCGCACCTGAGGCATGTTCTCGAGCGTGACCTCATTCTCCGTGAGAATCGCTGCCGCCATGCAAGGCAACGCCGAATTCTTGGCGCCTGAGACGTGAACTGTGCCCACCAGCGGATTGCCGCCACGAATGACAAACTTATCCATGAAAGATTGACTGACCCCTGACCTCTTAGTGTAAATCGCGGGGCGAGGATGAGTCAGGCGAGCGGCCGGCAATGAACAATGAGGGGACCATTGTTTGCTATCATTCGGGGATCGTTTGGTTTTGTGGAGGAGAGATGCCGAAAACTCATCCGGCCATTGACCGGTATTGGAGCCTGGCAGCTGCGCTCATCCTGCCTGTGGTCGAATTCTTCGCGGAAGTGGGAACGAGAGGATTTTGGGGTTACTACCAGGTCGTGCGAGCGGTTCTCTCTGTCGCCTGCATCACGCTGTTGTTTCGCGCGTGGTTCATGCAGCGCAGATATTCGCAAAGCAAATGGCGGCTCGCATTTCTCACGCTCTTATTAATTCTCTTTACGCTTGGGCCGATTTGGCTTGGATTGAATGTACTCCGATACTATGCGCATCCAATGAATTGGAACAGATGGGAGTCATGGCAGAATGTCTGCAACCTGCAGTACCGAGTCGAGCAACTGGCTCAAGCATTGGGCATCGCGGTTACCTTGTGGGTGATACTGGACTCGGTGCGCTGGCTGGTGAAGCGAGTCCAAGCGCGAGAATAACGCTGTTTCACCCTTACAGTTCCATCGCATTGTCTTCGATGGCCAGGCGGACGTTGCCGTCGGATTTGGCGAGACGGCGGACGGCTTCGGGCTTATCGACTTTGGCTTTGAGCATCACCAGGGCTACGGGGACGCTGCGCCCAGCGCTCTTGATGGTTTGCACAGCGGATTCGCGGTCGATTTTGCAGGCGCTCATCAGGATTCGAATGCCGCGCTCGACGAGCTTCGAGTTTTGCATGTGCACGTTGACCATCAAGTTCTCGTACACATAGCCGAGCCGGGTCATGGCGCCTGTGGTGATCATGTTGAGGATCATCTTCTGGGCGCTGCCTGCCTTCATGCGCGTCGCGCCGGAAATGACCTCGGGACCCACGTCGGCTACGATAACGAACTCCGCGGCAGCGGCCAGTGGAGTTCCATGATTGCAGGTGACGGCGGCGGCGTGCGCTCCGCGGGCGCGGGCGTAGGCCACGGCGGCCACCACGTAGGGAGTGCGGCCGGAAGCGGAGACTCCCACCACAATGTCCTTGCGCGTAGGGCGGCGGCGGGCGATGTCCCGCTGGCCCAGTTCCTCGGAATCTTCGTTGACTTCGACGGCCGAGGCTAGCGCCTTGGGACCACCGGCCATGATGTATTGCACCTGTCCAGGGGCGGTCGAGTAGGAGGGCGGACACTCGGAGGCGTCGAGCGCCGCAATCCGTCCGCTGGAGCCGGCGCCGATGTAAATCAGCCGGCCACCCTCGCGCATGCAGCGGGCCACCTGGTCGATGACCTGCGCGATCTCTGGAATTGCTTTCTTTACGGCAGCCGATACCTTCGCGTCTTCGTGGTTGATGATGCGCGCGATATCGAGCGCGGATTTGGTGTCAAAGCCTTGAGAAGCCTCGTTTTGGCTCTCGGTAGTCAGTTCCTGAAGCAGAGCGGCCTGGTCATTCTTAAAGTCGTTTCCCTGGGTGCCGGCCGTCTCCCGCATCGTCGAGCTCGTAAGCATCGCGTCTGTCCCCAATTTTTAATTGTATCTGGAAACTGGTCAACTTCGTCTACAATTCGGCGGCAGCCAAGACCGGACCCTGCCGGACCGGGCCTTAGAAGGTGTGCCAAATGGCTGGCTTTACCGTCTAAGCGACATCGGAGGGGACCTCAAAAGTAACCAGTTCGGAGCGGAAGCCGCGGGTGCGAATTGCTCCGTAAGTGATGCCGGCAGCCATCCATATAAAGCCCAGCACCTTCGCCGGCAA
>Ga0187851_10000456_pt1 | contig 42352 bp, 42 predicted proteins | sample June2016WEW_6_10_FD_132997 | JGI IMG/M metagenome (GOLD analysis project Ga0187851, IMG submission 132997) | Peatland microbial communities from SPRUCE experiment site at the Marcell Experimental Forest, Minnesota, USA - June2016WEW_6_10 | ecosystem: Environmental > Terrestrial > Soil >...
AAATACAAACCCAAGATGATAATTGGTATTTAATGCGTATAACACCTTACAAAACTTCAGAAGATGTCATAGATGGAGTTGTGATCATATTTGTTGATATAAATGATCGAATGAATGCAGAGGAAAAAGTTAAGGCAGCATTAAAATATTCTGAAAATATAGTTAATTCTCTGAGAGAGCCAATTTTAGTGTTGAATGAAAATTTAACAGTTTACTCTGCTAATCAATCATTTTATGATAATTTTAAGTTTAATCCGGATGAAACTGTAGGAGTATCTTTTTTTAAGTTGGATAAAGGACAATGGGATATTGCAGATTTACGAAATCTATTGGAAAAAATTCTGCCAGAAAACACAGAATTTAATGATTATAAGGTGGAAAAAGAATTTTCAGACATTGGATATAAAAAGATGCTCATTAACGCCCACAGAATTTACAGAGGAGATGTAGGTACACAATTTATTTTATTAACAATAGAAGATCTCAAATAAATTAATAGTTAAAAAAAATTAGGAGTAGGAACTCTAGAAATTTGAGTTTAAATAAATATATCAAGATTATATTTATTGGGAATTTTCCAATATTTGGAGGGAATAAATTTGAGTAACCACAGGATACGTCATGAGGAATATTTGGATCAGAATTGTCATAATGCTGAGAAAGAAGATTATACGCCATTAATAAATGTAGAAATATCTGAAAGAAAAACAACTCTTAACTGCCCTGAATGCAGTTCACAAATATACCTAGATACGCATCATTATGAATATGTTTGTAAGAAATGTGGATGCGTTTTAGAAGAGGAAGAAGTTGAAGGTAAAGTAAAACCCCAAATAAGATGAATAAATGGGATATATTCATATTAAGAAAAAGCTATGAAATAAAGTGGTAACAATTTAAAAAGTCACAATCTAAACTATAATTCCCTTTAGGATAATTAAGATATTAAAATTAGTTTATAATGTAATCCTGAATTAAAATTTCTCTTCTTTTCTAATAAAGTGGTTTAAATATTCTTTTGGATTTAATATCAAAAAAATTTTTTTTAAATTCTTAAAAAAAATGATAATATTTACCAATATTTGATTCAAAAATTATTTATCTATTAAAAGTAAAAATTAATGCTTTAATAATTTATTTTTGTAAACCTGAGTTATTTTAGTTAAAAATTGGAGTGTAAATAAAAATGAAGGCTAGTAAATTTATAGGAATGAATGTTTTAGATAGAGAAGCACATGAAGTTGGTAAAGTAGCTGAACTCGCTTTTGAATTGAAAAAATGTATGGTGGATAAAATATTCATCTCCGTTGGCGGGGCTTTAAATAAGAAGTATTTCGCAGTAGATGAAGATGATCTATATAATATAGGGGATTATGTGCAATTAAAACTGGATAAAGATGATATTGAACAAAAGATTCACTTAGATAAATTGAAGGACTTCACTCCTAAGGGAAATCACTTCAATGACATTATGGGAAAGGTAGTGTTAGCTCAGGAAGGATTAGAAATAGGTAAAATTAGTGATATGATCATAGACCCTAAGGGCTGTCTCATTCACAATATAATCATTACAACTGGAAATGCTTTCAGTAAAAAACATTTAATGATCTCTGATGATGATATCATCAGTATTGGAGATTATGTGATTTTAAAATTAACTAAGGAAGATGTAGAAGCGAAGATTATAGATTAATTAAAAAAAGTTAATTAATCTTGAAAAAAAATGATCTCCTAAAAAAAAATAAAAAATAAATATCCGATTTTTAGGATTTTAACTAATCATTAGAGTCTTCAAGATCATATTGTAAGCTGTTGAGGTTTGATTGATAGCATATGTTGGCCCTATAGCTGTAATTACATAGTAATAATTGTTTTGTTGAATTATAGTGACTTTTTCTGCTGAAGTTGGACCAAAATTTCCTAGTTGAGTTGCTGATAAATTATCAACATTCAATGAGGACACTGAGGAATTAGTAGTATTAGTCACAATAGAATTAGTGCTAGGTAAATTGATAGTACCTTGAACTTTCTGTTGCATTTGAACAATAATGTAAGATGGCTGAGATGTACCATTAGAATCGGCTATGTTAGCAGTGAATATCACTTCTGAATAAAGTGAAGTATTACTAAAATTTCCAACTAAACTAGTTTGTGACCAGCCACTTGGATACTGAAACGAAACCTTACCTGTCTGGAACGTGTTATTCCCTGAAAAAGCCACCACTAATACCAGTATAATTAAAACTACTACAATTAATATTCCCGGTAAAATAAAACTTTCCCTATCCATTTCATAATCACCATATCATCTTTATGTAAATACAAAAATATATTATTTTGGGACTCATCTAATTTTATCAAAAAAATGAGCTTTCATCTATATAAAATTTAAAACACATAATAATAGTATTCTAAAGTTTTGTACTTTTAAAAAAAATATATTAGGGGTGATTTATAGTGGTAGGAGTATTAGAACCAATTACATTTAGCCAAAAAATAGAGGGAAACGTGTATGAATTGATAATTCCTAAAGAATTCATTAGGGATGTAAAGTTCACTGTAGAACATCTCACCATCATGCTGCGAGTTACCGGGCCAGATACAGGAAAAATAACTGATTTTTTTGAGGATTATGAAGAACAAGTATTTAAAATAAAAACCACTGAAAATACTGGGGAAAAAATATCAGATGAATTCATTTTAACTTCCACTTACATAGATGAAGGACCCCACCTCTCCGCGGATATTGATATAGAACCAATAAGTGTTAGAGCCATACTAGACTTTAAAAAAAAATAATATACTCAATTATTAAAACCTTGAATCTAACTATGGAGAAGAGTTATTATGAGTATAGAAAACTTCAAAATTAAAATATCACAAGAATTATTCATTGATTTAAATGAACGCCTAGTAAGAACTCGCTGGCCTGATGAAGTTTCAAATACTAATCGAAACTACTGCACTTACTTATCTTACCTGAAGAGTTAATTGAATACTGGCAAAATGAATTTAATTGGCGACTGCAGGAGCAGGCTCGAAATAAATCTCTTCCTATTATACTACTTACACCGCGTACAAGATATTTCCAGCAAATGCTGAAACTACTTCCACTTACGCACTGATCCAGAAAAGATATGCTAAATCAAAGGATTCCTCCGACTTCATCACACTTTAAATCCAGGAGTACTGTTTTCAGGCAGACCATCTGAACAAAGTCTCTTAGAACTGTTTTTGGTGGTTTATATAAAAGTTTACATATTTAATGAGATCATATATTACTATTAAAAAAAAATATTGGATAGATTTGTTAATAAGCACATTAGGAATAGATCATCGTTAAGATCAGGAGGATGTTAGTAGAGAACTAGAAGTGAATATCTAAATTTTATTACGCTTTATAATATAGTTAGATAAAGAGAGGGGGAATTTAAATGAATGTAGAAAGAGATGTTTATTTAGGTATTTTAGCTATAATATTAGGAGCTATAGTGATTACATTTCCTTTAATAAGTGTTTTCACATTAAGCTTACTTGTTGGAATTGGAATAATATTTTTAGGGATCTGGTTATTGATTCAAGCTTATAATGTTTGGAATAAAAATTTAGCAGCAGGAATAGCAGACATAATATTAGCTATTTTCGCCATATTTTTCGGAATAGGCTTAACTGGGAATATAACTGCATTAAGTTTTTTAACATTTTTAGCATTATATATTATTGGATTTTTCCTAATATTAACTGGTTTAACAGCATTATTATCAAATAAGGGAATTAAAGCCCAAGGTATGGGTGTTTTGGGAGTTATTCTTGGTATTTTATATTTGGTTATTGCATTATACTTGAAAAATCCACTATTTTTAGCCATCATATTAGGTGCATTCTTAATAATAGCTGGATTTATGGAAATTTTCTTAACGACACCAGAATTACCATTTAAAACGGATAATAAAAGTAAATAATTTTGTTATTAAAATTTTATAACAAATTTTTAGAAGAAATATGATTCTAAATTCCTTGAACAGTTAAAGGTGAATAATATTAATGTATGAGTTAATATTTTTCCTTTTAATAATTTTTATTTTCATTATTTTCTTAACACATTAAATCAGTTAAGTATATGATAACTTTCATTTACTTTTATCCAATTATCTAATAATTTATAAATTAAATACAAATATTATTAATTGGAGTTTAAAAAAAAATGTTTGAAATATTATTCTTTTTTATTATACTTTTGTTAGTAGCTGTTTTTTCCGGTTTAATAGGTAAATTACCTATTAGTTTTCAGATGATATTTATTTTGGCTGGAATGTTTATTGGATGGCTGGTTACTGGATATGTAGACGTCTCTAAACCTCCTTACTCGACAATAATTTTTTTAATAGCTGAGATAGCTTTAGTTCTTGTCCTTTTCAGTGACGCGTCCCGTGTAGGGTTAAAAGCCCTTAAAAATAATATAAGTACCAGATTATTAACCATTGGTTTACCTCTAACTATTTTTTTAGGAGTTATCATAGCTACTTTAATATTCCCCAGTATACCTTGGTGGGTTGCAGGTTTAATAGGGGCTGCTCTTGCACCGACTGATGCAGCCTTAGGACAGATAGTTGTTCAAAACAAGAAAGTCTCAGAAAGAATTAGAAGTACCATAGAAATAGAAAGTGGATTAAATGATGGTGGGTCAGTTCCTTTCCTTCTTCTTTTTATATCAATTGGTATAGCAGCAGAAGCATTTAAACCTTCAGTATACTTTATCCAAGTTCTCTTGGCACAGGTTGGATTTGGAACACTGGTAGGTTTAGGAGTTGGGATCGGTGGGGGTTGGATGGTATTAAAAGCCAGAGAAAAAGAATGGATTACTCCTAATTTCCAAAGAATAGCATTTTTGGCAATTGCAGTACTTACATTTCTTATAGCAGATGAATTAGGAGGAAGTGGATTTATAGCGGCATTTATTGGTGGGTTAGCTGTAGGATATGTTGTTAAAGATGCTGGAAAAATCTTAATCGATTTCTCTGAGACAGAGGGGCAGTTATTGAATTTAACCGTCTTTTTCCTATTAGGAATAGCAATACTTCCGTTACTTCATACTTTAACTTGGCAGATCATCCTTTATGCAATTTTAAGTTTAACAATTATACGGATGATACCAGTGGCCATATCATTGATTGGTACTAAATTAGGTTTAGATTCCATTTTGTTCATAGGGTGGTTTGGTCCTCGAGGATTAGCCTCAATTGTACTTGCTTTATTAGCTTTACAAGAATTAAAAGTATTCCCTGGAGATAACATTTTTCTCTCTGTTGTTTTCGTCACTGTACTATTAAGTGTTTTTGCCCATGGATTTACAGCGTCACCATTATCAAACATCTATGCCAGAAAGAATAAGCAAAATAACTGATTTAATTAGATTTCTATTACATAATTCTGGATTAATTTATCATTTAATTTCTACCATTGGTGGTTTTATGGAATATGCATATAGAAGAATGTAAAGAAGAAGTTTTTGAAGATTATTAATTATTGAATCTTCATTCTATATTTGCATACTGATGAGAAAAAAACCTTTTTCTATTATTAATTTTTAATTCATTTTTAATAAAAAAAGTATTAAATAAAAAAATTTGATATTATTAGTATAATAACAAGTTTTCTCCACACTAATACTAGTAATATTATCTGATAAAAATGCAAGAATTTATTATTTCCGAAACAAATTAAGCTTAAATTTAATACCAATTAAATAATTATTTTTCATTTAAAATTGGTATTTTAGCAAACTTTAAATTTGACTTCTACACATTTATTAATTTGGTTAAAATGGATTTAAACAGATTTTTTTAATTTAACCATGATCGTAAAAAAAAGCGAGGCGGTAGTATGAGTACGGAAACAGCAGCTCAATGGATTTTAATGAAAAATATTAAACCTAATGCATCTCTTCAGGACCACTTTAAAGGATTTAGTATATCAGAAGCGATTCATTATGAACTGGGGGATGAAATTAAAGGTTACAGAGTTAATAAAATTTTGATTAATGATAATAAAATTGAGATTTGGTTAAGTAAGAACGGTAAAGACATTATAACACATTATCCAACGAATAATATAAAATATTCTTGGTCTTCACTTAAAAATAGTGCACCAGTCCCCTGGTAGTTAATAATTAACACAGATTACCAACTTAACTATTTATGAAGATAATAAATTTACTAATATATATTTCATCAATAACTTCTTTTTTTTTAAATATAATAATATGATTTTCTTACAGTTCATAATCCCAATGCTTAGAATTTATTACTAAGTTTTTGATGGTCTCTTTACAGGTTTACTTAGCACTTTACTAGCTGTCAAAAAATATCCATTTTAACCTTGTATTTTTCTTTAAAATAAAAGAATAGCTAATTATCATAGCAAACATTTAACTAAATAAGTTTTAGATTTTTTTCTATTTAACTTTAACATCATTATAAAATGTGTCACCACCCCGAGAAGAGTCTTGTTTTAGACCCTATTTTTGACTTATAAGTAGGTTTATAAATATTATTTGATCATAATGTATTTTTGAAACTTTTATCAAACAATAAAGTGACGGTGGTAGTTTAAGATATTTAAATAATTAAAAGGTCAAAAAATACTAAACTTAAATACAGAAATAAAGGATTTCAAGATTTAAGATGTATTATATATAGATTTTTCGGTAATTATAAAGCTTATTTTTAGAGATTAGTAGTATAAGTCATTTATCAAAGAGGAATGTAGCTTGATAGTAATCCTAAATTCAATTTGAAATAAAGAATTGGAGTAATAGCAGAGAAAAAATTAATTTTACATAAAATACATTTTTTTATGAAATAATAAATGTTTGTCCATATTAATAATTTTGAGGTTGTTAATAATGTCTATGGGAGTTGAGGAGAGAGAAAAGTTTTCTATAGTTATATCAGAGATTTCTTCTAAAATTCCTGCAGAAGGCATTACTTTAGAAGCTTTCCTGGATATTATTGGCGAACGTGGCCTCTTCATGTCATGTATGATCTTAACCGCCCCATTTTTACTCCCAGTAGATATTCCAGGGTCAAGTATACCTTTTGGATCAGCCATATTCTTAATTAGTAGCGACATAATCTTTAGTAAACCTATTTTAATACCTAAACGTTTAATGAAGTTCAAAATATCAAAAAAAAATTTGGAAACTATTTTAAAGCAAATTTCACGTATTTTAAAGCCACTAGAAGAAAAATTTATAGTCCCAAGACTTTGGTTTTTATCTAGAGGAAGAAAAATAGAACGATTTAATGGTGTTGTAATTGCATTTGGGGCAATTTTACTAGTAACACCTATAATAGCACCATTAGGTGACTTCTTACCATCATATGGGATCCTATTCGTATCTTTAGGGAATCTAGAAAATGACGGGGTCTTAGTTTTGGCAGGTTATCTTACAATCATTGCAACAGCCATCTACTACGTTTTAATATTTGCAATAGGAATTGCATTAATAATTTTTATCTTATCCCATCTAGGTATACATTTCTAAATATGATTCATAAAGAATTTATTAATCAAATAACTTGTGAATTTGCTATGATTTCTCATTCTAGACATAATGAATTTCCTACCAACTTTGTTCTCTATCATCTTATTTTAACAGGGTTAATGATCGATTACTATTGTAAATTCTATGTAATTTACTATAAACTTACTCTCTTCGTATAATTATAACTTCCACGATAAGATAAATTTATGATTTAATCCAGAGTTTAAAAATTTGAAAGTTTTTCCAGCACTTTGGCACTATTCATGTCCACAATGTACTTTAACTTGTGGGTATTCCTTTAAAAATCTAATTATTTTTTCTAATGTTTTTTGCGCTAGTTTTATATTCCAAGTGTAACTGCTTGGTGCTATTTTTTTCTCTATATTCTCATGGATGAAACAAGCATCCATGGTTAAGAAGATGGGCCCATTAAAACCATTAACTAAAAATGAGATATGTCCCGGTGTGTGTCCCGGTGTAAAGATCGACCATAGTGATCCGTCACCTAGGAGATCAACGCTAGGTCCTAGGGGTGGTATTTCATCTATTTTGGAGAAGTCTATTTCGTAAAGAATTTTAAGGTTTTTTAGAAAGTTTCCAAAATCATCTGGTTTATATTCATTGAATTCACCTTTACCAATGATATATGGAATTTTTTTGGGCAGTTCCCTGATTCCCGCTATATGATCGGGGTGTAAGTGACTTAAAAAGACGCATTTGAGTTGTATTCTTTTCTTTTCAAGGTGAAATTTAATATTTTGATCTTTTTTTTGAATAAATTCATCTGCCAGAGGATTTTTAATACCTCCATGAGGATCTTGGTAATAAGATTTATCAAGCCCGGCGTCAAGCAGATAATCTCCTTGTCCTTCATGATGTATCCAATAGGCGAGTATAGGTACTTCTAATTTTTCATCTTTTATATCTTGGGCTAGGGGATGTTCAGGGTTTATTGCTCCTTTTTTATTTATGATAACGCTTCCTGTCTGGAATTCTTCTAATTTTATAGGCCGGGGATTCTCAAATACTTTATCCCAACTTTTAAATGTGTTCTTTTTTAGAGGATAGTTTTTATGTTTCATATTAAATAGAAATCTTATTTTATTCTTTATGGATACAATATTATAGTTATTCAGTTCTTAAATTCTGTATAATATTCTTTTAAGTTATAATAATATGCCTATTCATAGTCTAATTTAAATATGGAATGTAGATTCATTAATCTAGATTGTAAATAGATTACTTTAAATTATTTAACCATAAATATTGATGTAGGAAATTATTGGTGATATATTTGAGAAAAGTAGGTCCTCCTAAATTGGATAAATCTGATTCTAATAATTCAAAGTTTAATTTTGATAATATTAAGGATAAAACTAGTTTAATTAAGGATAAAGATAATTCTCGTCCACCTAAATTAGATAAGTCTGATGATTTTAATGTTTATTTTGATAAGTCTAGTATAATTAAGGATAATGCTAGGGAGGATGATTCTCGTCCACCTAAATTAGGTAAATCTGAGGATTTGCAGGATAAATTTGATAATGTTGATAAAAGGATTATTTTAGGAGTAATAGGTTTAATTATCATAATAATTGCAGCTGTTATTATAGCTGGAGTTGACAGTCACAAAACCATTATCCCTAACAAAACTAATAATACCACTAATCCTGTGAAGGTAGATCAAAATCTTTATGATAATGGAATAATATCTTTTTATTATCCACCTGGTTGGAGTGTATTAAATCAGCAGGTTCAAGCTCCTTTAATTGTTACAGTACAGCAGGATCAGAATAATAGTTTTTCTGTTTTTAGTGAAAATCTGGGGAATACTAGTTTCACAGAATTTATTCTTCAGTGGAGACAATCTATAATACAGAATGGTGAAATTACTTATGAGGGCAACGTTACAATGAGTGGAGTTAATGGCTATGATATTGAAGCCACTTATAATAACACTACCACCAATACTAACACTATTTATAATACTCGAGGAATAGCTATTGAAAAAAATGATACAGCATACATCATCATATTCACATTTAACACTACACTATTAAATTATAGCAATCAGATGAACCAGGTAATAAGTAGTTTCCAAGTGAAACAATAATTATTATGCTTTAAATATTAAATTTTCAAACTAAAAAAAATGGGAATAAATAAAATGATTTGGAATGAAGAAGCAGAATGCATGTTGCAGGAAGATAAAGAGATTTTACAACTTCTAAGACTGCGTAAAGTTGCTAAACATGCTTATAATAATGTTCCATATTATAAAAAGCTTTTTGATAATGCAGGAATCAAACCTGAAGATATTAAAACTTTAAAGGATATTGAAAAGCTGCCTTTTACCACTAAGGATGATCTTAGGAAAGTTTATCCTTTTGGAATGTTCGCTGTTTCACCCAAAAAAATTGTTGAAGTGCATACTTCCTCGGGAACCACAGGTAAACCCACAGTCTCTGGATACACTAGGAAGGATCTTAAAATATGGTCAGAAGCAATGGCTCGCGGACTCGTCATGTTCGGAGCAACCGAAGAGGATATCATACAAAATACTCATGGTTATGGTCTCTTCACTGGAGGTTTCGGAGTTCATTACGGAGCCCAAAAAATAGGATGCACAATTATCCCCATCTCTACTGGGCAAACTAAAAGACAAATCGAGATTATGAAGGATTTTGGCACTACCATAATGATCTTTACACCCTCGTATGGATTGTACTTGGCGGAAGTAGCAGAAGAAGAAGGTCTAAACTGGGAAGAAATGAATTTAAAATCCATAGGTTTCGGTGCTGAAATGTGGACCGTTGAAATACGGCGAGAAATCGAAAAAAGATTCAAAGCCCCCGCATATAATATTTACGGACTCACTGAAATAATAGGACCGGGTGTAGCACTGGAATGTTCAACTCAGGATGGTTTGCACATAATGGAAGATCACTTCTACCCGGAGATCATCGACCCAGAAACTCTTGAAAATCTCCCTGAAGGGGAGAGGGGTGAATTAGTTTTAACTACCCTCACCAGGGAAGGCATGCCTATAATTCGTTTCAGAACTAAGGATATCACTACCCTTCGTAGAGGTGAATGTGATTGTGGTCGGACTTTAATTAAAATGGATCGTATCACTGGAAGAACTGATGATATGCTTAAAATTAGAGGTGTGGCCGTATTTCCAAGCCAGATAGAGAAGGCTCTCTTGAAGATGGATGGATTGGAGCCTCACTACCAGATTATTGCTACTCGTCCTCATCACTTAGATGAACTGGAGATTTTGGTGGAAGCATCATCTGATCTCTTCTCTGATGAAATTAAAGAATTAGTTGGTATTAAGAAGAAAATTGAAAATTATATTCATAATGAAATTGGATTAAGGGTTAATGTAACTCTAGTGGAGCCTAAAACATTACCTAGAAGTGAAGGAAAAGCAGTAAGAGTTATTGATAAAAGAAGATTTGAATAAATATAATAAAAGATTTTATGGAGGGAATTTTGGAATTGAAAATAAAACAATTATCCATATTCCTAGAGAATAGGAAAGGCAGAATGAAGAAAGCTCTCGACGTTCTGGAGAAAGGAAATGTTAATATACGAGCTCTATCCATTGCCGATACATCAGATTTCGGAATTTTACGGTTAATCGTCCCCGAACCATTGAAAACTAAGAAATTATTAGAGGAAAACAGTTTTATAGTTAAGATAGGAGAAGTTATAGCTGTTAGAATGCGTGATGAACCAGGAGGTCTTGGTGAAATATTAGGAATTTTAGATGATAATAATATTAACCTAGAATATCTATATGCATTTGTAGAAAAAAAGGAAAAAGTAGCCATCGTATTACTACACCCCGAAGACATTGATGGAGGAATAAAAGCATTAATTGATGGTGGAGAAGAAGTTATTTCAGCTGAAGAAATTTATAGATTATAAAAGTAAATTCCAAAATATAAAAAAAAAGAAATTTCGTTTTTTTTATTTTAAACTAAAAAAAATAGGAGATTAACTAATTTAATTTTTACAGGATTATCTGCATAATTTTTATTCACGATGCTTTTTCTCTACTATTTTCCCGTCAAGTACATTGTATTCTATCCGCCATATCAGCTACATAAGGTTCATAGGTTACCAGTGCTAAAGTAACATGCTCTTTCATATGCAGATCCTTAAGTAATTTAAGTATATTATCCCCAGTTTTGGAATCTAAAGCTCCCGTGGGTTCACCAGCTAAGATGATGGATGGATAGTTAATTAATGCTCGGGCGATGGCTACTCTTTGTCTTTTACCGCCTGAAAGTTTAGTTGGATTCTGATCAACTTTATCAGCTAAATCAACAGTTTTCAGGAGTTCTAAAGCTCTATCCCTAATTTCTTTGCTGGAGAGTTTAGTTTCATACATGGGTATTTCTACATTCTCCCTGACATTGAGGTTAATTATGAGGTTGTTCATTTGGAATACGAACCTATTTCTTGGATCGGAATTTATTTAAATCCTGAGCTTTCATAAGGTCAATGCCGGAGACACTTTAATGGAGCCTTCATATGCTTTATCAAGAACTCCAATCATGTTAAGTAAAGTGGATTTACCTGAACCAGAGGGTCCCATTATTGATACAAATTTATCCCTTTTTAAATTCTAAGTTAATTCCGTTTAAAGCTTTATTCATAACGTAACGCCTCGGTTGGTGGTAATCTTGATGCCCGGTAAGCAGGGTATAAACCACCTATTATACCAACCAGGAAAGCTATTCCAATTGCTCTTAATAATATGCCCACTGTTAATTCAGGTTTGAAACCAGCTCCTGTAACACTCAATAATACATTAACTCCTATCACACCTACCACGATACCTACTACAGCTGCTGTTAGGGTTAATATGATTGATTCACCGAGTATCATAGTGAGTATCCGACTACTTCTCCAACCGACGGCTTTGAGAACTCCTATCTCGCGTGTTCTTTCAAATACGGACATTATCATAACATTGATTATCCCTATTCCACCTATCACAATGGCGAGGAGAGATATTGCTGTTGAAGCAGTATTAATAAATCCTAAACCTTGATTAATCCTATTGGCCTCATCTGCCGCTGTTGTTGTGCTTAATTGATTAGGATAAGCATTTTGTATAGCTTGGCTTACAGTAGTAACATTAGCGTTATCAGCAACCTTAACTGCGATGTCGCTTACTTTACCGTCGTTGCTGGTTAAGTTTTGGAGTGTATTGAGAGACATGAATCCTCCACTGTCTGTGATGAAATTGCCTGTTTGATATATTCCAGTAACTGTGAAGTTTGAGCCGAAAAGAGTGACGGTACTTCCAACAGTTTTATTAAAATTTTTTGCAGCTGTACTTCCCAATATTAACTCATTTGAGCTTCCATTAGTGTAAAAACTACCATTTATGCTATCTATACCTTCTAAACTCAATTTATTACTATCTATACCGTTAATTAGAAGACCTTCACCAAAACCAGATGATGATGAGTTAGAAGTGCCTGTAACATTAGCATTTAACTCTAGAACTCCTGCGGTGTTCGCGACTCCGCTAATATTTAGAAGATCATTTGCAAGGCTTTCATTAAGGGTTCCGCCTCCTGATCCAAAGTTGCTGGAGCCAACAGGAGTTACTGAAATTTCAGCTGCTCCTGCTTTAAGGGTGCTGGTAGTAGCTGATTGAAGACCACCTGTAACCATACCTAAAACCACGATGGTTGCAATACCAATGGCAATTCCTACAATTGCAAGAGCTGCCCTAGTTCTGTTTCTGAATGGATTTTTCACCATAAGCGATAAGAATGACATAAATTGTTTTCACCTATTAAAAATTTTATTAAAATCATAACGGAGAGGAATAAACATTTTGTTTAAGTATTCCTAAACTAAAATTATTTCTCAATTTCAATTATATTATAACTAAACAGTATATGTTACTACTGCAACAAATAATTATTTGTAAAAATCTAAATTGAGTTCAGATTCTGTAAAAATAATTAAAAAAGATGTATTCGAAAACCTGAATTTTTATTTTTGAAAGAAAAATTTGCAGCTTAATTTTTATTATGTTCTTTTATGTTATTTGTTCGTCTACGTTTTAGTATTCGGCCAACTATGTGTCGACCTATAATTCCTATTAATAGTATGATAGTTAAATTTTCTTTGCAGTATAAATCTTTGAGGAGTTTTAATACAATATCTCTGGCTTTGTAGTTTAAGGTATCGGTGCACTCGTTAGTATGATGGATGACGATTGACTATTTTCCGTGCGACTTTTCGCCTTCTCATCAGAAGATACCATTAGGATATAAATTTTCCCTTTATTTTTTCATGTTTATTCCGTTTAAGGTTTTATTTTTCCTTTATCAAACTTTTCTTGAGATCATGAATTTCAATAAATTTTTCAGTGTAACTCATATCGCAAAGCTTCTGGTGGTGGTAATCTTGAAGCTCGGTATGTGGGATATACACCACCTATTACACCAACCAGTAAAGCTATAACTAGGGCTTATTAAGGTAAATTAACTGTTTGGTATATTCCGTTAACTGTAAATTGGTTCCGTAAATGTTAATAGTGCTTCCTACTGTTTAATTAAGACTTGTGGCGGCTGTTGTATAGATAATAGGTATTTTAAACTTTATTTAAATAATTGTGCACAAATTAAACCATAATCACTATTAGCGTAAAAAAACTGGTTAATTAAATTATAAGCGGAAGGGCACCAGTTTCGTGAATTTCAAAATAAGAAACGAGTTTAAATATTAATTTTTAATTTAAAGAAAAAAAATCCTTATGATCAAATAAATGTTTATTTATTCAATAAATTTTATTCAGAAACACTCATGAATCCTTCTTGAAAAGCCTTTAAATTAATGTTATAAGATTTTTTAGGTAAATTGTCCTTCATTGATTCTATTAATATGTCTTTATTTAATGGAAATTCTGGTATAGCAGATGCTCCGCCTAACATCACCATATTCAATGATAAAATATTTCCTGCTTTTTCAGCTATTTTCACAGCATCTATGACATATAATTTCTTTGATTTAGAATTTAATTCCTTTAAAATAATGGACATATCTGGATATGAGTATTTACTTTCACTAATGTTAAAGGGCATGATAGGGTTTGTATTAGTAATTACGTAACTATTCTTATTTATTTTATGAATAGCTCTAAGAGCTTCTAATGGCTCAAATGCAAGTAGAAGATTTGCATATCCCTCTTGGATAATGGGACTTAGAGAACAGCCTATTTTAAGCTCAGTGGATACCACACCACCACGTTGAGCCATACCATGCACTTCACTCATCACAACGGACTTTCCCATTTTCATAGCTGCCTCACCCATCACAATGGAGGTTTTAATGATTCCCTGTCCCCCTACACCTGAAATATAAATATTAAATGATTTCATTATTAACTTCTCCATATCAATAAAAAGATATTAGAATTACATTTATCATTATAAAATTAAATCTTTATATTAAATTCCTTTTAACTTTAATAGCTTTCTCTGGACATAATTGAATACAAACACCGCATCCACGGCAAAGCTTAGGATCAATCCTGATGGAATCATTTTCATCGTAAATTGCTGGACAACTTAGATCATCTAAGCAAGTGGTGCAATTAATACAATTATCTTTAACCTCAACTACCAAATTTTTCATTTTTCTTTTACTTTTAATAAGCATACATGGATATTTAGATATAATCACTGCTACTCCATGATATTCGAGTGCTTCTCTTAATACTAATTGAGATTCCTTTAAATTCAAAGGATTAATATTTCTTATAAATTTTACATCCATTGCTTCCACTATCTTCTCAATAGAAATTTCAGGAGCTACTTCACCCATGCCATCAACAGGAAGACCAGGGTGTGGTTGGCCACCAGTCATTGCCGTGGTTCTATTATCAAGTATAACTAGTACAAAACGATCTTTATTATGCACTGCATTTATAAGGGGAGGAATACCGGCATGGAAAAAGGTAGAGTCTCCTATAAAACTTACAATACACTGTTCGGTGGCTTTGGAGAATCCGCAGCTAGTTCCAATCGAGGAACCCATGGAAAGTAAATAATCACCGGCATTATAAGGTGATTCAATTCCAAGAGTATAACAACCAATATCTGTAGGGAAAATTACATTATCTAAATTCAAATCAGATATAACTTTATTAACTGAATAATAAACCGCCCGATGGGGACATCCAGGACATAAAGTAGGGGGCCTGTTAGGCAATTGTATACTAATCTCTTGAATCTTATTTTCAACGGCTTTACCATTCAAAACTTTCCTAATACCATTCAAAACGATACCGGGATTATATTCATATATTAACGGTAAATAACCGTCTAATTTACCGTGAATCTCTTTTTTAACTCCATTTTTACCTAAAACAGCTAACAAACCATTCTCCATAACAGGATCAACTTCTTCTACCACTAATACTTCTTCCACATCTTTCATGAATTTTAAGACAGTTTCTTCGGGGAAAGGATAAGTAAAAGTTAATTTAAGCACATTCACTGGTAAATCATTCTCATTTACAACATCCATAACATAATTAAAAGCACCCCCACTAGTTATAATGCCTAAACTACCCTTTTTATGGAATATTTGATTTAATGTGGACTCATCTGCTCTTTCCTGCAATCCCTTCATTTTATCCATTAATTTTTTATGCATTCTACGCGCAGCTTCAGGTACAGGTACAAATCGTTTCGAATCCTTATAGAAAAATCCTACGTTTTTACCCTTGTAAATAGTGTCCATTTTCACTACTCCACGCATATGGGATACTCGGGTGGTGGTACGGATTAAAATAGGTATTTGAAATTCTTCTGATAGTTTAAAGCCATAATTCATGACATCTTTTATTTCTTGAGGATTTGAAGGTTCTAATAGGGGTATACTAGCAAATGGGGCGTAATGTCGATTATCCTGCTCATTTTGAGATGAGAACATGGAGGGATCATCTGCTGACAGTACTATCATTCCCCCGTTCACTCCAGAGTATGCTGTGGTCATGAGGGAGTCTGATGCCACGTTTAAACCAACATGTTTCATGAAAGTGAATGATCTAAGACCTGAAACTGCAGCGGCTGCTGCTACTTCCAGAGCTACTTTTTCATTAGTGGAAAATTCAAAGTAAATTTCAGCATCTTTAGCGATTTTTGAGAATACATCCCCAATTTCTGATGATGGTGTGCCGGGATAAGTGGAGGCTACTGAGACTCCTGCTTCTAATGCCCCTCTAACAGCAGCTTCATTACCTAATAAAAACAGTTCTTCATTTTCTTGGGCGGTTAAAACTTCTTTTATATTCATAATTATTATTCAACCTATAGAATTTCTTTTATTATACTATTATAATTGTTAAGTTAATTTTTGGAAGGATTAAGTTATTTTTTAATAGATTTATAGTCTTCATATTTATTTTTTTTTAGTTAGTTATCTTAGAGTAATAATCCAATGTAAACTTGGTTGGGATCTGATTTGGGTAAAGTTTATTATATGATAATATTTTAAAAGATAACATATAAATGTAAATTAAATAAATAAGATATTTTATTTATTTAAATTTAAAAAATATATTTTTAGGGGATTATTTTTTTCACTTTTGTTAAACCTTAATATGTTATAATCAAAAATTTATTAATATAATAATAGACAGGAAGTGAGTAATATAATGAATAGAACGCTTGTATTAATACTAATACCTATCCTAGTTCTAGGATCGGTTGCAGCTTATACATTATTTAATTATGAATCGGCAGTTAAAACTGGTACATGGGAAAATCATCAGTTATTATTTATACTTATTGATGATACCGAACCTCAGGGTGGTGGAGGTCCAGGAGCTGTAGACATGGCTTTTGTTGCTAACTTCACTAATGGTAAAGTAGAAAATATTACAGCTATTTATCCCGGCGATATGGCGCCGCTTGCAAATATCAGTGCACCTCCAGATGTATATGGCCAAGTGAATTCATTAGGTAACACTGAAACAAATCTTTTGTTAGTAGACTCTTTTTATTGGAGTAATCTTACTCAAGATTCACAATACGCTCAGCAGATTGTGCAGTCTAATACAGGTATACAAACTGATGGGGTAGTGATTATTAAACCAGAAGCAGTAGATGCTATAGATAATGCTGTTGGACCAATATATGTGAATGGTACACCTGTAGGTAGTAGTTCACTTACTTACGTTAGAATGTTACAGCATTCAGATAACCAGACCAGAGGTGATTCTGTTCTAACATTATTTAATGCTATTGTGAATGCATCAACCACTTCGAAACTTCCATCATTAATTAGTACCATCAGCTCACAGAATTCTCAAGGAAATATCGTTACAATTCCTTCAGGTCTACTTAATCAGTTGATAACAGAAGAAGGTGCGAACAAGCTTTTTGGACTCTAAACTAAACTTTGAGGTAGTGAAGAATCTTTTTCACTACTTTTTTCTTCTTTTTTAAGAAAATTATTTTTGAATTGTTAAAACAATATATAAATACGAAGGAATATTGATTATCTAAATATAAAAAAAATCAGTTAAATATAGTAAAAAATCAATCTCTATTAACTTTTCTCCTAAATTCAGAAAAGATTAAATAGTTATTAAAAATTTATATTTAATATGAAAAAATTTAGTAAAATTATAATTGGATTCATTTGCATCATTGCACTAGTTTTCATTATAGGAATTTTTATATCTTTAAATAATGGGAATAATTCTCAAACAGGTTATGATACTTATACTAATCAGTATATGTCATTTCAATACCCTGCAGGGTGGCAAATTGTGAATAATTCTGAAGATGGGGTTAATGTTTATAACGGTACTGAAAATAAAAATAATGGTTGGTTTAGTGTTTTACCTTATGGGAATAATGGAAGTGTAAATACTAATGATGATTTCCAATCCGATATGAGTCAGGCTATTTCCACTTCAAATCCGCCTACAGTCCAAAATGGAACTATTAATGGAACCTCATTCACATTTATTGATAATCCTAATCCAAATAATGAAACGTTCAGTATTAAATACTGCTTTTTCTTTAAAAACGGAGAAGGTTGCATAGTATCTGGTGATGTTGAGAATATAGGGGTTTTAGAGCACGTAGTTGCCACATTCAATTAAAAAAAAGTGATAAGTATAAATATGGGGATTTCTATTTTTTTCACTTTTTTAATAAATTCTATTTTTTCACATTTTTTTTAGTATAAAAAACTTCTGAGCTCTTTTTTTCATTTTAGAGTCGTGAATTTTCATAAAATTATATTATAAATTTTTCAATTATTTAAATCGTAATAATCGGGCCATAATAAATTAAAAAAAATATGAAACTTACAAGTGAAAGTAAATCAAAATTTCTAAAAATAAAAAATTGTAATATGAAAAAATTTAAAATTAAGGATTTAGAGGTGGAGTATGAAGTTATTCACCGTAAAGTAAAATATCCCCGTTTAGAAGTTAAAACAGGTTATTTATATTTAATATTACCTAAAAGTTATAATAATCATCAAGAACTTCTTAAGAAGCATGAGAACTGGATATACAAGAAAGTTTCTTTGATAAAGAACTCTCAAAAAGAAGCTCTCAATAAAAGTTTAAACACGGAAAGAACTGATGAAAAATTTAAATCTTTGATATCATTATATGTGGACAGAATCTCCCAGGAATTGAATGTGACTGTTAATCAAATCCATTTTCGGAGAATGAAGTCACGATGGGGTAGCTGCAGTTGCCAGGGAAACATTAACTTCAACCTTTACTTGAAATATTTACCTTCAAATCTTATTGAATATGTTGTCTTCCATGAATTGGCACATTTAGTGGAGATGGGGCATAACAAAAAGTTTTGGAATATAATAAGTAATAGATTCAATGATTATAAGGAAAAAGAGAATGAATTATTAATATATTATATGGTTTTAGCTAAAGAACACCAATTTTTTTGATAAAGATATATTAAAATAGTATTTATTTATTCATTTTTCTTCTATATTATGTGTTATTATACAGTTTATACGAACAAATTATTGAAAAGTATACTTGCCCTTTTATTATAAGAATGATTAAAATTTTATCTGAAATAATATTAAATATAATATAACTAATCTTTATCTCTGTTTAGATAGATTGGAAAAGAAATTGTAAAGGTATTATTTAATCCTTAAAACATTTCTATTTTAAAAGAAATAGAATAAATAAGTAAAATTATATCATTTTTTGGATGGTGGTTAAAAAAATGACTGAAGGAAAAGATTCCATAACTTCTGATTATATTAAATATAATGGAAAAAATCATTTACCAGATAGATTACATATTTCTATCCGGCTTGAATTGAATAAAGTTACTACAATAGAAGAATTGGAAGAAATAACAACAGAATTTAAATCATACCTTAAAGAAAATACTGGTGTTTTTTTCTCTAGTGCAGTAGAACCACTTTCAGAGGAATATTGGCTTATAGAATTTATAAATGTACAAGTAATATCTAAAAATTTCTCCAGTACACAAATGATAGCCACTAAGGAAAGTATTGTAAATTTTTTCAAGGAAAATTACTTCAATTTTTACCATAAAAGTTTAAAATAAAATTTCATAATTCCCTTTTATAAACACATCTACAAATTAATGCATCAAAAAATCCAGATAATCTTATTTTGGAAACTTCCTAAATTGATTTAAATAGCTTAAAAATAAATTTATTTAGAATTTTTAATTTAATTGAGTTAATTTTACTCTTTCATCTAATTTAAAAAGCTGTAGAATTAATTGTATTGTCTGACATTCTCCTTTCTCAGTAAAAATATTATGTTCTTCTATAATTCCCTTTATTTTTACACAAAATTTATAATAATCAGGATAATATTTTTTGAATGTTCGAGTGAATTCTTTTATAATTTTTTCTTCATGAGGTCCTAGATGGTAATATCTTAAAAATCCACAGGCAATTATGTAACGGGAGATCATGAGAAGAGCCTCTAGGTGGGGATTGTCAGTAAATCTATGATAAAATCTTTCTCCTTCTTCTTCACCTTTATGGGCAATTTTTATCTCTTCAGTAACCATGGGTAAGTATTCATGGCCAAAGGGATGGAATTCATTATCTTGTATAATTTTATTTACAATAATATCCTCTATCATAGTAAAAACGAGATGTACATCTCTTTTATAATTATCATCCACATGTTCAAGAAAAATTGGTCTGCAAAACTTTAATTTATGCATAAGATAACCATGAGTGGCTTCATGAGCTATAGATCTCTCTCTATCTCCTTTAGATCTCGAATTTTCCATGTTAAGTGTTATTTGAATATATTTAGGGTTATAATTATATGCTGCAGTTATTCCTTTTATTCCCAAATCAGGACTTTCAAAGAATTTTATCTCCCTACCAGTATCTAATTCAATTTTCTTCAAATAATCCGTTAATTTTCTTGAAAATTTAAAATTAGACATTAAAATCACGGTTTTTAAGTTTAAAATAAATAATTTCTCTAAATAATTAAGCTAGATTTATAATTTGTAAATAATATTATTTTTTAAGTTAAAAGATTAAATATTAAATAATATAAATTAAATATATTAATCAGTTAAGTTTTATATTATATTTCAGATTTTTTTTATTTTATATAATTTATATTTTTAAACTTTAAATTAATTTTAATAAAACTTTTTTAAGAAAATAATAAGGAGTACATATATGATAAAGGTCAAAGTTTTAAGGTATCATCCTCAAAAAGATGATGAATCACGCTTAGAAACATTTAAAGTAGATAAAAAGGAGAAAATGAAGGTTTTAGATGCCTTGAATTATATTAATGAAAATTATGATGCAAAAATATCTTACCGTTGCTCTTGCAGAGCTGGGCAGTGCGGATCTTGTGCAGTTAAAGTGAATGGTCAAACTGTACTAGCTTGCAAAGCGGAAATAATGGATGGAGATATAATAAAACCTTTAGATTTTGATGTGATGAAGGATCTAATAGTGGACCGTACAATAACGGATGGACGAGTGAAAGAACTTGAATTATTCATAGATGAATGTGATACTTACCAATGTCCGGTTAATCTAAAACCTGAGGATTATGAAAATTCGAAGAAGCTTAGAAGTTGTATTGAATGTTTATCTTGTTTATCGGTATGTCCTCCTTTAAAAGAAACTTCAGAATTCGCTGGCCCATATTTCATGCGTTACTTTGGTAAATTTGCATTAGATCCTCGCGATTGTGATGAACGCATTCAAAATAGTTTTGATGAGGGTTTATACTGCTGTACTTCCTGTTCTAAATGTGTAGAGGTATGCCCTAAGGAAATAAACACCTTTGGAGGTGCCATTGAAAAATTAAGAGAATTATCCTGTAGGAAAGGAATTGGTCCACTTCCTCCACATAAATTAGTTAGAGAACTCATAGAAAAAACTGGCAGATCAGTGGAACCATTAGGAGAAGGTTTTATAAAAGCTATTTCTCAGAAACCACCATCGGAATCTGCAGAGTTAAAACCTAAAATCGCCTTTTTCACAGGTTGCATGATAGATTACCGGCTACCTGAAGTGGGTTTCGCTCTTTTGGATGTATTAAAGAATCAGGGAATAGATGTAATAGTACCTGTAGATCAAGTTTGTTGCGGGTCACCTATGATTAGAACAGGGCAGACAGAGATTGTTGAGGATATAGTTAAGAAAAATGCAGAGGTTTTCAAGGATTATGATATTATCCTCACTGTTTGTGCAGGATGTGGTGCTACTTTGAAAAATGATTATCCAAAGTATGGTGTGAATCTTAACGTGGTAGAAATCAGTGAATTCCTGGCGGATAATTTAAACATTGACAATATGAACCCCGTAGACTTGAAGGTAACTTATCATGATCCCTGCCACCTGTCTAGAGGACAAGGAATCCGGAAAGAACCTAGAAAAATTTTAGAGAAGATTAAAGGATTGGAATTTGTAGAGATGGAAGAACCAGATCGCTGCTGCGGTTCTGGTGGAGGTGTAAGATCTGGTAAACCGGATTTAGCAGCTAAAATTGGTAAGAGAAAAGTGGATATGATTAAAGACTTGGATGTGAATGCTGTAATTACTATTTGTCCATTCTGCGAGTACCATATTCGAGATTCTCTTAAAAAGGAAGGTTTGGATATTGATGTTTTAAACATACTAAAATTACTCCAATTATCTTATAAATCAACATAAATAACCACATTCATTCAAAAATTTTTTTTTTTAATTAATAAAATTTAAGAAAATTTTTAGGAAAATAAAATGATCTATGTTGTTTTTGTAGAACCGGAATCAGCTGGAAATATAGGTTTTCTTGCTAGGGCTATGAAAAACTTCGGATTTTCAAATCTGGTGCTTATAAATCCTGGTAAGATTGAAAATGAAACTTATTATTATGCTATGCATGCTAGGGATGTTATAAATGAATGTGAAACTTATGATTCCTTGGAGGAGTTCGCTTGTGAAGCGGGTATTGACTTTATGGTGGGCACTACCGGGGTTGCTGGTGGCAGTTATAATATCCAGAGAATTGCTGTTACCCCTGAACAATTGGCGGATTCTATAAATATAAATGGTAAATTAGCTTTGGTATTTGGGAGGGAGGGTAATGGTCTTTCTAACTATGAAATAGGATTATGTGATCTGATTGTTTCTATTCCAACTCATGAATCATATCCTATAATGAATGTAAGCCATGCAGCATCTATAGTATTCTATGAATTATTCAAAAAAATAAAAGATTATCCAGTGGAAGATTTAGCAGAGGCTTCATTAATCGAGAAGGAAAGTTTAATTTCTAGTATGGATGAAATCATAAATAAACTGGATTATCCGATTCATAAGAGTAAAAATGCTTCTATAGTATTTCGTAGACTTTTAGGTAGATCTTTTATATCTGCTAGAGAAGCACATACTTTAAAAGGAACTTTAAGAAGAATAACTAAAAGATTAATGTAATTTTTTTTTTAATCTTAAAAAATAGCTAAATTTAGTGTTATTTATAGTAAAAGTCTGCAATTATCTAATATTCAGTATCTTCTGCTTCTATTAAGTAATTTAAGATGCATTAAATGGGGTGTGGTCGATATTGTGGTTGTTCTCTAAATGTTTAAGTTGATAATATAATTTTCGTGGGTGCTTTGTTGATATGTACAAAATTTAAGAAAAATCTTTTAGTACTGTGTCGTCAGATATAAACTATATTAAATTATGTTTTTTTGGACGTATATCTGAAAATTTATAAAATTTAACATTTTAGTACGGTAAAAAAAAGAATTAAAAAATTTAGATTTTTTAACAATTTTATAAAAAATATAAAATGCGGTGGATTTTATGGTATTTGGCTTAAACACATTCGATATTATAGGTGTACTTATAGTTATTCTACTGATCGTAGCGATTCCTATCCTTATAAGAAACAGGATATTATCCGGTGTTAATAAAGCAACCTTAGAATTGGAAGGAATGGTTGATAAAAGCGAGAATATATTGGTGGAATTATCTAAAGAAAAAGGAAATCCCCCTGAAGATCCTAAGGAAAGTATTCAGGATTTCATGGAATTTTTTATAGTTCCTCCAGTTAATCTGGATCCTAATGGGATTGTAACTAAGATTGAGAAAATTTTGGATATGGGTGAAGAGAGATTCAAGTTTATGGCTAGCGAAATGGCTCCTGAAGCTGATGAGGAATGGAAATCTAATATTATAATGACCCTTAAGGCTATTCTCGGAATAAGTAACGTGACTAAAGAAGTTAGACATAACTTAGACCTAGTTAAAAAAACAGGTAACTTACAGATACTTTTCATGTTACAAACAAGCATGCCTCTTATAATGCGGATTGCAAAAGCCCAATTCGAAGGAATAGAAGCATTTTCACGGGGTAAACCAATTGGGGATGGTTTAGGCTGTCTAGTGGTGGGGATGATTATGGCTTCGGATCATCCTGAAGAACTCGTAGAACAAGATGGAGTAGTAATAAGTAGAAAAGATTTTCAGGATAGAAAGTTGATCATGGCTCGATCTAAAGGTTCCGGTGCTAGAACAGGTAAAATAGGTAAAATTATAAGCTCTTTAATAGATGATGAAGGTATTAAGAGGATTATAACTGTTGATGCTGCGGCTAAGTTAGAGGGTGAAACAACAGGTGCCATTGCTGAGGGTATTGGTGTGGTGATAGGTGGTCCTGGAGTTGATAAATGGCTTATTGAAGAAAAAATGGTGCAAGAGGATCTTCAGTTTGAGGCTGTGATTGTTAAGATGAGTCCTGAGGAAGCTATTAGTCCGATGAAAAAGGAAATACTTGATGCTGCGGTTAAAGCTATTCCAATAGTAGAGAAGGTTATTTTAAGATCTCCTCCCGGTTCTAAGGTTTTATTAGTGGGTGTAGGAAATAGTTGTGGGCTTCCTAACGTCATTTGGAATCCATCATCTATAGAATTTAAAAAAGAAGATGTCAAAGAAGTGAAGAGGTAAAAATTATGGCTATTCTAAGTGATAGAGATATAAAGGAGCATTTAAAATCAGGTAAAATAGTTATAAATCCTTTAACAAATCCTGAAGTACAGATACAGCCATCATCAGTTGATTTGAGAATTGGTAGTGAATTTAAAGGCTTCCGAATCATCAGAAAACCATGCATTGATCCAATGGATCAAAGCGACTTGGACTCTTATATGGAATCATTCTACATAGATGAAGGAGAACCTTTTATAATCCATCCTGGGGAATTCGCTTTAGCTACCACTTATGAAACAATTAAACTTCCCCATGATTTAGTGGCTCGGGTGGAGGGACGTTCTTCAATGGGTAGATTGGGTGTAACTATGCATGTTACAGCTGGTTATATAGACCCAGGATTCATGGGTAAAATTACTTTGGAGATATCTAATATTGGTAAAATGCCAGTTGCATTATATACTGGTCAGCGGGTATGTCAAATCGTTTTTGAAACTATGACTTCTCCTTCAGAGAGACCTTATGGACATCCGGAGAGGGATAGTAAATATATGGGTCAAAAAAGCCCTGTTTCTAGTAAAATAAAGCATGATTATGAAATTAAGAATAGATCTAAACCTAGACTGGTTTAATATCCAAGTTTTATTTTTTCTGATTCTATGATTTTTTATATTTTAGAAATATTAATTTATAATGAAATAATGCTGAGATGATTTAGAATGAAAAATGATGAAGTAATGAATATCGCCAAAAAAAGAGGATTTTTATGGTCTTCATTTGAATTATATTCTGGAGTAGCTGGATTCTTTGATTATGGTCCGTTAGGAGCTATTCTTAAAAATAATATTATGAATAAGTGGCGTGAATATTATGTGATAAGGGAAGGTTTTTTTGAAATAGAATCACCTACCATAATGCCTGAGGAAGCTCTCAAAGCATCAGGACATGTTGATAACTTCACAGATCCTATGACTGAATGTAAAGATTGTATGGAAGTTTTCAGAGCGGATCATGTAATAAAAGAGGCCATTGGGAGTGATGTGGGGGGTTTAGAGAATGAAGAACTTTCGAAAGTATTAAGTGATGAGAATATATGTTGTCCTCAATGTGGTGGCTATTTAACTCATGTTTGGAGTTATAATTTAATGTTTCAGACAGTTATTGGTGCTAAAGGCAAAAAAACAGGTTATTTACGACCTGAAACTGCTCAGGGAATCTTCATACCTTTTAAGCGATTGCTTCGATTTTACAGGGGTAAATTACCTTTTGGAGTAGTGCAAATGGGTAAAGCTTACAGGAATGAGATATCTCCTCGTCAGGGAGTAATTAGATTACGGGAATTTACTCAAGCGGAAGCGGAAATTTTTGTTAATCCATTGGATAAGAGTCATCCTAAATTCTGTGAGGTAGCTTATGATATTCTTCATCTTTATTCAGCTGAAAGACAATCAAATGGAGAACATATGGTTAAAATGTCGGCTGGAGATGCATTGGAGAGTGGTACTATCTCTAGTGAAATGCTTACTTATCAATTATGTCTTGCAGGAAGGTTTTTAAATGATTTAGGAATACCTGGGAATGTTGTGAGATTTAGACAGCATTTATCTAGTGAAATGGCTCATTACGCTATAGATTGTTGGGATGTTGAAATTGAAACTGATAAATATGGTTGGGTTGAAATAATAGGAATTGCTGATAGATCAGATTATGATCTTAAATCTCATAGTCAGTATAGTAAAGAGGATTTAAAAGTTTTCATTGAATATTCGCAATCAAAAGTGGTTAAGAAACTGGTTGTTAAACCTTTAATGAGTAAATTTGGACCATTATTCAAAGCTGATGCTACTAAAATATTGGAAGCTTTAAAAGATATTGATGCTTCCCAGATAGCCAATACATTTAAAGATAAGGGGAAGTATGAATTAGAAGTGGAGGGAAGCACTTATCAGTTATCGTCTGATTTACTTGAATTACAGGAGGTAGATGAGACATTAAGAGGTGTAAAGATTTATCCTCATGTTATAGAACCATCTTATGGTATAGATCGAATTTTCTATGCTGTACTTTTACATTGCTACTGTAAAGAAGATGATAAAGTTTTATTACGTTTACCAGCTGATATAGCTCCAGTAGAGGTTAATGTTTTCCCATTGTTGAATAAAGATGATCAGTCTAGAATAGCCCTTGAAATCAGGGATCAGTTAAGAAATGATAATATTGTAGCTGAATATGATTCTTCTGGTACTATTGGCAGACGTTATGCTCGATCTGATGAAATAGGAGTACCTTTTGCAGTAACAGTAGATCATGATACTTTGAATGATAATAAAGTTACTATTAGAAATAGAGATGATTCAAAACAGATTAGAATTCCTATTTCAGATGTTTATCAGGTTATTAAAGACTTAAGCAATCTTAAAATTAGTTTTAAAGATTTAGAAAATGAAATTTTACAAAGTTAAAAATCTATTATTTTTTTTTTATTCTAATTTTTTTTTAGATTCTTAGTATTTAAAAAAAATTCATTAAATCATGTTACAATTAATTATTCATTTTTTTTACAAAAAAATATTGGATTTAAGTTCATTTAAAATTTTAATATATTAGATTTCTCCCGATAAAATTCAAATAAATTATTACCCCAAGTTATAGCATCAGGATGCTCACTTACCAAGTCTTTGGTAGTGTCATATTCTCCGTTGGTGGAGAATAAGGCTAGGGATATAAATTTATCTGTGACTGTGAAAGCTACTTTAATATTATGATCAGTAGTCCATATTTTAAGTTTTTCTTGTGAAATTAATTCTCTTAATTCCATTATACTTGCAGGATCCATGAAATTCATTATTTCTTTAATTATATTAGGAGTTAGAATAAGTTCTACCTCTTTATCATTTTTTATTAAAAGTTTAAATTCATCTATATAATCTTGGTATAAAATGGGTGATATTCCCTTAATAGTTTTGGAATCCGCTAAAATTTGGGAAAAGTTTTTACGTGGTTTGAAAATATCGATAAGTTCAGACTCTACCAAATTTGAATCATAAAGTTCTCCTATTCTCAGAATCATATGCTGAGGTATATCACTTATTTCATGATTAAGCCATAATTTCTTATTTTTTTGAACCACAGAGATGGTTTTTATCATATCCACTAACTTAAAGCCGAGTATAATCCCTGTTGATGATAAAAAATAATTATCTTCTTGTTTAAAAATAAGATCTTGTTTTTCTAAAGCTCTAATAGCATGTAGGATGTTAGATGTATCTATAGATAAATCCTCTTTTAAATCTTTCAATTCTTTAGTTCCACTAGTTAAGCTAATTATAATTTTCGCTCGAACTCCGGATGAAGAAATAAATTTCAAATCATCCTTTACTTCATCATATATTTTTATCAAATTTTTAGAAATCATAAATTTTGCACTCCTAACATATTAAAAAAAATATTTTTTTATAGAAATAATCAGTATAAATTACTAATACTAACTTATTATTGAATAGTTTATTATAATATTAATTATTTAATAAAAATATTTGATTTACTATAAGTAAAAAAAATAATAAAACGGTAATTAGAATTTTTACTAGTTTAAATTATAGGTTTGATAATTCATGATAGATGCACATATTCATGCAGATACGAGGCCTTATGAAGATTTTGAGATAATGGCTATAGCTGGTGTTGAAGCAGCTATAACCTGTGCTCATGACCCTTTAAAGATGAGTACTTCAGCGGTTGTGATGGATCATATAGATCGCATTATGAATGATGATGTTAAGAGAGCTGCAGATAATGGTCTTAAATTATTCTTGGCGTTGGGTATTCATCCAAGGAGTATAACCCCAGATTTTGAAATGATACTAGATAAATTACCTTCGCTGTTAAAACGTGATGATGTAGTGGCTATTGGTGAGATAGGATTAGAAACTGCTTCATCATCTGAAAAAGATGTTTTTAAACGGCAACTTCAACTAGCTCAGGAATTAGAGATGAAAGTAATAGTGCATACTCCTAGGCGTAATAAAAGAGATATAACAAAAATTACTTCAGCTATAATTCATGAAAACATAAATCCATCTTTAGTACTTGTTGATCATGTTGATAACTCTATAGTAGATTTTATGATAGACTTTGAAGGTATGCTGGGTATTACTGTGCAACCACAAAAAATGAGTCCTAAAGGTGCAGTTAATCTTTTAGATGAGTATGGAGATGAGAAATTCATTTTGGATAGTGATATGAGTTCTTCACCTTCAAATCCCCTTTCTGTTCCTAAGACTGTTCATCAAATGAGACTTGCGGGATTTGAAGAAGTTGAAATAGAAAAAGTTTCTAGGGAGAATGCATCGAATTTTTACGGGATTTTAATTGAATAAACCTCATAAATCATTTTCTTATCTAGTTTAAGAAATTCAAGTGTTCGATTGTTGGAATGTTAATTGCACCTAAATTTCCTACACATTTTGAAGCCATTACATTTCCAAATTGAAGACATTGACGGATTTCTTGGTTTTTAACGAATGAGGCGATAAATCCTGCTGCAAAAGCATCTCCAGCTCCTGTAGTGTCTAGGGATTTAACTTCTGGGGCTGAGGAATGGATTACACCTTCGGATGTGTAAAGATTTGCTCCACGTTTACCACAAGTAACCACTACCATAGGGATACCCATTTCTATTAATAGCTTTGATCCTTCCTCTAAATTTTCTCCAGTTAAAAGAGTGATTTCTTTTTTATTTAAAAAGATTATATTAGCTCTTTCCATAATTTTATATAATGAGTCAATTCCATAAGTTGAAAGTACAGTTCCAGGATTTAGCGAAAGAAATTTAGCATATTTAGATGCTTTTTCAACCACTTCCTGGTACATGCCTGTGATATGTAATATACTGGATGATTTAATATATTTTTTATCATCCTTATCTAATTTAAATTGAGCATTAGCCCCCATAGAAGCGTAAATGGATCTTTCCCCTTTTTTATCAACTGCAATAAAGGCCATACCAGTTGATTGATGGATTTTAAGAAGTCTTTGGGTTTGAACACCTTCTTCCTTAAACTTATCAGTTACAAAATCGCCAAATTGATCATGTCCTACTCGGGCTATTATTCCTACATTTACATTCATCCGCGAAACCCCAACCGCGAAGTTAGAGGCTGATCCACCTAGAGATACTGTCATATTTTCTACATCAACCTCATCGTCGGCAATTGAAAAACGGGGAACTTTCATTATGAAGTCAATATTACAGGTGCCTAAAGCAGCCACTTCAACATTAGAAGTATTATTCACAGTTAAAATCCTCTCAAAAAACTTTTTTTTTATTAAATATTTTTTTATTAGAGAAATATTAGTTTTATGTAAAAATTGAATTATCTATAAAATAATTAGATTTCCATGAAATTTTAGAAAGTTGTTAAAAATGAACTTTATTCGGGGAGTAAACCAACAAATTTCTTAAGTCGATTAAGTATAGTTTGTTTATCGGGTTGTATTGCTTCGTAGGTTTCGCCTAAAAGATCTGCTGCAAGCTGCATTATGGCATTACTGGTGGGTGATGATGGGTTTACTTCAACTAGAGATCTTCCCATAGCTAAAGATCGTTCCATTTCCCGGTCATAGGGGATTATACTAATAATTGGAATCTCTAATATGGATTCTATTTCATTAGGTGATAATAAAAACTTATCATCATACCACATATTTAAAACAAAACCTAAAATATTAATATCTAATTCGTTAAAGAGTATTCTCATTTTAAGAGCATCAGCAACAGAAGTCATAGTAGAATTAGTAATTATTAAAATTTCAGTGTCTTCTGGAAGATCTTCGAAAATGTTAGTGTTAATTCCTGCAGGTATATCCATCAAAAAAACGTCACCATAATTGGCGCCTTCTTTAATTATCTTATTCCAGGATATATAATTAGGATTAATATGTTTAAGAGTTTCAAAGTGGATACCTGTTGGAATAACTCGTATATCATTTTCTATTTCATATACACAGTCTTCTATAGATTTATCTCTCACTAAAACATCATGTAAAGTAACATCAGGATTTAAAAGTCCAGTTATAACATCTAAATTTGCCATTACCAAATCTAAATCTAGCATAACAATTTTTTCGCCGAAAAGGGACATAGCCACTCCTAAATTGAATGTTAAAGAAGTTCTTCCTACTCCTCCTTTTCCTGATGCAATCGCTACAAATCTCGGCATTTTTAAACCATTTACATATTATTCATGGAAAATAGACATAAAAATATTTTTTCTGAAAATATAATATTAATTTTAATATCTACGACCTAAAAGACCTTCCACTAATTTAGCAATTACACTTTTTTTATCTGGTTCAATAGGTTGATAACTTTCTCCAATTAAATCTGCAGCTAACTGCATTATAGCATTACTGGTAGGTGATTTAGGATTTCTAACAACTAATGGTTCTCCGAAAGCGGCTGCTCGGCTCACTTCAGGATCATCTGGGATAACTGCTATCACGGGAACTTCGAGTATGGTTTCAATCTCATTTATGGTTAAGAATGTTTTATCATGCATTTCCCGGTTAATTACCACTCCTACGATTTCAACTCCTAATTTATTTGCCACTATTTTAGTTTTAAGTGCATCACTGATAGATGGAACTTCGGGTGTTGTGACTAGAATCATTTCTTGAGCTGCAGCTATAGCTGCTAAGGCATCTTTTTCCAGACCTGCGGGTGCATCAATTAAAAGTATATCTACATTTTGAACTAATTTTGATAATGCATTCTCTAATCTGTCTAATTTAATTTTACGAAGACCTTCTAAGGATATGCCTGCTGGAACAACTTTCACCCCACCGGGACCCTCATATACGGCTTCTTCGATGTCTGCATCTCCAGAAAGCACATCATGCAGAGTTACTGATTTACCTTCCATTCCTAAGATCAGTTCTAAGTTAGCCATGGCCACATCGGCATCTAATACTAATGTTTCTTCTCCATAGGTGGATAAAGCTACTCCTAAATTAGCAGTTATGGTGGTTTTTCCCACTCCACCCTTTCCTGAAGCAACTGCTATAACTCTTGTCAAATAATATTCCCCCTAATTAATCTCTACATTTATATCAAAGTTGTTTATAATTTCAGGATATTTTCTGAAACTCTTTTTTATTTCTATTTGTGCAATATTTATAATTTGCCGTCTTAAATTTTCAGTATCCCTTGATTCACCTCTCATTCTTGAGAAAAATCCTTTACTCTCGTATTCTATAATAATATTAATGTTTCCTGAGAGTTCATAGGCATTTTCTAGGAATACTAGGACTTCTGCACTTATAATTTTAGGTATACCTAATATTGACTTTTTAATTTTATTCATAAGAGTGAGTTCTACTTTTTCAATATCATTATCATCTATGGATCCACCGTTATAGGAATATAAAATATTTTCCACATCGATTTCATTTATTTCTTTAATACCATATTTTTTTAAAAGGCTTGGCCGATCAATTGATTCTTCTTCAATAGATTTATTTTCAATATCTTCAACTACTTCTGATTGGATTTGAATTTCTTCTTCAGATTTTGGTTCCTTAGAATATGTTGTATCATCTACTAAAATTTCTTTTGTATCTGATGAAGTAGATTGTTTTAATTCTTCAGAATTTGATGATTCAATTTTAGACTCTTTTTCTGAAATAAAATTTGATTTATCTTCATTATATGGTTCTGTTTGATTTATTGTTTCCCTTTTGATAGGTTTAGGTTCATTTTGCACTGGTTTTGGAATGAATTGTGTAACTTCTGTAGTGTTTTTAGATTCGTTTTCTAGTTCTTTTTTTAAATATTTTGATTTAGTATTACTATTAGTTTCCTTAATTTCATCATTATCTGATTTTTTTAATTCATTCAGTACATCGTAGACATCATCACTTGATTCAATTAAATATGGTTTGTTAACATTAATAAGATAATCAACAGGAGATTCTTTTAAATTAAAAACTTCAATAAGAGTATTATTTTCCTGTATAACAGACTTAATGCTTTTAACAGCTTCTAATTTGGAATATTTATCATATGAGGCGGCAACTTGATTGCCATTTTTAAATAATATGTAACCTTCATAAGAACCGGATGTAATTCTTACAAATCCATTATGTTTATTCCTCAAAAGATCCTCTAAAAGCTGATTAAAATTTAATTCATCAGCGTAAGAAACCATAGAAGGACTAATGATAGGCATTTCCATTATTTTTCCTCTAAATAATTTTTATGTTTAAAAAAAAAATTTCTAAAAAAATGATTTTAAAATGTTAAAATTAAAATTTCATCTTATTTGATTATTTTCTTATAAGTTTAATTTCAGGGGGAGTAACAATTATAATATTCTTACCATTTTTACAGAGTAATATTGCTTCTCCGCCAGTTCTATTTCTGAATGCTTTAAGTTTTTCTCCTGCAGTTTTAAAATCTTCCGGAACATCTCGTTCGAAGTGACTCAAATCCATTATTATCGGATTTTTCTCCTCCTCAATATGATGTAAAGCATCAATAAAATCATCTAAATTCTTTATTTTCATTAAAATTATTTCATAGAAAGAGTGTTCAGGTACTATTATACTCTCTTCTTCTTTATCCGTATGTACATCTTCCAAACCAAGATTTTTTTTTAGATAATCCATTATATCCTTCATTCTCAAAATCCCCTTATTTGATCAAAATTAATTTTATTCAAATACTCTTGAATTTTATCCCTAAATGATCAATAATACTATTCAATAATATTGATGCTCCCCCATTCTTAATATCTGCAATAGGTAAATCATATTTTTCTTGGAATTTCTTTAATTCATTCTTATTTTCAACATTCCTAAGGTTAAGAGAAATTCCAACCACTTTTGTAGGTTCAACAGCTTCTATGGCTCTTATTTCATAATCTATACCTCTAGGGTGACGATATGGATGATTAGGTCGATGGCATACTATCGTAGCATTAGGTTGAGCTCCAACCATTATAGCTGCTGAAAGGCCTCTTGGATGAGGATTATTATCTTCAGTGAGACTAGATTGTCCTTCTACAAATATTATATCAGGATTTTTATGTTCTTCCATATATTTTATTGTACCCATTACAGCAGCAGCCACATCCATAACAGAAAGACTACCTGCTCTAAAATTTACGTCAACTGGACCTTCAAGTCCTAATTCATCTGTAGAGATTACCACTGACTTTAAACCCATCTCCTGAGCAGTTTTTCCTAAAATTCTAGTGGTGGTTCTTTTACCACATTCTTGGGATGTTCCACCAACAAAAACTACTGGTTTATTAGGTTTATACTTCAATTTAGGTAGGATTTCAGTGCATTGGGATGGTCCTGTTCCAAATATCTTCCTAATAACATCTAAACGGGGACTAATTTCTTTTATGACAACATTTTTATCTTTGGCAAACTTTGTGAGGGAGGGATTTAAGTAAAGTGGAAGAGATCTGAATGATGTAATAACATTTTTACCTTTGTCTATGGCTTGTACTGCATATTTAAGTGCTGTTCCTTCAGCTCCAATTGGAAGCATTATAGCTACGCTTCGGGCATCTGTTTCTTGGATAAGTTCATTAAGATCTGAATATATTGTTTCATTACAGAATTTTGAACCATGTTTTGTTATATCATCATCGATGAAGCCAATAGCCTTCACTCCTTCAAAATTGGCAAATTTCTCGCCTCCTCCTCCGCAGCCAATTACTATGAATGGGTTGAGATCTTGTAAGTCTTCTACCGAACTAATAAAATACAAAAAATCACTCCTCTTGTTAGTGATATATCAATAGGATATTCATTATATATTTATTTAATAAATATCAAACCATGATATATACTATTGGTATAAACTATTTAATAAGGGTTAGAATGTTATTCTATTTGGAGGCTTAGTATGATAGATAGAGTACTTAAAGATTTAGGTAGAATTAATGGGGTAAACGGGTCCCTAGTCGTAGGGAAAGATGGATTAATAATAGAAAGTGAAGTATCGTCAGATGTAGATTCTGAATTAGTGGCTGCAATGTCATCTGCTGTTTTTGGTACAGCTGAAAGATCTGCAGAGGAGATGAAACATGAACCTTTGAAGCAAGTCATGATTGAGGGAAGTAAAGGTAAAACTCTTATGATTGATGCGGGCGAAGGTATACTGGTGGTTATAACAGATATAGAAATAAATCTAGGGTTAATACGAATTGAGATGAGAAGAAGTGCTGAAAGAGTGATTGATTTTCTAACTTAAAAAAAAATCACTTTTTTTTTAAATAAACATTTTTTTTTAGGAGGATTCAATTGAGAAAACCATACATAATCCTTATAGGCAGTGCTTCAGGCATAGGAAAATCAACTATAGCCTCTGAATTAGCTAAAAAATTGGAAATTACACATATAATCGAAACAGATTTCATAAGAGAAATAGTTAGAGGAATAATAGGGCCGGAATATGCACCTGCACTTCATAAATCCTCTTTCGACGCCTATATCACGCTAAGAGATAAAGATCGCTTTGAAGGAAACACTGAAGGATTAATAGATGCAGGATTCGAAGAACATGCTACCTTTGTCATACCCGCTATTGAAAAGGTCATTAAAATAGCTGTTGAAGATTCTGAAGATGTAGTAATTGAAGGCGTTCATGTAGTACCAGGTTTAATTGACACAGAAAAATATAAAGAAGATGCTGATATCCACTTTTTTATCCTAACGGTTGATGAAGAAATCCATAAGGAAAGATTCGTTAAAAGAGCCATGGCCATAAAACGAGGTGGTATACATTTAGAATATTTCAAGGAAAATCGAATTATAAATGATTATTTGGTTAGACAAGCTAAGGCACATGGAATTCCAGTTATAAATAATTTGAATATTGATAATACTATTAAAAGAATGCTTAGCTTAATCAAAGAAATTTGTAAAACTTTGATTTTCAAAAATTCTGTAAATGATCTGGAAAAGCTAATTAAAATAGTTATAAATGAATATGGTGGACGATTAGTTGATGTTTCATATTTCCTCCCTGGATTCGGTGAACCATTAAAAAGGAATGTTAATGTTTATGATCCAGTAGAAGCAGAGCGTTTTATAACTCATTTAAAAGGAAATCCTAAGAGAAAAAAGGATCTGGAAAATCTATACAGTCTCTCAGATAATGAACATAGTCATAAAATATGTGCACCGGATAAGGAAAGCTTGGATGATATGATAAAAGAATTAGATGAAGTAGGTTTTCTACTAAAAAATCATGATAAACAGTTGAATAAACTCAAGTAGGAATAAAGTGTTTTTTTTATTAGTCCAAGTTAATATAAAATATATTTTGGAGATAGAATATAGTGAGTAAAATGATAGCAGACTGCCCTGTTTGCAACATTAAAGGTTGTCTAGAAGTTAAATCTAAAACTGAGATTATACCATACTTTGGGGAGATAATGGAATCTACAGTTAAATGTCAGGAATGTGGATTTAAACATTCAGACACCATTTGTCTAGAGATTAAGGAACCAGTTAAATACTCTTTGAGTGTTGATAAAAATAAAATGAATGTGAGGGTAGTTAAATCACAATCAGCAACAATTACAATACCAGAATTAGGTCTTAAAGTAGAACCTGGTTCCCAATCTCAAAGTTACATATCCAATGTTGAAGGTGTTCTTAAACGTTTTGAAGACGCAGTTAAAACAGCCCTATCTTGGGCTGAAGATGATGAATCACGTAAGAATGCAGTTAGAATACTTGAGGAAATAGATGAAGTAAAGAATGGAGAAAACATTATTACTATCATAATTGAAGATCCATTTGGACACAGTTTAATAGAAGATAAAAATGCTGTAAAATCAGTTTTAAGTGAAGATGAGATAAGGAATCTTGAAACCGGTTTTATAACTTTTGATAAATAAAAAAAAATAAATAAATAATATTTAAGAATAAGTTTAAGTAAATTAAATTTTTTTTATAAATTAATATTATTAAACTAAGATTTTTTTGGGAATTAATGTAGAAAATATGGATTAAGAATTAGAATTCGTCCTCTTCATCCACATCCTTTAATTTCAAACTTTTTTTGACATCCATACTTAAAGCATCACAATCAGCCTTAATAGCATCTAAATGCATTAATATACGACGTTTTTCCTCATTTATCCTTTGTATATTCTTGTAAGGATATATAGATTCTGTTAACATTTCATATTCAATTGTGGTGTAAGGATATTCATTAAGTTGTTCACATACTTTTTCTAAGACTTCTCCCAGAAATCTATTCATTTCGACTTTTACTCTTTCCCGAATTAATTTATCACGGGATAGATTCTTCTTCATCAATCTAACTACTTCAGCCTTAGCAAAAGGAAGTGATTCAACTTCTTCAGATTCCTCGTCAGATTCTTCTTCAAATTCTTCTTCAGATTCCTCGTCAGAATCTTCTTCAGATTCCTCATCGATTTCTTTTTTGATTGATTCAGTTTCTTCTGTTTTCTTTGGGACTGAATTAATGTCGTCTTTTAATTCTTCTTCAGATTCTTCAGTTACTTGATCTGTAAATTCATCCATTAAAATAAACCTCCATTTCGTATTAGCTCCTACTTTATTAATGGTTTATTGTAGAAAGTATTTAAAATGTTCTTTAAAATGAATTGCCTTATAAGATTTTCAGTACTTACATCATCTTATCCACTAATAATTAAAGCTGAAGTTAAAATTCTATAATGAAAAATTTTTGAGAATTTTACATTTGTTTAATATGAGTTTTTTAATTATTAAAAAAATAAATAAATAAAAATTAAAAACCATATTTAAATCAAGTTATTTCAAGACTCATATCCAAAGCAGTGGCTGAATGTGTAATATAACCTGATGAAATAATATCAACACGGGTTTCTGCATATTCTGCTATATTATTCAGATTTATTCCACCTGAAACTTCTATTAAAACTTTATCTCTGCAACCTTTTTTTTCCAGAGCGGCTAAAACAAGTTCTATATCGTTAAAATTCATGTTATCCAACATAATAATATCAACTCCAGAATTAGCTGCAATAATAGCATCATCGAGATTTTCAACTTCCACTTCAATTTTTTTAGTGAAGCTCACATACTCTCTAGCTTTTTCTACTGCACCTTTAACATCACCCACCAGAGCAAGATGATTATCTTTTATAAGAACACAATCATCCAAACGATAACGATGAGTATCTCCACCACCCAAACGAATGGCATCCTTCTCCATAAATTGTAATCCCGGAGTCGTTTTACGAGTTCCCGCCACTATAACCTTAGGATTTACTTTCCTAGCTTCAATAACCATCATCGAAGTTAGAGTAGCTATACCACTCATTCTCATTAGAATATTTAAAACAGTCCTTTCCAAAGTAAGAATTGAGCATGCATTGCCATTAAGCGTCATGACGGTATCTCCTGCCTTTAATTCATCACCGTCTTTTTTTTCTACTTCAACAGTTAATGAAAATTCTTTTAGAAGAGTTGAAATTACACTAACTCCGGCAGCAATTCCATTATCATTAGATACTATTCTTGCTTTTATCTCTAAATCTGGAGGTATGAGGGCTTTGGTGGTTATATCCTCAAATCCAATATCTTGGTCTAACATTTGAATAATATCATTAACCATATTCTTCATAATCATTCCAACTAAAATTTCAATTAATAGTTATTATTGCACTTCGCAAACAATAAACTCATTATTTTCATATATAACCTTCATGTAACTTGGCAGTATCTCATTAAGATTGGATTGAATGTCTCCATTGTAATAAAATAGTTTATAAAATTCACCATCATATTCTACAAACTGTAGTGTTTCATTATTTGAATTAAATGATAATCGTTTATCCAATATAACGTAACCAATTTTATTTTTTTCAAAGAATGATTTAGAAACGTTTTTATTGAAATGTTCGAAGTCTGAATCACTAGCAAGTGGCATCCCTGTTTGTGTAGTCACAAAAGTGAGTGGAAAAAGGTTATTGGATAGTATAGACTTACTTTTATTACCATTTTCATTAAACCAACTCGCAAGATCCATTTCTGAAGAAGATGGTGGAGCGATTTGAAATGATCCATATTGATTAGTAACTTCAAAAGAAGATATTAAAGGATTTTCGACAGTTAAAAATCCGAAAAATGTAGCCAATACAAATAATGATATTAAAAATGCATTCCTAAATTTTTTGGATGAGAAATTTTTATAATTCTTGAGTTTATGATAAACCGTGGAAATACCAAAGCCTCCCAGAATGGAAACGGGTATTAAAAGATAAACCAGTAAACGATACGATATACTGTTTATACCGTTTATACCAAACAAATAGGCATTGATTAATAAAATAATCACGATAATCCAACTGAGTATAAAGATATCTTCTTTATGTCTTCTTATAACTGCAGTAATGACTCCAATTAAGCCGAATATCAAAGTTAAAACACCTAAATTTCCATAACTGGAAAGTTTAAGAGGAGGTGAAATAACGGATGAAGTGGCGAATGCTTCTTGAATTGCATGGTGTATTACATTGGAAAAAATATTTGGCAATCCTGTCAGTAACCCTATTATTAATATAAGCAATGCTACAGGTAAGAGAAGGAAGGCACCATAATTTTTAAAAACACGCATATTTCGATATACAATCAATTCGATTAATGTAAATACGGATATTATTAAGAATAAGATTAAAGGAGCAGTTTGATGGATTAAAAGGATAAGTATAAGTAAAGATCCTGCAATAATGGCATATTTGAGTGATTTTTCTTTTAGAGAATAATAATAGAAATAAATTGATAAAGGAAAAAATATTAAAGCCAGATTTTCGGGTAATGGGAAAATTATCCGATTACCTAACAGCAAACTAGATATGATTAAAAAACCTGTAGCTACTCCTGCAATGGTTCCATAAAACTTGCGACTTACATAAGAAACTGACAGTATCATGAACATGGCTAGGAATGGTTGAAGAAACCGGGCAATTTGGAATAAATTAACTTTGCTGATAATACCTAGATAAGCTATTAAAAAGTCGAAAATGGGAGGATAACTTATACTTTGACCAGTTGGTGCATTCAAAAGTGGATTTATTAACACAAATCCATATTTAGCATAAACTTGGGCATACTGTACTTGATAAATTGCATCCCAGCTTAGAGGCCACTGATATTTTAGAGTTGGAATTAAGATTAAAACAAAGGCTATTATAGCAGGTATAATCCAAATTAGATTTTTCAATTGATTTTTATTAATTTTCATTAAATCACAAATTAGATTAAATATTATGTATTAATATATAAACAAGATATATGATTTTAAGGGTATTGATTTTAATTAATAAACATTATGTTGTATGTTAAAAAAGATATTATTCTTAATCATGAATATATAAATAAGATTGTTTTTAGGAGAATAAAACTATTTTTGAAATCAGAATTTAAAAATAATTTATCACATCTATTTAAATACATTAAAGTTCTCCATATAAAAAACTATGAACCTTTACACTGAAACAATGAGTAAATTAAATAATATTTTTAGTAAGCATTGGCCTTTAGTTACGGCTTTATCTGTTCTTTGGGTAACTATTATATTATTATTGATTGTTTCTCTTAGATTGAATCAGGGTCATTTTGTTTATGGTCTTGATGATGCATATATTCATATGACGATTGCGAAAAATTTCGCATTACATGGAGTATGGGGCGTAACCCCATATGCATTCTCTTCTTCTTCATCTTCTCTACTATGGACACTCTTATTATCCTCAATATTTTATATTATAGGGATAAATGCTTTAGTTCCGTTTATATTGAATATTATTTTAAGTACAATTACCATATTCCTGGTTTATTACATTCTTAGATTCTATAAGATTCATCCGGTCTATAATTTTATGGTCTTGATTGGTGTTGTATTTTTCACTCCGTTACCGTATCTTATTTTTATTGGAATGGAACATATTTTACAAATAATCCTTGTAATTGCGTTTGTTTATCTTTCAGTTAAAATTTTAACAAATTTAAACTCTAAACCGCTTAATTATTATTTATTATTAATATTAACTGTTCCTTTAGCAATGGTTCGCTATGAAAGTTTGATTCTAATTTTCTTAGTTGCTTTTCTATTTATCTTAAGGAGAAAATTTACTTATTCTTTTTTGATGATAGCGTTATCAATTATCCCTATAACCATATACGGTGTAATTTCAATTTCAAATGGATGGTCTTTTATTCCTAACTCATTAATACTTAAATCCTATTTTACTAGCACTACAATTACTACTTCAGCAAGTTTTTTACCTAACATTTACACTATTTTACCGAATACGCACTCCACGATTATAACATATTTATTAGCCATGATTTTTGCTCTTGTATTATTATCAATCGCTGCATTCCGGTTAAGAAAAAATAATACTATATGGGAAATTCCAACCCTCTGGTTAATAATCAGTGGTATACTGATCATTATACAGCTTATTTTTATCAATAATGATTGGCTTTTAAGATACACTTCTTATTTAGTGGTTATGGGATTGATAGCGTTACTATTAGGAGTTTATAATTATTTACCTAAGAAATTTTCATTTAAATTTAATAAAAAATCAATTCCGAAATATTTAGTAATCTCTTTAATTGTAATTCTTTTATTATCTCCATTTGCAATTAAAACGTATTATTTAACAATCACACCTCAATCCACTAATAATATTTATGAACAACAATATCAAATGGCTTCATTTTTAAGTGAGTATTATCCTAATGCTTCGATTGCCGCTAATGATATTGGAGCTATTAATTATTTCACTAATATTCAATGTTTAGATTTGGTGGGTTTAAGCAGTAATGATGTAGCGCAGGCACATAAAAACAATACTTTTAACGCGCAGGAACTTAATTATCTTGCTAATCAGCATCATGTTCAAGTAGCTATTATTTATGAAGCATGGTGGGCTGGAGATATACCTTCAAATTGGATTAAAGTAGGAGAATGGACAACTCCTCACGATGTGATCCTCGGAAATTCTACAGTATCTTTTTATGCGACTTCTCCTCAGTATGAGAATGAATTAATTGAAAATTTAAAATCATTCTCACCACAATTACCTAAGGATATTAAACAAAACGGCTTGTACACAGAAAATTAAATTTTAAATAAAAAATAATTAGAGAGAATTTCTATAAACCTTTTTGAATTTTTTTATTTTTGATTCTTTTGGTTTATTTTATTTGTTTAATGTTGGTTTGATTTGTAATTGATAATAAATTTTATATAGTATTGATGGTATAGGG
>Ga0187851_10000463_pt1 | contig 42045 bp, 39 predicted proteins | sample June2016WEW_6_10_FD_132997 | JGI IMG/M metagenome (GOLD analysis project Ga0187851, IMG submission 132997) | Peatland microbial communities from SPRUCE experiment site at the Marcell Experimental Forest, Minnesota, USA - June2016WEW_6_10 | ecosystem: Environmental > Terrestrial > Soil >...
ATGGTTCGGCAATAGTTGACGGGAAAAAAATGACCACCGTGGCAGTTTCCTCTCCGGACAGCTCATTTACGATAACGAGCGGCTATGAGCTCTATAGGTTTTCGGTAATCGACGACCTTGGGCCGATTCTCGGCAGCATCATTAAAATAGCAATAGGGAACCCAGTATCCCGCTTCTACAAAGCTCAGGTCGTGCAACGTTCCGTCGACACGGTGGAACAGGGCATACTTGAGGTAATGCGTTTCGAATAGGAGCGGGGAAGCCAATCCCCGGAGTCTATGGCCGAACAACGTTTAAGAATTCATGTCATTTCCGAGACCGCCTATATCATGAAGGGCCAGGGAGTCCACACGGCGTTTCTTGATTGCATTGCCCTGCTGAAAGGCGGCGACGATGTTGCGTGCATTGTCAACCAGGAAGGGTGGGGAGATATTCTCCATGCGCACTCCTACGGTCCTTATTTTTTCCTGAAAGGTCTCCGGCGCCGGTATCGCGGAAGAAAAATTCTCACCGTGCACGTCATTCCCGATTCGATACGGGGATCCCTGCCTGCCTGGCGGCTGCTGATGCCGTTTGTCCGATGGTACTTCAGGATTGTCTATTCCTTCGCAGACTACCTTATCGCAATCTCTCCCATGGTGGAAGAGGCGATACGGTCACTTAACGTGACGACGCCCATTATCCGCATCAACAATCCAATCAGTGCCGAAAAGTACCACCCCGCAGCAAAGAAGCGCGAGGCAGGGCGGCAGCTTCTGAACATCGCCGGGGACGCCGTTGTCGTGCTGGGCGTCGGCCAGCTCGAAGCACGGAAAGGCGTGGAAGATTTTCTGGATATTGCCGGAAAACTGCCGCATCTTACCTTTATATGGGTCGGCGGGCGGCCCTTCGGACCATTGACAGAAGGCGTTGCGCGGCTCGATCGCAAAATCGCATCCGCCATGGCAGCCAATCCCTGTTTGAAAGTGGCGGGAAGCTTTTCCCTGGAGCAGATGCCCCTTATCTACAACGCCGCCGACCTCCTGCTGTTTCCGAGTTTCCAGGAAAACAGTCCGCTGGTTCCCATCGAGGCGGCGGCGGCAGGCCTCCCGGTCATTTTCCGCGACCTGCCGGAATACAAGAAGCTCTATCTTCACTCCTATTTAAGCGCAAATTCCCCGGATGGTTTTGCCGACCTGATCCGCAAAATCCAAAGCGATTGTAAATTTCGCGAAGAAGCAATAACCATGTCCGAAAAGCTTATCGGGCAGTTTGATAAAATTGAAATCCGAAGACAGCTGCTGAGTTTATACCGGGAGGTGCTTGAGGAACATCCGCTGCAGCAACCCCGGCGTGTATTGAAGAGAAACTATCCACGTCTGATTCAGCGTACCATATCGCGTACAAGGAAGTTCATCGGGAAATTTCTGAAAATGATACCCGCATCCGCCCGGTATCGCCGAAATCCGTTAAGGAAATGAACGCGGATATGCGGATTATCGCATGTCCGTGGTGCTGTAAAGAGGGGCCGGATCAAGTATTCCAGCTTAGAAAGCCGTGCTCACGGTGACGCCAATGTGCTTTCCATCGGTTGTCGGCCGGATATTAAAGTGATGGAATGGCTTGGTGAAAAGATAGCTGCTGCTGACGCCGATTGCGGCGCCGGCCGCGACGTCGTGAAAATAATGCTCCTTCGATTCAATGCGGGAATACCCGGTAAACGCCGCAAGCGCATAGGCGGCAATCCCGAGTCCCCATCCGTACCGCCGCTGAATATACGCCGCTGCGGCAAACGTTGTCGACGAATGGCCCGATGGAAATGAGAGGTAATCGCTGCCGTTAGGGCGCAGTTCGTAAACGTTGTCCTTCAGAATGAGCGTCGCTCCATCGGTGAGCGCCGCGGATGCACCGTACTGGAGTAATCCGGAAAAGTCCTCATGGAACAAGGATAACCCCACTGCGGAGGCCGGCAGGGCAAATAACAGAATATTGCCTGAATTTTCTACCGGGTTCGCGGTCATGGCGATTCCCATCATATTCGCAATGTTCGCGGCTTGGACGGTTCCCATCATCTTTGGTGAAAAAACCAGAAGGCACGAGAGCGTTATTATAGCTGTTTCATATCTTGTCTGTTTCATAACAACTGCCCCCTTCCGCATGGAATTTTATGGTTTAATCATCGAATTAAGCGTTTGAAAAGAGACCCGTCTTAACTACGAAGGGATAACCGATTAATTGCCGTTACCCGGGGAATGGGGAATATATGGCGAATTTAAATCAATTTGGGCATCCGGCGGGAACTATGCAACGACAATTGTCTTCTTAAGATAGCTCCGGATTTCGTTTGAAAGTCCATCCGCGAGCGATCAAAAAACAGGCGGGAAGTAACTCAACCCTCTGGGATCTAACGAAATAGGGGAGAACCGGCGTAAAAGCAGGGGGCTTACCACCTTTTGACTTTGTAAAATGGTTACATCACAGGATTTGGCTGTCAGAAGGCAACACTCATGGTTGGCGGGTAAACCGAGGAAAGCTTTACACGCGACTTTTTACCCGGTTTGTGGAGATTAACGACCCAGCTCGCGACAAAAATGCCGATGGCAGTGCCGAAAACCTGGTCCGAGGTCCAGTGCGAGTCCTCATAGACACGGGCAACATCGGTCAGGCCCGCAGGTACATAGCACAATATTTTAAGCCAGATGGAATTGGTGTTTTCCGCCAGGACGGTCGACAGTGTAAAGGCCGCTGTCGCGTGGCCGCCGGGAAAGGATTGATAAGCCCCGTCAAGAAAGTCGAACGGCCTGAAAACGCCGGGCCCCTTATTGTTGTAGGGTCGCGACCTGCCGACGGAATAGGTAAACAGGCTTTTGGTAAGTTCGGCATACGCTGTTGCCTGGATTATTTCAAAGCCGATTTTTTTCATCGGCGTATAATCATCCAGCCAGCCGGTGAGGCCGAACCCCACCCCCAAAATCGCCGTCGGATACCCGACGCCCCAATAATATCCTGCCTGGATCGGAAAAGAATTTAAATATCCGGGATATTTTTGAACTTCATTGCGGACCGATTGGTCGACCTGCGTTGCGGCGACGGTTGCGCCGGCGACCAGGCCGAATTTCAGCCAGTCGCTGACCTCCCAGTTGAGCGGCTGCTCGACGAATTGGATGGTCTCGTCCTTGAACTCGCCTAAATCATACTTGTTCTGGGCAAAAAGGGTCGTGCCGCCAAGAGTAATGGCGATTAGTGCATTAATATGGGCAGATTTCATGGCGCGGCACCTTACCTTATTATAAGAAGGATCATTCAATCCGGCGGTTAACGAAATTTCCCGTATCATTGCCCCCATTTTACGCTTAGCCCCGTTCCGCCGTTAGGTGTGGAAATTGCGGCAAGAGAAAGGTTCCTGTTCTTGATGCGGTGGAGTTCCGGGTCAAGTACACCGCACAACGCCCCGACGATAAACCCTGCCGCGATATCGGAGGGGAAATGATCGAGCGCCCGCACCCGCAGGTATCCCATGAAAAGCGGGGGAACCGATGCGGCCCCGTACAGCAGGTATTTCTCCCATCCCAGGTCGGGGTGGTAATCGATATAGACTTTCGTCATGAAAAAGGTCGCGGTCGTGGCTGAAGCGGTATGCCCGCTGTAAAACGAGTTGCGATTGTTTCCCGAATTTCTCTGGTTATCCGGCAATTGGTTGTAATAGGCAAGCGGCCGGTATTTGCTTTGAAAATTTGGACCCAGGGGACTCAGGTTGTAAACGCTGAAGGTAATCGACTGGGTTTCGAGATACATCCCGAGCATGTCCACCCAGTCGCGCCTGATGCTTTCGTCAAGAGCAAGGCAGGCCGGCAGACAATAGATGGCAATTGCCAGATTGGCTGAATAGGTCTCAAAAGTGGCTCGCGGGGACGGATCCTGCCTGAGCGCCCATTTGTCGAACCAGTCCTCATACGCGTTGGTGTTCAATCCTGCCAACTCTGAACTGTCAATGCCAGGTTTATCGAGAATCATCCGTACCAGAAAGTAGTCGGAGATGAGACCGGCGCCGACGATGCCGCCGCTGACCCAGAAATTTTCCTTGAATGGACGGCATGAACTGTCGGCTGCCGGCGTGGAAGGCTGCGTCTGGTCGGCAAATCCGAATCCGATTCTCAGTGAGAGAAGGATGAGAACTTTAATAATGAATTTCGTAAGGCCCCCTCAAATCGCGTAAAAATGCCGTTTTCAGGTACCATTCCTGCAATTTTTTCCGCCGAACTGGAGGCTCAGCCCCACGGTGTACTCCCAGTTATGCAGAACCGGGTTGTCGGAACCTTTATCATTAAAGAGCCATAGCTGGCGCACCTCGCCTCGCATGACAAATCGACGAGAGAGATACCATTTGAGGCCTCCGCCGGCATTGACCGTGAAATCATCATAGGTCCTGGCGCTGAAGATTTCCTGGTTTACCACGCCCCGGTCATTCGAATAAAGGCGCGTACCCCCTGGTCCGGCGGCCAGAAATGGATCAACGATGCCGCAGGGAAAAAAATTATAGAGAAAATCCAGCCGATAATTTATCGCACTGGCAGGTTCAATCCCGTAGTTTACATTCGAATCGAGGATCTGCGCCCAGCTAAACATTGCTTCAACCCCGAAATGCCCGACAAGGTCATATCCCAGCCGCATTCCCTCAACCGGCCCCGACCACAAATGCTGGACCTCGTCATAGTAGGTCCAGCCCAGGAACGGGGAAACGGAATACGTCCCCGCACTTTCCCCGGCAAACCCGCCTGAGGAAAATGTCAATAAAGCCAGTAGACCGATAATTTTTTTATTCATGCACCGCCGCTCCTGCTTCACAGTTTGAAATTTCCCACATTCCCCATGAGATAAACCCGCTGTTCTGTACGAATTGCATGAAAATCTCCAATAGGCGTATATCTGTTTGTCGTGTATATCTGCTGTTCGGCTCCGATATTCAGGTTATGATAGAGTCTGACGGTAATTCTGGGTTTAATGATGCCGATATAGTTTTCTCCGGTATTGGGAAAGGTTCCGTTTTTAAGCGGTCCCAATCCATAGAACGTATTGATCCAGTAATAATTGACAGGAATTTCGATGCTTCCCCAGCCGAAATTGATGCCGCAATCGAACTTCGCTTCCATGCCGTCGCCGTAATTGAAATCCCGTATCGTATCTGCGGCCTGCAGGACAAAGGGACCCACCTGCGTGCTGTTTTCGGCAAAAGGTATCACAGCGAGATGCAAATTGGTAAAGAGGTAGGTCGATTTCGCGAGGTTATATTGCGACATTATTCCACCGCCCAAACCGATGGTGCCGAGCTCAAAAGTTAAATTATCCCAGTAGTCATAGTATTGGAATATTCCCAGAAGCAGTTGAAGATTATCGCCGTAGCGGACATTTTTCCCGAATAAGACTCCATCGCCGACTATATTGTCAAGAAATTTTTCTCCGACACCGGTATTCAATTCAGCCCTGACGGTAAAGTAATCGAACGGTCTCCAGTTCTTGTATTCGAACGGATAGCCGTAATCAAGCTGCGCGTTCAAAAAGATATTTTTCGGCCCGGTCCCGAAACTGTTTCCATTGTTGTACCAGCGGGAACCCATTGAGAATTCGGCATTGAGCGGGGCTTTCTGGTACACTTCCGTATCCGTCACCCGGGTCAGCTTACCGTCAATGATGCGATTAAAAAATCTCGACGGACAGAGAACGGCCGAACCCAGTTCCCGGATAAACCTTTCGGTCCCGACCGTTCTGTCGTCAAGGATATTCGAACTTAACCGGTACAGTACCTCGCCGTAGAATATTCCGTTGAGCGTGGTGGTGAATAAATCATTGACGTTTGGCGGGGTATTTTCTCCAAAGTACTTCCACGCCAGAGCCCCCGCAAACGTCAACGGTGCCGATTCCCAGAAATTATAACCGGCGGACCGGCTGTCGACGAAGCTGACGCCGCCTCCGTAGGGATGGGCCCAGAAACCCTCGCCGAAGGTATAATTGTCCCAGAAATAGCCCGCATGTATTTTGTAAATCAACGTGTCGATGCTGTTCAAGGCCCAATTATATTGCAAGGCATACCGGTCGCCCGCCCAGGTTAAAAAGAGGCCTGCCCCGACCTCAACGGCGGGGATCCACAAGGGTGCCTTTTTATTATAGGCGGAGTCATCCTTCAGCAAATTGCCGAACATGTCAAGGCGTGTTGAATCGGTGGATTTAATCTGATGTTCTTTAATTGCCAGCTCTGAATTGGCGTGCACCGTATCTGCGGTTTCCCGCTCGTTAACGCGCAGTGAATCCGCCGTGCCCCGCTCGTTTGCCCGAAGCATTCCGGCGGTACCCCGCTCCTTTGCCCGTAGCGTATCGGCGGCCCCCTGTGCAGTACCCTGCAGCGACTTTGCTGTACCCTGCTCGTTGACCCGCAATGATTTCGCCGTTCCCTGCTCGTTCGCCCGCAGGGTATCGGCGGCGCCTTGCGATTGAGCCCGTAACGAATCGGCGGTGTTCTGCTGGTTGGAGAGCAGCGAATCGGCGGTACCCTGGGCGTTGGCCCGCAACGATTTTGCGCTGGCCTGCTGGTTTGCCCGCAGGGAATCGGCGGTGCCCTGCGCGTTATTGCGCAACGATTGGGCGGTGCCTTGCTCTTTGGAAAGCACGGAATCAGCGGTACCCTGCTCTTTAGTCAGCAGGGATTTGGCGGTACCCCGTTCGTTGGATAGTGCCGAGTCGGCGGTCCCCTGCGCGTTAGCCCGCAATAGCGTAGCTTTGCCCTGCGCCTGTGCCCGCAGGGAATCGGCGGTACGCTTCTGGTTTGCCCGCAACGTATCGGCGGTACCCTGCGCTTTAGCCCTTAATGAATCGGCGGTACTCTGTGCCTGGGTCCGTAATGAATCACCGGCCGAATTATTTTGAATTATTTTCTCGTCGGGCGTGCCCCCGGAGGTATCCCTGGCAAACTGGCTATAGCAGAGAGCCGAAATAGCTAAAAGGGTAAGCCCCGCAGCAGCGGCATTTTTTTTCATGTTCTTAAGCACGTCGTTTCCTGTTAATCCTGCCCGGGTTCAAGGGGTTTTTTTTATTTACTCTGCTGTTGCCTAGCCGAATTGGCTCTTACCGAATCGGCGGTCCCCTGCGCTTTAAAGAGCAGCGAATCGGCGGTACCCTTCTGGTCCGCCCGCAAGGTATCTGCCGTACTCCTGGCCTTTGTCAGTACTGACTCGGCGGTGCCTTGTGCATCGGTCCGCAAGGAATCCGCCGTACCTTTCTGATGGGCCCTCAGAGTGGTTGCGGTCCCCTGCGCCTTATATAGCAGCGAATCTGCGGTTCCCCGCGCTTCGGTGCGCAAGGTGTCTGCTGTCCCCTGCGCCTTGGAGAGCAATGAATCCGCCGTGCCCTTCTGATTGGCCCGCAATGAGGTTGCGGTGCCCTGAGCTCTATTCAGAACCGAATCTGCGGTTCCCTTCTGGTTGGCCCGCAATGAAGTGGCGGTACCCTGCGCCTTCAAAAGCATCGAATCTGCGGAACCTTTCTCCTTAGCCCGTACTGAATCGGCGGCACCCTTCTCATTGGCCCGCAAGGTGGTCGCGGTACCCTGTGCCTTGGACAGCACCGAATCAGCGGTACCCTGCGCTTTGGTGCGCAAGGTGGTCGCGGTACCCTGCGCCTTATACAGCATTGAATCGGCCGTACCCTTCTGGTTGACACGAAGGGTATCGGCGGTGCCCCTCGCTTGAGCCCGCTCGGAACCACTCGCGGAATTATTCTGGATTATCTTTTCATCCGGTGTACCCCTTGAGGTATCCCTTTCAAGCAACTGGCCGTAGCACAGAGGTGAGATGGTGAAAAGAGCAATTCCAGCGATAGCGGCATAAAATTCTTTTTTAAGCATGATAAATTCCTTTTACAAGGTCTCAAATGTGATCATATAGTGTATCTATAAACAAAAAACATGCCAATTGAACCCAAGCTGGTCAGATGGTTACATGAAATTTGGCCGGTCTTAAGCCGGGAAAACCATTTGAGGAAAGAAATCAATATTAATCTGTCCCGGAAAATGAACAGTCAGGGAGTCCCGGAGAAATCGTTTCCCGGGACTCCCTGACTGTAAAGTTGCATTCTCTTCGCTACTTCGCAAGGGGAAAATCAATGATGGCGTTGATTCTCCGGTTCCTCTGCCTTCCTTCGGGGGTAGTGTTATAGGCGATGCGACGGGTATCCCCGTATCCTTTGGCGGTAAGGCGGGAACGATCGATCCCGTATTTATTCACGAGGTAGTCAACCACCCTTTCGGCGCGTTCCTGGGACAGTGCAAGGAGCTGCTCTTCGGTACCGGCGTTATCCGTGTGTCCCTCGATAATTGCGCTGGTAGTCGGGTACTGCTTCATGAAATCGCCGACCTGGTTTATCTTATCGTAATAGGCCGGCTGGATCTCCGCGCTTTTGGGGTCGAACTCAATGTTCAGGGACATTGCGAGCATGTCCGGGGGCGTGGTCAACCCGGCGACATCGAGAGCACCGTCGATGATGGCTTTGATGTGCCGATTTGCCTGTCTCCCTGCCCATGTTGTGTTCGTGGCGACCGGCATTGTTTTGCCGTACCCTTTTGCAGAAAGACGGGAGGAATCTATGCCGAAATTGACCTCGAGAAATTTCACGACGCTGTCGGCGCGCTGCTGCGAGAGCTGCATGTTGTATTCATCGGTGCCTACCGAGTCGGTGTATCCTTCGATAACGGCATTGGTGGCAGGATATTTCTTCATGAAGTCTCCCACCCTGGCCAACTCATCGCGATATTGCGGCCGAATATTGGCACTCCCTATGTCGAACTCGACATTATGCAGATAAACGAAGTATTTGGTCTTTTCCGGGGTCGGCTCATAAGCCGGTATCGGTTCGAGCGGCGCTTCGGGCGCAGCTGCTACCATCGGAGCCGGGGCTTCTGTTGCCATGGCTTCCGGGGCCTTTTTGCATTTTTTCCCGCCGAACAGGAAATCGACGCCCGCGGTGTATTGCCAATTATTCAGGATTGAGTGGTTGTTGGGATCAACGTTTACGTTATTAAAAATAAAAAGGTGGCGAACGTCCCCTCTCACGGCAAACGATTCCGACAGAAACCATTTCAGACCGCCGCCCACATCGACGGAAAAATCGTTATTGGTTTTACCGGGGACCGCGTCCGGATAGATTGAGTAAAGGGAAGTAGCTCCGGGTCCGGCTGCAAGATAGGGATCCAGCATCGAACAGGGCATGAAATTATACAGGAGATCAAGCCGATAGGAATAGGCGGTTACATCTTCTGAGGACCCATTGGCTATCGGATATTCCGTGGAAGCATAATTCAGTTCCACTTCAGCCGCCCAATGACTGGTAAAGTCATAACCCAGCCGAAAGCCAAAAAGGGGTCGGGTGTAGAGAAGCTGGGTTTCGTCGTAGTTATACCACCCCACGAACGGGGAGATTGAGAATGCACCGGCTCGTTCGCCGTACGTGCTGCTGTCGGCACTGTTTCCGGCAAAACTGATGGTGCAAAGCGCCATTAAGGCGAACATGCTGGCAATGATTCTTTTCATACCATACCTCCGTGATTGGTGAGTTCCCTTCCCCGATTTCAGACGCGAATCGGGCGATATCTTGTTATCTTCGGCCATTAATTTCCTCCCTTGCTTGATAAAGTTTGATTCTAAATCACTTAAGGAATGCAATAAGTATGCCAGATATGTCAGGCTAAGGGGCACATGAAGGGTATTCTGGGCCTGGAGAGCACAGATTGGGCTTTCTATAGGCATCCGGTGCGATGTAGTTATCTTCCTGAGATTTCAATTGTGCATGGGTATATCACTCACCATTCCGGCCGTTAATCTTATAAATAGGACAGATAGTCCTGAAAACGGGAAAGAGTATCAGCAGGAGGGGGTTCTCCCGGCCGGCAGAGGATCCTTCAAGTTATCCGGCAATGCAGGGAGATGCGATAAATTTTAACAAAACGGATATTCCGACAATAAACACTTTATGCACGTGCGGCTCAATGATTAACCATGGTGAACTGAATGGTAGTTGTTTAATCCCACCATTGAAGATGCTATCAGATAAAAAATTGGCATGTTTATTGCGTCTAAAGAGCTAATACTACCAAAGTAGCAGAGATATCTCACAAATACGATATTAACAACTAAGCTTTTGTCGTAATTCTCTATCGTATAGGTTTTTTCGAACGGGAATTATTCCATACCCTCAAAAATGCGAAAAGAAAAGTACCATGAAATTACAGTATCTCATAATTCCATTTACGCTGATAATCGGGTTGGCGGGATGTACGCAGGTTCCGCTTATTAACCTGCACGCCTCGCTTGGGAAAAATGGAAATGCTGCCCCTCCGGCGGCAGCGTCGACAATTAGCCCGCCAACCGAATGCAATGCCGATGACACCGTTTTTCAGTTTACCTATTGGAAATCGGGAGAAACAAAGGCACCCGTTCTCTATTATGCCTGCTGTAAGGATCATGATACGATCGAGGAAATAAAAAGCAATTATGTCTGGTCTCCGCAGGCTTCAAATAAGAGGCAACTCACCATTAAATGCATCGATACGCAGGCCGCCGACCGGTACCGTTTAAAAATCATTTCCGTCGATGACCAGAATGCCGAAGCCCTGATCATGGACCAGGAAATGCATGCAAGGTCGGAAATCGACATAAACCCCCAAACAGGCAAAAAATACTACTTTACCATTTATAAAATTGTGCAGGATGCCTATGTATTTATGAAGCAATTTACCATGGATATGCCGTATCCCAAGGCGGCCGCCTACTCCGGGCCGACAATTTACCCCGTTGGAAAAAACTACGGCAAGTTGGCATTCGGCTGGGGCATCGGCCTGGCGATTACGCCCTACGCGACCGGGACCTACGACAACTACCTCTTTTCGCCGAGTGTGATTCTATTTAACAATGTGGTGATGGTTGATTCCAACTCGACTGCAACGCAAAACGTATTAAGCCTTGAAAATATCGGGATAGGCGTTTCCTGGCTCTATGGGATAACCGGCGGGGTCATTATAAATCTGCACGCATTCAAATCCCCGCAGCTCTTTTTTGGACTCAATGTTATCGAAGTAATAGGATACTTCCTGTGAGGAATTTATTCTCCGTGCCGCGACGACTGCGCGGCGTCACCAATATATCCGGTTCTCTGGTCACCCACCGGATATTTAACCTGAGGTAATTATCATGCTCGATTTTTCCATAAGCGGCGAAGAACATAGGGTACTTGAACAAATAATGAAGACGGGTTGCGACGAGCAGGCATCCATGGTAAAAATTCTGGATGCCGGCATGGAGGCCATCGCCGGCGACCGGGGAACGGTAACCGCTGAAAATTATTTTACCTTGAATCAATTGGCAGGGGTTATTATCCGGCTGGAGCTTCTCGAACACGGAGCGCTCGATGCACACCGGATGAAGACCCTCGAGGTTGATGCATCGGTAAAAGATTGGATAAAAAACCGGCGCCGTGCAATCGAGGAAGATAATCCCTCGTTCATTATCGTGGGAAATACTGCAAGCGACCTCCTGGACCTGTTCAGGAGGATATTCAGCCAACGAAGGTTCGCCGATTGACTGGATGCTCCATGACGACAAAAAAAACGGGCCGGAATAAACTACCTGAACTCCGGAAAAAGGCGGAAGCACTGCTGTCTTCAGGAACAAAACCGCCCGAAATTTCACGGCCCGACTTCAAATTCCTGAGTCATGAATTACAGGTTCATCAAATCGAATTAGAGGTGCAGAACGAGGAGTTGCGGCAATCGCACTCCGCTCTAGAGCGTTCCAACAGGCGATTTTCCGACCTCTATGATTTCGCGCCGGTGGGCTATGTGTCGATGGACCGCACCAGCAGGATTATCGAGGCCAACTTGACCGTTTCGCTGCTTCTGGGGATCGAACGAAGCGAACTTATCGGCAAACCATTCAATGTTTTTGTCAAAAGTGACGACAAAGATTTATTTCATCAACATCGCCAGGCGCTTACTCCCGGACTATCTCAAACTTGTGAAATATGGCTGAAAAAGAGGAACGACGAGTTTTTTTTTGCGGAGATAGCCAGTATCCTTCTGCCCGAGGCAGGCGAGGCGTCCGCGGAAATATTGACTGCTGTTTTTGACATAACGCTACGAAAAAAAAGCGAAGAAATTCTTCAGCGGACTGAAAGACTCGATTCGCTGGGGGTTCTTGCCGGCGGCCTTGCCCACGATTTCAACAACCTTCTGTCCGGGATCATCGGGTATGTCGACCTCGCCCAAAGCTATGCGGAGGACGGGGGAGCACACCAGGCCTTCCAGACACTCGCAAAAACGCGGCGTATTTTTGATCGTGCAAAGTACCTTACACAGCGGCTGCTTACCTTCTCAAAAGGCGGAGATCCGGTCTTAAAAAAACAGTCAATGGAGGAGCTGGTTAGAGATTGCGCAGATTTTGCATTGAGCGGCTCAGCTATTACGGTTCAATTTTCGATTGAGGAGAACCTCCTGCCGTGTTTTATGGATGAAAATCAAATGTCACAGGTAATCCACAACATCGTTTTAAATGCGCGTCAAGCCATGCCCGGAAGCGGGAGTATCGAGATTATAATAATCAACGTGCCTCCAAACCAGATTCCATCATCGCTTCCCCCTGCTCAAAAATTCCTTAAAATATCCATCCGCGACCATGGGGCCGGTATTCATTCGCAGGACATGCAGCGCATTTTCGATCCATTTTTTACCACCAAGGCGGCAGGAAGCGGATTGGGCCTCGCCATCAGCGACTCTATTGTTAAAAAGCATCACGGACTGATCGAGGTCGAATCCATGGCAACGGAAGGAGCGACCTTTCATATCTACCTGCCCGCTTCGAAGGACAAGGTCGCCGCCTTTGCCGGGGAGGAAAAACCTTGTCATGGGGAATCCCGCGGACAGGGAAAAATTCTCATCATGGATGATGAAGATTCCATACGTGAGGTCGCGGCGGTGACGCTATCAAAAACCGGCTATGACATCGTCGAAGCGCGAAACGGCGATGAGGCAATTGATTGCATCAAAGCTGCGATTCATGCCGGTACCTCCGTTATCGGAGCGGTTCTTGACCTCAGCATACCCGGCGGGCGGGGCGGAGCGGCTACGATTCAGGAGCTGCGGCTCATCGATCCTGATCTTGTTGTCATAGCATCGAGCGGTTATTCCGACCATCCGATCATGGCGCATCCAAAGGAATACGGATTTACCGACGCGCTGCCTAAGCCCTATCATGCAAACGAGCTGATCGATAAGGTCCGGAAAAATATCAAAATAAAGAGTTACTGCCCAGGTGGGGGAACCGCTTAGGCGGTTCCCCCTGGCCAAAGCCTCCGCGCCCGCAAAGCCGGGCTTGCGGGGTCTTTGGCACACCCCTTCCAGCAGGGGGCCGCAGCGATGCCCGCCTTCGGCGGGCGCTGCGGCCCCCCGCAACGCGCCTGTAAGGTAGAAAACACATTAAAAGGCTATAAAAAAGCCTTTACAATTTTTTCCCTGTTTTTTCTACCTAATGAGAGCGTTGCGGGAGTGGGCGAGCGTTTGCGGAACGCAAACATAGCCGTCCACTTCCGCAGGAAAGGGTGAGTCGGAGACGCGGCTTTGCGCGGCTCCGACCAGGGGAAACCATGTAAATGGTTTCCCCACCTGAGCAGTAATGCTTAGCGGGCAAATGCCACCGGCATCTGTTGATCATCGAGTGAGCGTGTGGTTACCCGGCCATCCGGTGCATACAGTGTCAGCATCGCTTGATCGATAGAGGCGACCTTCGTTGTCACGCCCTGTCCGTCGGCCATTAAAAAGGTCTTTGTTGCGGCATCATAGCGAATCAAGTACGCTCTTCCGGCGGATGACCCGTCAAGCCGATCGACGGTTATGGCATTGTTGCCCATCGTGACCTTGAAGGTCTTTCCATTCGCGGTTACCACCTGTTCGAGTAGCTGCGGACTGCTGAAAGCCACAGGATTTTTTCCGCTCCAGAATTCGATTACATTGAGGATAGCTGCATCGATGATTATCGTACCGGCGTACACCGGCGTAAAGAATCCCAGCACCCACATGATGGCGCTGTTGACATATTTATTGTCGGTCGCCTTTTCATTCCAGCTGTAGATCTTGTGGGTAAGGGTAAAGGAACCGATGCAACCACTGAGGGCAATGGATGATGCAACAACCGCTGCAATGCAGATACGCTTCATAAAACCTCCCCTGGTACTATTTTGTAAAAGGATAAGAGTTTTGCCGGAGAAACTTACCGTGTCACCATTATTATCGCTTGTTTTTCAAAGGTTCCCGCACTGAAGCGCACAATATAACTACCTGCTGCAAGCGTGCTGTTTTTCAGATTGAAGGAATATGAACCCACCGCCTGCCGGCGATTAAGCGTCATCGAGGTCCTGCCGAGTATATCATAGAGAGAGATCACTACCTGCTCCGCCTTCGGCAGAGAGTAAGCTATCGCACCCTGTTTCATGGAGAATTTATAAGTATCGTTCGACAGGAGGGACGGAAGCACCCCGGTAACCGAAGGGGTCAATGTCCAGGCACTCGACCAGGCGCTCGTACCGCCGGCATTGGTCGCGCTCACACGCCAATAATTCACTATGCCGCTGGTTGGCGTAAGCTGATAAGAGACGGCGGTAATTCCGCTCTGAGAAAGCGTGGTGCTGCCGAAGCCGGAAGACGTTGCTACCTGAATAGTGTAAAATATCGCCGTGGCGGCAGCCGCCCAGGTAGCCGTCAGCGGTTGCCCATTGGTAAACTTTGCCGAATTGGACGGCGAAACGAGCGTCGGCGCGGCGGGGGCCGCAGCCGAGGAGCTATCCGAGGAGACGACGGGGTCTCCGATCAAGGTAACCGCGGTCTGCGAAAATACCTTCCCGTTCATCGCTGCGGCGGCATTCATAACCACTGCCGTTTGACACAAAATGATTCCCTTCATGGCAGTCGTCGTTCCAAGGGTAACCTGGCCGGCGACCTGCCAGAAGATATTGGAAGCCTGTGCGCCGCCTGTCAGCGTCACCATGGCGCCGTTGGCCAGGTTTAGATTCTGCGCTATCTGGAAGATCCAGATAGAACTTGCGCTGCCCGATATGGTTACGGCGCCGCCGCCGTCCACCTGGACCCCGGTGCTCCATTTATAAAGACCGGGGGCGAGGGTGTGCCCGGTAAGGTCTCCGCTGTACAGGTCGGTGTAATCGGGCGTCGGCCGCCCGGCGGCGTCGGTGTATGCGGTTTGCATGTTGCTTACCGCCGTAGTCAAGTTAGTCGGAGTAGGGGTCGTATAGTTGGCGGCATATACTTTTCCATCCACGAGCGATGATGTTGAAAAGACGCCGGAAGGATCCATAATGAGCCCGAATCCGGTTATGGCGGTGGCTGCGATTGGACTGACGCCGATATTTCCGACAACTGAGGTGGTTCCGGTGGCCGAGATTCCTGATTTTGCCAGAATAACGAAATTTCCCGCTGTTCCAAGATTCACCGGCGCCAGCTTGGAAGCAATCGTCGTGAAGCTTGCGGCAGTCGCCCACAAGCTGGTCCCGCTGCCGTTAGACGCATTAACGCTCCAGTAGTAGATCATATTAATTGTAAGGCCGCTCACTGTCGCGGAAGCGGTAGTGATGCCTGTCTGACCGAACACGGTGGTGCCGAAACTTGAACTTGTCGATACCTGCACGCCGTAGGAGGCGGCGCTCGCCACGCTGCCCCAGCTCAAAGCGAGTGCAAGAGGCTGATTGAGTGCGCCATTGGTTGGAGACGCCGGCACGGGTACTCCCGGAGCCGCCATGGCAGCGAGCGGCAGCAGCATCGCGAGCATCAGTATCGCCTTGAAAAACAACGATCCTCTGACTGTTACAACGGTTTTAGTATGATGCTTGAAATTCATGAAACTTTACCTCCTGGTTAAAAGACCTGAAATTGACCTTATAAACGACCTGCGGACAGGCAGTTTCAATACTTAACAAAATGCCATCCACAATATGCCGGCACGAATATTCGCTATCGAAGGTAGAAATTTATTTCCGGGGAATTAACGGTATGCATGCTTCAGGTTAATTTCCATAGTAGAAATATGTGCAATAACCATGCCACCACCTCTTTACCTTTAAATAATGGGGATTTTTTGAAAATTCAACTTCTTTTGGATGGCCGATCCGGAATCCAAATTCAAAGTCAACTTCTGGGCGTTCCGTTGGGCGCCCGTTGGGCGCCCAACGGCGCGCCTCCGCCGGGCTCTCGGCAGAGCCGAGCCGGTGTTTGAAGCCCTGCGGCTTCGCCTGGGTCTTCAAATACTGCCTGCGTCGCTTACGCTCTCGCAGGCACCCACTGTCCCCGCTAACGCAACGTCAAATAAATTCAAGATGAGCTCAAGATCCTAAGCCCCTGCAGACTTACATAATCTTTAATGTGTTTTCTACCTAATGGAGGCGTTGCGGGGGTGCGCGAGCGTCTGCCGCAGGCAGACATGGCCGCGCATTCCCGCTGGAAGGGGTGAGTCGGAGACGCGGCTTTGCGCAGCTCCGACCAGGGGGAACCATATTTTTATGGTTCCCCCACAAGAGGCATTTAGATTGGTTCCCCCACCAAAGGCCCTTAGAACAGTTTCCCCACCTTGAGCAATAACAAATCTCATTAATAAGACTCGACCTCCTGTTTATAAGACATTAACAAAAAAAACAGTTTCCGCATTTCTATAAGTGTCGCCATAAATCCCGGCTATGCGAGCCTTTGCATCGCACTTTGCCGATTCGAGCGTTATTTTGACATTTCTGCAAGAAGATACCCGGCACATCTTTTGCATGATATTAGAGCGTTGGAGGAGGAATGAAAATGAAAATATTGCCGTTACTCAAGAAACGGGCCGAAAAGCCCCTTATCGCACAGGTTTCCCTGCGCGTCCATGTCAAGGATGATCAGGAGTACCATTCTCATGCCTACGCCATGCGCGTGACCGGCGAAAAGACGGAGCTGCTGGTTATCGACAAAAACAGGAAATTCACCTGGTTCGCCATTGAACATCTCGAAGGTATCGATGATGGGGATATATGAAAAGGGGTTGCCGGGCAATCTAAAACGTCAAATATCGGGAGAATACTAAACAATTCTTGCAAGGAGTTATTGATGAGCTCTGATCACGGGATTATCGAGGCGCTGGCTTACGATTTGTACCTTGAACGGAAGGGAGAGTGCGGAAGTCCGCTCGAAGACTGGCTGAAAGCTGAAAAGGAAGTTGAAAAGGTGAATGCGGCCCGTATCGAGAAGAGCACTCTCCTCAAGGCACTGCAGAAGCGCAGTCGGGAAGTTCCGGGGTATGCAGGCAAGGCAGCCGCAAAAGTGGGGTCATTTCGCCGATAACTTCCTTACAGAAACCGGCGACGTTTGCCGCGAGGATTTACGAAATTAAAAGGAGCGGACTATGCTTTACGCGATAGCAGTCGTACTCATTTTGCTGTGGGTTTTAGGGCTGGTTACTTCCTATACCATGGGAGGGTTCATTCACCTCCTCCTGGTTATCGCCGTCATCGTCATCCTGGTGAGGATCATCCGTCGAGAAAAAATATTGTAATCATGAAGATAAGGGTAGCGGTTGAGGGTCCGGGTTTCCTCGGGGTCCACGATTATTTTTTTGGATTGCTCTTGACGGATATGAGGAGTAGTTATTCGCAGCATCGACCAAAAAGGGGCAAATTATGAATTTTTTAATGAAGGCTGCAGCGGCGCTTGCGCTGGGCTGTTTGATCAGCTGCATGTCGGGCTGCCTGACATCCTCCAGTCTTGTCAATAAATGGCACGATCAAGCCTTTCAGGCGCCTCCTCTGGGGAAGATGCTGGTCATTGCCGTGAGAAAGGATGCTGCAAAGCGGCGCATCTGGGAGGATGCCTTTGCAGGCCAGCTTGTGCGGCATGGCGTGGCCGCTACGCCATCGTATGTATTGTTTCCCGATCTTCCCCCGGATTCCAATGAGGTGATTTCGATCGTGCAGGCGAACGGATTCGACGGCATTATGGTTATTCTCAGGCAACCCGCCGAAACCGATACCCGCTATATTCCGGAACATAACACCATCGTCGGACATAATGATTACAGCTATTTCTGGCCGACCTACTGGACCTACTATACGGTCGTGCAACACCCGGGATACATCGACTCGCAAACGGTCGCCATTCGCACCATCGATGTCGCCACGACCGGACCGAACGGCCATATGATCTGGAGCGCAACGAGCAGGACCCCTGATCCCGGCTCCGTGACCGACCTGCAGAGCGGCATTGCCGCGCTGGTAACCAACGAGCTGGCAAGGGAACGGATTATCAGACGCGGACGGTAAGCAGCATCCGGTGAGGGCCTGTCCGGGCAATTTGGCCCTTGTATCAGGAAATACCTATAATTGTGCTATCGATCTCTTTTGCAGGCAAATGAAAAACCGTCGTCGCTTCAACAGTGGCGGCGGACAGTTACCGGGTAGTTTTCTGAAATTATTGCAATAACACTGAAACGGAGGTTGATGTATGGGAGAATTCAATCGCGCAGCGATGGTTATCACAGCCCGTCTGGGGATTTTATTGCTGCTGGCAACCGTTGCTCCGCGCTATGCGCAGGAGCAGCATCAGGAGGAGGCCAAACCACAACAGCAGCAGAGCCAGCACCCGCAACAAACCAGGCCGCAGCAGCAGAGCCAGCAGCACCAGCAGCAGGGTCAGCAGCACCAGACTACCGCACCGCAGGGTCAGCAGCACCAGGCTAACGCGCCGCAGGGCCAGCAGCACCAGCAGCAGCAGGGTCAGCACCAGCAGCAGGCCCAGCATCAGCAATCGGCACAACCGAAGGGAGCCCAGGGACAGCATCAGGCTGCACAGCGGCCGGCCAATGGTCAGGCTGGACAGCATAGGCAGCAGGTACCGGGTCAGCCGGGACAGCATCCCGCATCGCTACAGCCTCAGCAGACCCATCGGCCCCAGCAGGCACAGGCCAACCGGTCTGCACCACACGGGCAGCCGGTGCCGCAGGAACAGCGCCAGGCGGTCTGGCAGCAGCATCGCGCCCATAACTGGCAGGCCGAGCATCGCACCTGGCAGCAGCGCGGAGGATACAACGGCTACCGTATCCCCCAGGCCCGTTTCGACGGTTATTTCGGTCCGGGGCATGATTTCCGGATGTCCGGCTTCTCGCTGGTAATATATGGCGGCCACCCCCGATTTTATTGCAATGGATTCTGGTTCAGTATGCTTGACCCGTGGCCCGAAACCTGGTCGAGCGACTGGTACAATAACGACGACGTGTACATTAACTATACCGACGGCGGCTACTATATGTACAACCAGAACTATCCCGGCATTGGAATTGCAGTCAATGTCTCCTTGAACTGAGAAGTCATTGAAATCGAGCGGGTATACAGCGGTGAGGAGACCTCTATGAGCATGAAAACAGGCGTGTGGATCGACCACCGGAAGGCAGTTGTGGTGAGTATTTCCGGCAACGGCGAAGAAATACAAGAGCTGCGATCGGATGTTGAAAAACAGCATGGCCGCTTCGGGGGCGTACGTTCCGTCATTCCGCGCGAAGCGCAGAACATGGCGGCAGACGATTCGCAGGAACGTGAGTTTACCGGTGAACTCAATGTTTTTTACGATGCGGTGCTTGCGTCAACGAAGGATGCGGAATCCATAGTGCTACTTGGCCCCGGTGAGGCCAAGGGCGAACTGAAGAAACGGTTCGAAAAGCATCACCTCGCGCACCTGCTTGCAGGAGTTGAAACAGCCGACAAAATGACCGTTCCGCAGATTGCCGCGAAGGTCCGCAACTTTTTTCTGGATAGGAAAACCGGAAAGCATCATGACGGATGATACAGGAATAAATATCATAACCCGCGGCGCGACGGGAGGCTCGATCAAACGCGTGGCCTTTGTCGGCGACTACCTGCCGCGCCAGTGCGGCATCGCCACCTTTACCACCGACCTGTGCGAAGCAATCGCGGCCGGCCACCCGGAGGCCTCGTGCATCGCCCTGCCGGTTAATGATATTGAGGGCGGCTACGCGTATCCGCCCCGGGTCCGGTTCGAACTGACGGAAAAGGACATCCGCTCCTACAGCCGTGCCGCAGATTTCCTCAATATCAATAATGTCGATCTCGTCTGCCTGCAGCACGAGTTCGGTATCTACGGCGGGCGGGCGGGCAGCCATCTCCTCGCGCTTCTGCACGAATTGCGCATGCCGATCGTCACGACCCTGCATACCATCCTCGACAATCCCAATCCCGATCAGCTGCTGGTGCTCAAGGAAATCGCCGCAATTTCTGACCGGATTGTTACCATGAGCGATCTTGGGGCTAAATTCCTTCAGGAGATCTACAATATAGCGATCGACAAGATCGATGTTATCCCGCACGGCATTCCCGATGTTCCGTTTGTCGACCCGAGCTTCCATAAGGACCTGTTCGGCGTGGAAGGAAAAATAGTCCTGCTCAGCTTCGGGTTGCTGTCGGCCAATAAGGGAATCGAAAACGTCATCAATGCCCTGCCCGCAATTCTTGCGGAACACCCGAACGTGGTCTATATCATTCTCGGGGCGACCCATCCGCACGTGCTTTCAAACGAGGGCGAAACCTACCGGCTGTCGCTCCAGTGGCTTGCCCAGGAGAAGGGCGTGGAAGGCCAGGTCATCTTCTACAACCGTTTTGTCAGTCTGGAAGAACTCATCGAGTTTATCAGCGCTGCGGACATTTACATCACTCCCTATCTGAATGTCGCGCAGATCACTTCGGGCACGCTTGCCTACACCCTTGGCGCCGGTAAGGCCGTAGTATCGACGCCGTACTGGTATGCCGAGGAGCTCCTGGCGGAAGAGCGGGGTGTCCTGGTGCCGTTTCACGATCCGGATGCGCTGGCAGCACAGGTCAATGACTTGCTCGATAATGAGGCCAAACGCCACGCCATGCGCAAGCGGGCGTACCTGTTCGGGCGATCCATGATCTGGCCGAAGGTGGCGCAGCGGTACTGGGAAAGTTTTGAGCGCGCGCGGTCCGAGCGCCGGAATTTCGCCGCTCCAGGCTTTACGGCAAAGGCTCTCGATAAAAGCTTTGGCGACCTGCCGCCCCTCAAGCTCGATCATCTCCGCCATATGACCGATGAGACCGGCATGCTCCAGCATGCCGTCTTTACGGTGCCCAATTACCGTGAAGGGTATACGACCGACGACAATGCCCGTGCGCTCATGGTAAGCGCCCTCCTGGAGGAGGCGGGCAGCGGTGTGGCATTCGATCTTGCATCGCGCTATCTTGCCTTTGTATGGTATGCCTTCGATACCGAAACCGGGGGCTTTCGCAATGTCATGGATTACCAGCGCCGCTGGCTGAAGGAGGGGATATCGGACGACAGCCATGGCCGGACCCTCTGGTCGCTGGGCATGGTACTCGGCCGTTCAACCTCGATAGCCCTGCACAACATGGCCGGGTGGATGTTCGAACAGGCATTGCCGGCGATTTTAAAAACGACCAGCCCCCGGGCATGGGCCTTTGCGCTCATCGGCATTCACGAATATCTCCGGCGTTTCGCAGGCGCCCGTGAGGCCAACCAGGTTCGCGAGGAGCTGGGCCATCGGCTGTTGTCAATGTACCAGAACAACCGCGCCGACGATTGGCGCTGGTTCGAAGACTCACTGACCTATTGCAACGCCGCGCTTTCGCATGCGCTGATCATGTCCGGCAAGTGGATTCCCAATCCCGGGATGACGGAGGCGGGATTTGAATCGCTCGGCTGGCTCGCCGACCTGCAGCGCGCAGACAAGGAAGGTGGGCATTTCGTCCCCATCGGCTCCAACGGGTTTTATAAACGCGGTGGAGAACGGGTACGCTTCGACCAGCAGCCGGTGGAAGCGCAGGCCATGGTTTCCGCCTGCCTTGAGGCGTATAAAATATCCGGAGACAAGCGCTGGCACCGGGAAGCACGGCGAGCCTTCGAGTGGTTTCTCGGACGGAACGATTTGAACATACCCATTTACGATCCGACAACGGGCGGCTGCCGCGACGGACTGCACCCCGACCGCCCGAACGAAAACCAGGGCGCCGAATCAACGCTCGCCTTCCTGCAGGCGCTCATGGAATTGCGGCTTGCGGAAAACACTCTCCCCTCAACGGAAGCTTGATCGCTATGGGCAATCATCATCCCGAACTTTTTCACCGGCATAAACTCAACCCGATTTTGACCGCTGCTGAGTGGCCCTATCCGGTCAACAGCGTCTTCAACCCCGGAGCCGTCCTGCTGCCGGATGGAACGACGCTGCTCTTATGCCGGGTCGAAGACCGGCGCGGCCATTCGCACCTGTGCGCTGCACGGTCGGCCAACGGGGTGGATGGCTGGAAGATCGATGAAGAGCCGACCCTTCGACCCGATCCGGTGCACTTCCCCGAAGAGCTGTGGGGAATAGAAGACCCCCGCATAACGTGGGTCCCGGAACTCAGGAAATTCGCGGTCGTTTTCACCGCTTTCAGCCGCGAAGGCCCTGGCGTGGCACTGGCGCTCACCGAGGATTTTCACTCCTTCGAACGGTTCGGCGAAATCATGTCGCCGGATGACAAGGATGCGGCGCTCATGCCCCACCGGGTCGGCGATTACTGGGCGCTCATTCATCGCCCGGTAAACGGCCCCGAGGCGAACATATGGATCTCCTACTCATCCGACCTGCGCCATTGGGGCAGTCATAAGATCATGCTCGAGGCGCGGCGCGGCTCATGGTGGGACGCCAATAAAATCGGCCTTTCAACACCGCCCATCGAAACATCGCGGGGATGGCTGGTAATTTATCATGGGGTAAAGATAACCGGCGCGGGGTGCATCTACCGGCTCGGGCTGGCGCTCTTTGATCTCCACACGCCGGAGAAGTGCCTGAAGCGGGGCGATGAGTGGATTTTCGGTCCCGAAGAGCCCTACGAGCGGCAGGGGGATGTCGACAATGTCGTTTTCCCGTGCGGGTATACCGTGGGTCCGGACGGCGATACCCTGAATATTTATTATGGCGCGGCGGATTCGAGCATAGCCTTGGCCACGGGCAGCATCCGTACCCTGCTGGATTGGCTTGACCAGAGAGCTTAGTTCCGTACACACACCTGCACCGGTCACCTTATAGATGATGATGAAGCAACCCCTCATTCCCGGCAGGAAATTATCGGGAATCTCAAGCGCCCTCACCCGGGTATTTTGCGAAATCGCCGATGTTTTATTATTCCTGTCGGGCGTCATCAAAGAAACCTTCTCCCGTGATTTTGAGTTCAGGGAATTTTTACGGCAATGTTTCCAGATCGGCTATAAATCCCTGCCGCTCATTTCAATCACCGGGATCATCATGGGTCTCGTCCTTACAATCCAGTCGCGTCCTGCGCTGGTCAGTTTCGGGGCGGTTGCCATGCTTCCCGGCATGGTGGCAATATCGCTCATCAGGGAAATTGCCCCGGTTATAACCGCCCTGCTCTGCGCCGGGAAGATAGGCTCGGGCATGGGGGCCGAGCTCGGGTCGATGAAGGTGACCGAGCAGATAGATGCCATGGAGGTATCGGCAACCAATCCCCTGAAATTTCTGGTGGTTCCCCGGGTTCTGGCAGCCACGCTCATGATTCCACTCCTGATACTGTATGCCGACGCACTCGGCATCGTCGGAAGCTGGGTGGGTGCCAATATCAAAGGGGATATAACTTTTGTCCTGTTTTTTTCACAGGCGTTTGCCCAGATTACGTTTATGGACTTTATTCCGGCAGTGGTAAAATCGTTTTTTTTCGGCGCCGTGATCGGGCTGGTGGGATGTTACAAGGGATATACCGCCGGGCGAGGAACCGAAAGCGTCGGCATTGCGGCGAATTCGGCGGTGGTGATATCCTCGGCGCTCGTGATCATTGTCGATATGATTGCCGTGCAGATTACCGATTTACTGTGAGGCTACGCACTATGCATCAATGGCCGCCATGGGCAAACTTCTCCAGGATGGCTTTAAGGGACTTCGGCAAATGATGGCACTAGGTACCCAACCGGCACAGGGCGACCCGGGCCCGGCATCGGGCCGAAAAACGGCAATTGCAATAAGCGGCCTTAGAAAGAGGTTCGGCAACCAGGAAGTATTGACGGATGTTTCGTTCAATCTTTATGAGGGTGAAAACCTTGCGATACTTGGCAAATCCGGGTCGGGAAAATCGGTCCTGATTCAATGCATCGTGCGCCTGCTGGATCCCGATGCCGGAACCATCACAGTGCTCGGAGAAAATGTGGGAGCCCTGCGCCGTAATGCCCTGGGAGAGTTGCGAAAGAAAATCGGGTTTCTGTTTCAGAGCGGCGCACTCTACGACTCCATGACCGTACGTGAGAATCTGGAATTTCCCCTGCGGAGAATCAAGAGAAATCTTACGCAGGAGCAAAGGGATGAAAAAATCAGGGAGGTTCTGGATCATGTCGGCCTCTACGAGGCCCTTGATAAGATGCCCTCCCAGCTTTCCGGCGGCATGCGCAAGCGGATCAGCCTGGCACGGACCATAGTCGTCGATCCCGTTATCATGCTGTACGACGAGCCGACAACCGGTCTGGACCCGGTGACTTCGGATGAAATAAGCATGCTCATCAATAATGTTCGTGAAAAATACAAAACCTCGTCCATCATCATCACGCACGATATCGCCTGCGCCCGCGCAACGGCGGACCGCCTGATAATGCTGCTGGACGGCGCGGTTTACAGGGAAGGAAACCTTGAAATGTTTGAAAACTCAACCGATGCGGCGATAAAATCGTTTTTCAAATAGCCATGAAGCAACCCATGAACCGGGATATTACACTATGAATTCCAAGACCTCACACTACAAAATAAGGCTGGGACTGTTTATTGCAGTCGGCCTTGCGCTGTTTGTCGCCGGCATTTTTATCATAGGAAAACAGAAGAATCTGTTTAATCCCGTGTTTAAGCTCACCTCGACTTTCTATAATGTCAGTGGACTGCAGGTCGGCAGCAATGTCCGCTTTTCGGGAATAAACGTCGGCACGGTCGATAACATAACTATAATCAACGATTCGGCCGTGCGGGTCGAAATGCTGATTAAAAAAAGCGTCCGGCAGTTCATTAAAACCGATTGCCAGGTGGGGATAGGGTCCGCCGGAATAATCGGCGACCGGCTGCTTAATATAACGCAGGGCAGCAGCGGCGCAGCAATGGTGCAGGACGGCCAGGAGATTGCTTCGACGGAGCCGGTTGAAACCGATGCCATCATCGCAAAACTGAAAGTTACGGCGGATAATGCCGCCATTATTTCGGGACAGCTGGCGGATATGATGACCAAAGTCAATAACGGACACGGTACGTTCTGGAAATTAATCGAGGATTCGGCGATGGCGAATAATATCGGTCAGACTATCGTGAGTCTCAAAAAGGGCAGCAAGGGGTTGAATGAGGATATCCATGCCGCGCAAAGCAACTTTTTGTTGCGGGGCTATTTTAAAAAGAAGGAAAAAATCGAACAAAAGGCAAAAGACAGCCTTGAAAAAAAGAAGGCGGATGAGCTGAAAAAGTGAGATGCCCGGCAAAAGATCGGGTAGTATTATTTGAGACGATGACCTCATGACGATGATGTTCGCGGCAGCGCAGTCATACCTTACAGAGCGGAGGAGCACCATGCAACACCGAATCAGTACCATGATCGGCAATGTGATCCGGGCCACCGACGGCGACTTGGGCAAGGTAAACGAGTTTTATTTTGACGATGCCGTCTGGACGATCCGCTATATGGTCGCGGAGACGGGCAGCTGGCTGCTCGGACGCAAGGTACTTATTTCCCTTGTTGCTTTGAAAAAACTCGATCAGCAGGCCCATGCGTTATTGGTAAATCTCAGCTGCGCCCAGGTCCGCAACAGCCCGGATATCGATACCGAGAAGCCGGTATACCGGCAGCATGAGGAGGAGATCCATAAATATTACGAGTGGCCGATGTACTGGCAGGGCGGCTACGGCGGTACGCTCGGCATAACCCCGTACCCCCTCTTTGAGAGTTCGCCGCCGGTGGAATCTCCCGACTCGAAGAGAAGCGACGATCCTCATCTGCGCAGCACCCGCCACGTGACGGGCTACCATATTCACGCTACCGACGGCGAAATCGGGCATGTGGAAGATTTTATCGTTGACGATGAAACCTGGGCTATTCGTTTCCTGATTGTGGATACCGGCAACTGGCTGCCGGGGAAAAAAGTATTTATCGTGCCTTCATGGATAAAGAAGGTGAATTGGGCCGATTCCAGCATATATCTGGATCACCCGCGCGATAAGGTAAAGAATAGTCCCGAGTTCGACTCTTCGGACCCCATTTTCCGGAATCCTGAGAGCCACCAGTAGCGATTTCGGCTTTGCCGGACCGTGACCGCTCGACGGCTATCGGAATGCCCAATTCCTGGCCCGCTTGTTTGTAGGCCAGGACATCCTGCTGACTTTGCCCCTCATCGAAATCGGCGGCCAGAAAGATACAGGTATCATCTTCGCGAATGGCGTATGTGCCTATAGTTATCCTTCCTTCAAGATGATCGCGGATGATTGATTCGTCCAAGGGAATGAATACCCGATTGGAGCAGAAGGAGCATTTGATTTTAGGCTTGGAGCATAGAGTCTTTACCCATTCATTCTTACAAGCAGGAGAGTATCCTTTAATGCCTTTTGCGGCATTCTCCCATAATTTTGGAAAAACATCGGCACGACAGCGGAATAATCTGCTGAAAAAACTGATGCGTTCTTCTGATGAGGTTGGCGGAAAATTACTTGCTGGGGTCCCGTATTCAGTTTTAGCCGAAGAATCGGCCTGAATGCTTTCAAGCTCCTGCAGCAAAGATTCCCTATCGTTTTCGAGCTGCTTCAAGCGAACTTGAATTTCACTTATTCGCTTTTCACGATCATGCGGCATGTCGAGTGAATTCATAAATAAATGGATATCACCCCTTATTTTTGTTTTCGAACCTGCCACTGCCCGCCCCTGTCTGGACCTATTCGCAGCAAAACTCCTTTTTCCCTGAGTATTTTCAGGTTGTATTTTACCCCATCCACAGTGATTCCGGTAACAGCACCAGCAATTTCTTTCCGGGATGCCATGGGATGATCAGTCAAATAATCCAGTATCCGCTGCTGTGCGACGGTAGTTTCTGGGTAGTTTCTGGGTAGTTTCTGGGTAGTCTTTCTGGGTAGTTTCTGGGTAGTCTTCTTCTTTTGGGCTGCCCATCGACGTGGAAAAGTAATCGTATAAAAATTCCCGAATTCGAATTTCGGCTCTGCACATCCAGCTTCTTTAAGAAGCCGCCGGATTTTGCCGATGCCGGTTCCCATGTTCTCAACCAGGTTGACCCTTTGCAGGAGGGAAGCGATGATCTGGTTTCGCCTGACTGCTTTCCTGCCGAACTCAGCTTCCGAAAGACCCTTTGGCAGACCACCGGGATTGCTGATTTCTATGCGGTCATCAAAAATATCGACGGTGGTATGACTACCGTACTGGAAATAGTCACGATGAGAAACGGCGTTAACCAGAGCTTCTCGAATGGCATCAACAGGAATTTCAAAAATCTCCTTGCGGCGTGCGGTCCCGGTCATGGAGTAACGTACCCGCAATTCCTGCTGGATGAAATGCATTCCAAGATTGATATTGGTAATTATATCTCCTTGGTAATCTTTTCGATTAACGATTTGAAAACGTTCGATACCCTCGAAAGCCCCGCACGTTATAGTGGCTTGTTCGCAAAGCGATTCTATGGATTTGCTGAAAAAAAGGACACCTGCATTTTTCATTCGAATCGTATCGCCTATTCTATCGGCGACACCCAGATTTTCCAAAATAGCTGCATCTTCGAATTCTTTCCGAATACCCGCAAGCCGCAGGAAAGCCTCAAGCCGTTGCGAATCATAGTGCTTGGAGAAATCAAATGTACGATGATACTGTTCTTCAAATCGTATCCGGCCTTCAGCCTGTAAAAAATCGGCAATCTCGTCGCGGGTCATTTTCTGGGCATTCGTGCCCATCCTGATGAAAAACCCCTCACTGCAATGGTAAGGTTTATCTTTGCCTTCAGGAACATGAACGATAAGAAGTCTGTTAAAAACTTCAAGGCTTATTCTTACGCGAGGCTGGCAGTTGTTGGCAAAGTCCTGAATCCTTGACCTCGCCGTATTGCCAGTATCCGTCCCCTTAACCACGCCTTTATCATCAACTCCGATCAGAATACGGCCGCCCGAAGCGTTGGAAAAAGCCACAAGTTCACGTGCAATCAAAGAAGAAATCCCTTCTTTGAATTCAATGAAATAACTTTCCCCTTCTTGAAGGATCAAGGCAAGTTCATTTTCGGTCATGTTAACGATCTTTCATATGGTTATTCCAGTTGGGTTCCTTAATTCGCTGCGCAATATGAAGATACCTGTTTTGGGCTTGGATTGCATGAATCAAAAATAAATACTCTGAATCGGTGGATTTTAAAAAATATCGCTTTGGAATCAAATTTTTCCGGCTCCTGCCAGAGTGCATCAATGAGGCTCCGACGTTTCTGAGCTTTTCGAACAGCCCAATATGGCCTTATGCCCGGCAATATTCCCGTTCCTTCTTCCGGCGCAGGTTTTCTCTTCTAATCTGCTGGATGATGATCCCGGTCACGCCCTTCCAGAGATAGGTGCTGAAATGGTAGCTCTTGTATTCTCCAGTTTTGCTTTTGAACCAGAGCTTAAATTTAGGCAGCCTCTCTGCTGCGAAAATTATGCATTCCTGCAGGATGTCTTCACCAAATTCCTGGCGCCAGGGGTACCAGAGGGTCGTTTCGATCCGGTAGATGAAAAACCCGATCAGATGGACCTGAAGCTTCTGGCGTGCGAGAACATCTCCCCTTCTGGCTTTTCGGATAAGCTTTCGTTCTTCGGTCAGGGACAGCTTTTTATGTTTGGAGGCGATTTTTCGATAGGACTGGAACACGTATGAGGAGGATAAAATAAGCTTTGAATTCAGAATCTTCAATCTTTTTTATTTCAGGCAAATGGCCTTAATATGCTCAATTTTCCCCAATTTTGCTCAATTTTGCTCAATTTTACCGAATAGTCCCTCATCCTCCGCCACCCTGAAATGCCTGAAAAACCGCAAATTTCGCTGTTTTTCGGGCATCTCTTTTCTCCTCCCGATTTTATCAAAAGACCCCAAAGGTAGACAGAAAACCCCATGGGTGTGGCCCCTGTTAGCGGATCCCTCAACCTCTTAACATGCGAAGTGGCTCAGTCACGAAAGGTGTGAGGAAGCGAGAATTGCGGAGCCATGAATATTTGAGTATATTGCTTGGTACAACCGAGTGCGGGTCCATAGCGCCAGCGGGGTGTCTTGCTGGACAAATCCGAAGATGTCAAAATGATCATCATAAGCAACGGGAAAGCGTCAACCAGTCTCTCTGACTTTTGTACCATAAACTCATGGCGGATACAGGTATGAAAAACCTTCATCGCATCTCAAAGTTTATGATTTTTCTTGCCTCCATCCTGATCGGAGCATCGATCGGGAATGCCCAATCGATAACCTGGACTGCTTCATGGATAAGCTATAATAACAGCGAAAACTTTCCCTTGTTCAGGCGAGTATTCACGGTGAATAAGCCTGTCGCCAGCGCCACCGCCTCCGTATGCGGGCTCGGGCTTCATGAGTTCCATATCAACGGTCAAAAAGTCGGTAATAACGTGCAGGAGCCGTTATGGACTACGTACAGTAAGAAATGTTTTTATGTTACCTACGATGTGACATCGTTGTTGACGCAGGGACAAAACGCCATGGGCGTCATGCTCGGGAATGGTTTCTATAATGTCGATGCTGCCGCGGTCGGCAGCCGTTATTACAAATATGAGGGTACGTTCGGTCCTAAAAAAATGATCGTGCAGCTGCAAATAAACTATTCCGACGGCACCAGCGCAACCATCGTGAGCGACGCTTCGTGGCATGTGGCGCAATCGCCCATTACCTTTTCCAGTGTTTACGGCGGGGAAGATTACGATGCACGTCTGGAGCAGTCGGGATGGGATACTCCCGGTTTTACGGAGAGTTCGGGCTGGGTGGCGGCAACGGTTTGTTCGGGTCCGGGCGGGACGCTCACGGCCCAGTATGGTCTGCCGGTACAGGTTCAAAAAGTCTGGACTGCCGGCACTCCAACGGAGCTTTCCGGAGGGGCCTATGAGTATAATCTGACCCAGAATATTGCCGGCGTTCCGGTGATAACGGTACAGGGAAGCGCCGGTCAGACAATCAAGCTCAGCTTTCGCGAACTTTTCAGCTCCTATACCTGGGGGCCGAATGCCAACACTTACTGCCAGTACACCTTGAAAGGAACGGGGACGGAAGTATGGTCTCCCAGGTTCTTTTATTACGGCTTTCAATTTGTTAAAGTTCAAGGGGCTTCCCCGACCGCCGATACGATTGACAATGCCGATGTGGCATTAAATAAAACCGTTACCGCGTCGAGTTCGTATAATGGGGGCGGCTGGTCCGACGCCAACGTCGTGGACGGCATAACCACCAGTACCGGCAGCTCGATGGGATGGAGCAGTAACAACAGCCTCACCACAAATCATACGGAATGGATAATCGTTGATCTGGGTTCGCTCTATCAGGTCCACGAGGTAGAATTATATCCGAGAGATGACAACGGCAACGTCGGGTATGGGTTTCCCGTTGATTTCACCATACAGGCGTCGACCGACAGCGTGACGTGGACAACCGTGACAACGGAGACGGGGTATGCTTTGCCCGCAAGCGGCGCCGTTCAGCCCTTTTCTTTCAGCGCGCAAAATGCACGGTACGTCATGGTCCAGGGCGCCAGCCTGCGATCCAACCCGAATGACGACAATGCTTACCGCATGCAGCTTGCGGAAATAGAGGTCATTGCCAATCAAACGACCCTGCCCGTGATACTTTCCGTTCAAGGGAACGAGCAGAATTGCGCTACCCGCACCGGCAGTTTTTCCTGTTCCGATACGCTGTGGAACAGGATACACTATATCATCGACAAAGCCATTGAAGGCAATATGCAGTGCGTGGCGACCGATTGTCCGCATCGCGAAAAGCTGGGATGGCTCGAAGAAGCGCATCTCGTCGGCCCTGCAATCATGTACAACTACGGGGTATCGCAGTTTTACCGGAAAATATTCGGCGACATGGAGGACGCGCAGTTGTCCAACGGATTGGTCCCGGATATCGCTCCGGAGTGGACGGTATTCAGCGGCGGATTTCGCGATTCGCCCGAATGGGGAAGCGCCACGGTAATCGCCCCATGGGAAGCGTATCAATTTTACGGGGACCTGACGTTTCTCAGCGACCACTACAGTGCGATGAAAGCCTATGTCAATTACCTTACCAGTCAATCATCCGGGTATCTTCTTGACTACGGTCTCTGCGATTGGTATGGCATCGATCTGGATTCGGCATCCTTGATAAAATTGGTTCCCTCTTCCCTGTATTACTACGATGCGACGGTGATGACACAAACCGCGGCGCTTCTTAAAATGACCGCCGACTCGGCCACCTGGGCGACGCTTGCGACAAACATCAAGAACGCGTATAACAAGGCTCTTTTCAATGCCTCCACCAACATCTATGCGACCGGCGACCAATGCGCCCTGGCAATGCCGCTCGCGCTCGGACTTGTTCCCGCCGCCAATAAAGCGGCGGTACTGGCAAACTTGATATCCCGCATTCAGAAGACGGACCATTACCTGATGGAGGTGGGTGAAATAGGGTGGCGGTTCGTCCTCAAGGCGCTTTCCGATAATAACCGTTCGGATATCGTGGCGCAGATGGCATCGGTGACGACCGCGCCAAGCTACGGCTATATCGCTAACTCGGGCAGAACGACGCTTACCGAAAGCATGTACGGAGACACAACCGATTCCCAATTTCATATGATGTGGGGGCATATCGAAGAGTGGTTTTATAGTGCAGTCCTCGGCATAGCGCCGAACAGCCCGGGATTTGCGCAGATCCTTTTCAAACCGCAAGGAGCGGGCATACTTACCGGCGCCTCCGGCAGTGTTCAGACCATGAATGGCGCGGCTTCATCAAGCTGGACATACGCAAATAAAATCCTTGACCAGGACATTACCATTCCCCCCAACGGCACCGGGCTTGTTTTTCTGCCCAGCGTCGGATTCAACGTCGACAGTGCCTGGGTATATGCAGGGGAGACGGCCATATGGAAAAACCATGCCATTTCGGGAACTGCGCCCGGCGTGACCTATGACTCGACCGACACGAACTATCTCGTATGGAATGTCGCTGCAGGGACCTATCATTTCCGGGTCGGGCCTCCCAATACACCGCCACCAACCACGAAAGTCGTTGTCTCCGTTACGGCGGGAAATAATCGTCGATTCTCGGTTTCCTGCGGGGGAGCGAAACTGTATTTTGACGCGACCGAGGTAAGCAGGGTCAGAATAAGCGACATAATGGGCAGAACGGTACGCGAAGTTTCCGTTGCACCGCATACATGCAACGTTATCTGGGATCGCAAAAATTCCGGCGGCGCACCGGTCTCTCCCGGTGTTTATATGGTTAATGTCAAAGGCAGAGAGGGCGAACAAACCCTTTCTCTGTATCTTAAATAGCCGGGATCGAGTTGGCAATCAATTGCAACAGTACAGGGAAAATGGTTTTTCCATATTTTCAGATTTCCATGTCAGCTAAATTCGTCTACTTGGCATGGATTTCGCTTAGTATTTAAAAAGTGATTTTATATTAGGGTCGGGCGAAGGCAAACCGTCAGTAACACGAGCGGAGCCTACGTGAACACAAACGGGCGAAGCGGGGAGAACGAAAACCATGATTAATTTTGCGGCAGTAGCGGAAGAAAACGGTCGTTCATCGGCAAACGGTGAAAAAAACGAAGACGGATCATTTCTTGCCCTTGCAAAAAAGATCGAAGTGCTGGGCAGGGATCTTTATGACAGCGTTGCAAAGGAAATTCCCATTTCCGAGATTTCCGGCATCTTTAAATATCTCGCCGACGAGGAGCAACGGCACTATGAAATTTTTGATGCGTGGGAGACAAAGACGCTTCTGCCATCAATAGTCAACACGCAGGTGCTCGTGAAAGCCAAAAAGGCTTTCCTGAAACTGGGAGAGCAGTTCCGGGAGGCCGGATTGCCGGCCCATGATTATTATGCGGCCTATAAAAAGGCGCTTGACTTCGAGAACCGGAGCGTAGCGCTCTACGAAGAACAATTGACGCACATCGAGGTTTCCGCCGGAACCGAACAAGAGCGAACGGTATTGAAAAACATCATCCGCCAGGAAAAGGCCCACGCGCTTCTCATCACCTCGCTCATGGAGTTCAATCGCGCCCCGGGCGAATGGCTGGAAAATGCCGAATGGCGTCACCCTGACGAATTTTAACCGATCGTGTCGTCTTCGTCAGAGTGATGCGGACGTTCTCCGAAATTTGAGGTACATTTTGTCCTTAGCATAACGGTTGCGCAGCTTCCCATAAACCACAAGGAGGTTTTGAATGGCAATTTTTATTTGCAGCGTGTGCGGTCATATCGAATTCGGCAAGGCGCCGGACAAATGCCCGGTATGCATGTCCCCCAGGGAGAAGTATTCACAGAACGACAATGTCTTCACCGAATCCGAGGAGAAGAGCAAGGAAGCGGCGATCAAGCACATTCCCAGCATCACGATCAACAAGGAGTGCAAGCTCATTCCCGAGCTCTCCTGCACGGACATCATCGTCCGGATCGGCAAGGCGATTCACCCGATGGAAGCGGCGCACTACATCCGGTTCATCGACTGCTATGTCGATGATGCTCACGTCTCGCGGGTGATGCTCTCTCCCGGCGTCTTTGCCGGGGCGTGCTTCCATTTGAAAACCAAGGGAAACAAAGTAAGGATCGTGGAAAATTGCAATATCCACGGCTACTGGCAACTGGAAGGGCAACTGTAAATAATTATAAAGATATTGCTGCGGGAGAGGCGCAGGGAAAAGAACCTCTTCCGCGCAATAATCGATACCCGCTATTCCGCCGGCATGATACGGTTAATCTTGCGGTACAGGGAGGATAAGGATATTCCGAGGGCTTTACTGGCTTTCACCTTATCGCCCTTGTATTTCTTGATTACCTTCAGTATATGCGCATGTTCGATATCTGAGTGAAGCACGTTTAAATCCTGATCATCGGGGAGAACCGCGCGGGGAGGAGTAATGACTTCGAGCCCGGGGAAATGGCTCGTCGATAAAGTTTTACCGCGGGCCAGAAGAAGCGCGCGTTCGAGCATGTTTCGAAGCTCCCGCACATTACCCGGCCAGGCGTAACCTTCAAGCAGGGCGATGACATCCGCTGCAAGCGGGAACTCCGAATACCCGAACCCGGTGAGGAAGTGCTCGGCAAGGCCGGGGATGTCCTCCACCCTTTTCTGCAAAGGCGGGATCGAAATGGGGAAGACGCAGATCCGATAATAAAGATCGTTCCGGAACCTCTTGGCCTCGATCTCTTTCTGCAAATCACGGTTTGTGGCGCAGATGAGGCGGAAGTCGCTTTTGCGAACAAGATTCTCGCCGATCCTGCGAAACGACCTCTCCTCTATCGTTTTGAGAAGCTGCGCCTGGACTTCGGCGTCCATATCGCCGATTTCATCGAGAAAAAGCGTGCCGCCGTCGGCGACCTCGATGAGCCCCTCGCGGTCCTTGATCGCGGAGGTGAACGCTCCCTTGACATGGCCAAAGAGCTCGCTTCGCAGAAGCTCGCCCTTCAGACTCGAACAGTTGAGCTCGACAAAAGCTTCGGATTGTCGCTGGCTGTTGTCATGAATCCACCGCGCAAGGACTCCCTTGCCCACGCCGGTCTCGCCCAGAAGCAGTATGACGGAATCATTATCGGCCGCGACCCTGGCGTTTTCCATGAGATCGGCCATCGCGTCGCTCCGGCCGAAAAACGGCTCCTCTTTTGTCGCCAGTCTCTGCTGCACCATTTCGCGCTTGCGTAAGATCTCGAGTTCAAGGCATTTGTTGATGGCCGCGCGGAGATCCTGCATTTCGACGGGCTTGGTAAGGAAATTTTCCGCCCCATTTTTCGTCGCCTGCACCGCGGTCGGGATATCGTTCATGCCGGTGATGACGATGACCGGCGTATGCGGATGGATTTTTTTGAATCGCGGCAGCCATTGGAGGGCATTGCCATCGGGCAGCTTGAGGTCGAGAAGCGCCGCATCAAAAAATTCCGTTTCAATGACCCGCGCGGCCTCCTGGAGCGTCATTGCCATTTTTGTTTCGAATCCGGCGTTCGTCAGAAAACGCTCGTAGGCGAAGGACGCCGCTTCATCATCTTCCACAACAAGCAGGCGAGGTCTTTTTTGAATCATTGGTTACTTCACGGCGATGGGTAAAAGGAATGTTTAAAATAATTTACGCCGCATCGACGGTTTCAGCGGGTACGCAGAGGCATGTGTCGATACATGAAAGATCTTAAGTCAAGCTTCCGACGACCGCGTTTTTGAGCGCCGTTACGACGCTTCCGCCAGCGATATGTTGAGGTCCAGCCAGTAATGGAGAACGCTCTTCATTTCTTCGGTAAACGTACCCAGGTCATGGATTTTATAAAGGAAACTGTTGGCGCCGGCGTCATACGCGGCTTGTATATCGGATCCAAGGGTCGATGAGGTAAGCATTACCACGGGAACGTACCGTGTTTCCTCGTGTTTCCTGATCTCCTGCAAAACCTCGATGCCGCTCACGCCCGGCATTTTCATATCCAGTAATATCAATCCCGGCACGTTCCCCGTGCGCAGAAGATCTATGGCCTTGGCGCCATCGTCCGCTTGTTCGATAACGCTGCCAGGCCGGACTTTCGTAATCGCTTTTTCCGTGATAAAAATGTCCGCCGGATTATCATCAACGATGAGTATTGAATTATGGTTCATTGCCCCCTATCCCCCCCCCCCGATTTGCCTTATGTCAATTTCTGCCGGAACTTCAAAATATATCGTGGCGCCGCTCCCGGGTTCACTTTCCGCCCATACCTTCCCGCCATGACGCTCAATTATCCGCCGCGTAATCGCGAGACCAATGCCGATTCCCGGGAATTCACTCTCGGAATGGAGCCTTTGAAATGGGGTGAACAGCTTCTTGCTGTGCGCCATATTGAATCCCTCGCCATTGTCGCGCACGAAACAAATAGTTTTTCCCCCCTTCCGCTTGGAAGAAAACTCGATCTTCGCCTGCGACCGCTTGGAAGTAAATTTCCAGGCATTGGAAAAAAGATTATCCATGACAATGCGCATCAGCCCTGAATCGGCATATATGACGATATTGTCATCGATAACGAATTCCACCTCTCGCTGAAAGTTACCCTTTTGGTAACCTTTGAGCAAATCCTGTGCCAATGCCTTTGCGATGCCGCTTAGGTCCACTTCGGTCCGCTTGATTTCAGCTTTGGTCAGGCGGGACAATTTGAGTAAATCATCGATGATAGTCGCCATCCGATCGGTCGATTTTAGAACTTGATCCAGATATCCTTTCCCCTCATCGTCCAGCTTTGCGCCATATTCATCGCCGAGCATCCTGCTGAACGCGCCGATGGTGCGTAACGGCCCCCGCAAGTCGTGCGAAACCGAATAGTTGAACGAATCGAGCTCGGCATTTCGCGCATGCAGGGCGGCGTAGGCTTCGTTCAGCGCTTCCTCGGCCTGTTTCCGCTCGGTAATGTCGTGTCCCACCACCGTCGCCCCCACGATCTTTCCGTCGCTCCAGCGGAAGGTGACGTTCAGGAACGCCCAGATGAAACGGCCCTCCTTTGTCCGCACCCGGTACTCGATGGCCTCTTCGGGCGGGTCTCCGGATTGTCCCCGGCGAATCCGCGACGCGAAATCGGCTTTCCCTTTATCATCAAGGAGGTCCATGGCGGGAATGGCAAGAAGCTCCTCGCGCGTGTAGCCGAGGATCCGGCACATCACGTCGTTGACCTCGGTATAACGCCCCGTGGTGAAATCGATCGTGTAAATGCCCGCGGGCGCGTACTTGACGAGGGTTCGATACCGCTCCTCGCTTTCGCGCAACGCCTCCTGGGTAAGTTGACGTTCGGTAATGTCGCGAGCCACCACCACTGCGCCGGTAATAGTACCGTTCATGTCACGAAGGGGAGCAAAACTGTAGCTCCCCACCCAGGTTTCGCCGGTGTCTTTGCGTCGCAGCCTATACTCAGTATTTGTGTCCGTTTCGCCCCGAAGCGCACGGGGAACTATCCACTTGTCCACGGGCACAGGGGTCCCATCCGGAAAAAACACATCCAGAATGTTTGGAAATTCGGCAAAGGCCTTGACGTATTCATCTTTATTCCTGAACTTGTAAAACGTGGCGAAGGCATCGTTGAAATTGACGAACCGGCCTTCCGTATCGGAGATGAACACGGCATCGGTCATACTGGCCAATGCCGCCTTCAGCATCGTTTGACTCTCCCGCAGGGCCTCCCCGGCCTGCCTGCGCCAGGTAATATCGATAGAGGCCGAGATAAGGGCGGGTTTGCCCTCAAACACGATAGGCCGGAGCGAGTTCAAGAGCCACAACGAAGTCCCGTCGCTTTTTTTGGTTTTTACCTGATAGTCATCGATGTACCCGTGCGCCGTGAAGACCTTCATCATTTTTTCCCGGTCGGCCGGGTCGGCGTAGACGTCTTCAGCCTTGCCGCCGATGATATTCTCCCTGCGATAACCGTACGTCCGGCAAAAAAACGTATTGGCATAAAGGATGATCGAATCCGCGGCGCCGCTGATGCAAATCAGAACCGGAAGCGCTTCGGCGATAGTCCGGAACCGCTCCTCGCTCTCCCGTAACGCCTCCTCGGCTTTTTTTCGTTTTGTAATATCCCGCCCGTATAAATTGACATAACCCGATTCCAGCACCGGGACTACGTGGACCGAAAAAATGCGATCGTCGCATTCGATGTCGACGTTTCCCGAAGACCCTGCGGCAACCGTTTCATCGATCATCGCGCGCACCTCTTCGGGAACGAAGCTTCCCTTCGAGGCGTTCCACATCTTCAGGAGCGGCTCGCCGGCCTCGTTGGCATACAGTACCACGCCATCCCTGCTCAGCCGTACAATCGGATTGGGGTTTTCGGAGGGGAATTTCGACAGACTTTGAATTTCCTCCTGGGCCATTTTGTGCATGGTTATATCCCGCATCACGTTTACCATGCACTGGCTGGCGCCTATGGTCACCTTGAATGCGCTGTAATCTACCGCTATCAGCGTCCCGTCCCTGGCCACGATATCCATTTCCCCGCGCGATACCCCGTCCGCCATCACCTTTTCCATGCGGGATACTATTTTCCCTTTATGCGGCGTCGACCAGAAACCGCCGACTTTCATTGCGCAAATCTCCTCACGGCGGTACCCGATCATGGCCTGCAGTTTTTTATTGCAATCGATATACCGGCCGGTGGCGAGGTCGACGAGGGTGATTCCATCGTTACTATTCTCGAAAATAGCCTTGAATTTCTCCTGGTCCGCTATCTTGCTTTGCAACTGTGCATTAACCGCAAGGAGCTTCTTATTGGCGCTCTTCAGATCTTCGATAGTGACCTGCAACTCGCGATAATGTTCGCCGGGCCGTTTCGAGATAGTCTCCACAAGGGCGACCAGGCGCCGGGCGATGTTTTCGGGAGTGAGCACCTCATCGATGGCTCCCGCTTCGATCGCCGATCCGGGCATGCCGGCAAATTCGGCGGTATCAGGATCCTGCACCAGTACGGCGCCGCCCTTGCATTGCACCTCCCGCACCCCCCGCGACCCGTCGGCGCCCGCTCCGGACAGGATCACGACGATGGCATTCTCCAGAGCCGCCTCGGCAAGCGAGGTAAAAAACGTATCGATCGGCAAATGCACGCCGGTTTTCCGCCGGCGTCTGGCGCGGAAATGTCCCGATTCCATCGTGATATCATGGTCCGGCTGGTTGACATATACTTTCCCTTTCTCGATCGTCATGCCATTCGTTATCCTGACGATATCGCGCGAGGGGAATTTGTTGCGCAGGATCTCGGGCAGCAGGCTTTTCCTATCGGCCAGAAGGTACTGGATGAAGACGACGGCGGCATCGAAGTCGGCTGGAAGCGTTTCGAGCACCTTTTCAAAAGGAATAAGGCCCCCGGCGGAAGCGCCGATCCCGATGACGGGAAAGGGCGTTTTTTTTCCGGATTGGTTGACAGTACGCGCAGCATTCATGGACGATCCTCTCCGTAATGCTTGTACGGCGGCAGTCGTGATTCACCTTACTATTTTTTTGAAGGTTTTTCGATGCCGCGCGTTTTTTCAAACGGTAAAAATATAACTCATTATAATACCTTTTTTCAGTCAAAAACAGGGGGCCCTTCGACTATGCCGGGCGCCGGCCCGCCGCAACGGAAGCTATAATAGTGCGTACATTATTTTTTCTGGCGGTTATTCGTATGAGAAGCATTAATCCGGCGGGGGTATTCTCATTTTCGGTAAATGCCAATCAATTCTGGGAATTCCTACCGGCCGTATCGATTTCAGTTACGTACAATTACGGTGAAGCGCGGGCTGCCGGCGGTACTATTGCGATGATTCGTTGCGTGCGTCCTTCCGACCTTCATGTCGCTCGGGAACGGTACCCTTTGATCTCCGGCTGATTCCACTTATTTATATTTTTGACGGCCTTGAAATCGCCGTGAAAAGGGAGGTCATGTTTTATGGGTAACAATACCCATACCAAAAAGAAACCGGACGAGAGCCGGTTTCGCGTTAAACCTGATGCAAAGCCGGATAAAAGCGGGGACAATGGCGGACCTGCCGGAAAAACGTCAGAAACCGCCTACAAAGGATGCCGGATAGTTGATAATGTCGAGGCCGATGCCTGTCAGATATTCTTCAATGATTTTCCGACGCAAACGGTACGACATTACCTGCTACGCCATGAGTTCGACTGGTCTGAAATCAATCAGTGCTGGAGCCGCGCGCGGTCCGAGCAAGCAAGATTTCATGCCAAGAAGGCGATCGATAAAATGACGAAACCCGCGTGAACTACCGCTACCGCGCCAATGCACGGCGCGACGGTTTTACATGCGTTGTCGCTGGGCTCGAGCGGCCTGATGATGCTGTTTCTGCCGCGCCGTCATGCCACTATGTTTTTCGCGGGCGGCCATTAACTCCTGACTTGTCGGTTTAGCCATTATGCCGCCCCTGCCGCCATTGTAACTGACGCGACTGACCGTCGTCGTATTCACGACCTCTTTCGTATAGGTGTTATGGACGACCGAGACATTTACATTGGTCACGGCGGTATTGTAATGGAAAGCGCCATTTCTCCAGTATCCGCCCTCATAACCGACGCCGCCATAACCATAGCCGTAATTAACGCCGCCGTAAAATCCGATATGCATTCCCCAATATCCGCCGTGCCAGATATAGGCGTTCCCGGACCACCCCCAATATCCGGGCGTCCACAGCCAGCCGACCCGCGGAGCCACTTCCCATATGCCCGGAACCCAGAAATATCCATCCGAACCATACGCCCAGTAACCGGGAACCCACAAATAACCGGGGCCGGGACAAATGGGCTGGTCGTAATACGGGAGCGGCGGCGGCGGCGTGCGAATTCCAACATACCCCCCCGCGCATCCGCCCAGGATCGCGGCGGAGACGGAGAAAACCATAAGTGCGAGCAGATTGAGTCGAAGTACCTTTGCAGCGTTTTTCACCGTCACCTCCCGTCGTGGATTTTGATTTTAGTTGTAGTTGTCACCGGATAAATATACTCCAAAAATAGCGTGCATGGTTGTAAATGAAAAAAATTATCCCTCTCGTCCTCCCCCCCTCCCCGATCCCGGGGCATGATCCAACGATTGACCTTCAGCCCTTGCCATGTGGTTTCAACCGCCAGCCGGCATCAGGCGCCGAATTCGGATATTTTTCCCTATCCCTATTTTTTAGAAAGGGGATTGATTATTTTATTACTTACCCGCCGCTGAGTGCAACGCGCTCCGAAGGGTTTAATTGCGGCTATGCGCCATGGCGGAAAATCATTTTCAATGATAAATTCTCAAAAACCTATGAAAGGAAAGGCGGCTTTCATGAAAAAAGGACATTTTGCCTGCATACTCACAGTTGTTGCGGCGGCGATGTGGGGCTGCGGCAGTAAGAGCAACTCAACCGGGCCTAAAAATAACGTTCCACTTCCTACCATGGTAACCATTTCCAACGGGACCTTCCAGATGGGCGATACGAATTCACTTCTTTTAAATCAAGGGTCCGGTTCAACTCCCGTGCACAGCGTGACCCTCGGAACATTCACCATATCGCAGACGCTCGTGACGCAGGCGCAGTACAAAGCGGCGATGGATACCAATCCCTCCTTTTTCAAATCGAGCACGACGCTGCCCGTGGAGACAGTGACATGGTACGACGCGGTTTTGTACTGCAATGCGATCAGTAAAGCATCAGTACCGGTAAAAGATACGGTCTATACTTTTTCATCCATCACCGGGACGCCGGGCGCCGGATGCACGGGTCTTGGAAATCTCAACATCAATTACACCAGAAATGGCTATCGCCTGCCGACCGAGGCGGAGTATGAGTATGCCTGCCGCGCCGGTAACGACACGACCGACTATTACTGGGGGAGAAAATACCCGCCGATGACCACGGCGGATACTCAGGCGATAAGCGCGAATGCAGTGTGGTACCTCAATTCGCCCAACAGCACGCAGCCCGTCGCGACCAAGAAACCGAACGCCTGGAGGCTGTATGATATGTCAGGCAATGTGTATGAGTGGTGCAACGACTGGTGGGGTATTTACAGCGACACCAGCCAGACCAACCCGACGGGCGCCGCAAGCGGCAGTTACCGCGTGCTGCGCGGAGGTACGTGGGACGACGGCGACCCCTCCAACGCCGGCGACGACGCACTCTGCTCGGCATTCCGCAGCTACGCCCTTCCAGAGAAAATGGGTCTCAGCAGCGGCTTCCGGGTCGTTTGCGGACCCCGGTAGTAGTTACCTCTTA